>Ga0209515_10008042_pt1 | contig 12475 bp, 11 predicted proteins | sample Subgroupgradi54m_FD_187454 | JGI IMG/M metagenome (GOLD analysis project Ga0209515, IMG submission 187454) | Subsurface groundwater microbial communities from S. Glens Falls, New York, USA - GMW60B uncontaminated upgradient, 5.4 m (SPAdes)... ... | reverse complement strand
GGTTGCCTTTGGGGTAAGCAAGGAAGGCGTTGTTTTATTGCCCTGCAAGGTAACGGCCGAATCACCCTATACACCCCAGGAATGGGCCAAAATTGAGAAATTAGCTTCGGCTAAAGGAAAAACCCATCCAACGGCTGACGCGGCCAAAGAACACCTCAAGGCCTTATGAGATTTGAATTCAAGCCTTCTTTCGACCGCTCTGTCAAAAGTTTTCATGACCTTGAACGAGAGGAAATAAAAAAGGTGGCTATCCAGTTAATCGATATGTTGAGCCATGATCAAGAAATCCATAAAGGTCTTGGCTTAAAGCGACTGAGGGGTAATTTCTGGGAAGTAAGGAAGGGGCTCAAAGCGCGCATTCTATTCAGATGGGACGGAGACTTAGTTGAGTTTGTTTTAGCAGGGAACCACGATGATATTAAGCGCTTCCTAAAGAACTGTTAGCGCTAAGAAGCCCTGAAATCCCTAAAGAGAAACTTAAAGGAGGCTTTTGGAAACGATCCCAATTGTTGTTTGACAAAATATATAGGAACATGGCTTTTCCTATAAAAATCAACACGCGAGAGGAAAGGACTGTGTCCCGATGCGCTTATGCGCTCGGGGCAGGCGGTCTTTCGCTTTCACTCGCGTGTTGGGCGTTAGACTTAAAAATGCTTGCCCCTTTTTTATTTTTGGGGACAAGTTTAAAATTAAAATATTAAAGAAAGTGTGTATGGGAAAAGATTTAGCACGCCACAAAACACCCGAGGAGCAAGAGTTGGAATTAAAGCAGGCTGATCTATCTGGTTAGAGGAAGTATCAACGCAGGAACTAGAGTTAGTTACTTTGTAGGCTCAACTACACTCATTTCAGAATCTTTATCTATTCAATTAATTTATGGCTGAAGAACAAAAAACAGAATTGCAAAACAAAGTAGTTAGACTTTTTACGTATTTAGAAAAGGTGCTTTCCCTCGATGATATTATTGTTAGGGATTTTAGATCTACTATTGCAGCGCCTTCTCCTTGGTGGTTGGCGGATTTGCCAGATGACGTAGAAAATTTATATATTAGAAAATTTGAAGATAATACAACGGATGGTGATGGTAAGGTTGATCAGAATGATGTTTGGCTTCGCGTAGAAAAGAAAAACATAAGTCCTGCCCCGCCCCTGCCTGATACTCTAAAGGAATGGGTACACGAAATTAGCCCCTTAGAAATACCAAAAGCAAAAGAAAAAATAGATCGAAAAATAAAGTTTGATATCGACCCTGCCCGTGTTAGGGAATTTAATAAATTTAGAAAAGAATTTACTCAAGACTCACTTTTTAAGAACGCTTTGCCTGTCTTGCTTAAGGATTGGGTTGTCATGAGCCCAAATAAACTACCCGAAGCCATAAAGGAAAGATATGTCGAAGAATATTTTAGTGAGCATCCAGAATTAGCAAGCCTTCTTAACGATTATATTGAAAATGAATGGAGGCCATGGTCAGAAAAAGTAATAAAAATCTATAAAGCCAATTTGCTTTATGATCAACTTTATGCGCTACGCCTTCTTTTGAAAAATGAAGGTGATAGTTATGAGCTTCTGTGGGGACAAGGCTTGTTGACGTGGAAACACACTGGCGTAGGCAGTATTTATTCACCTATTTTTTTAACTCCGCTAACATTAAATTTCATCGCGGAGAAGAGAGTGATTGAAATTTCTCCTGATGCGATGTTCAAAGGATTTGTAGAAATTTCATCTTTGTGCGAAATGGACAATCCAACAGAAATGGATTTAAGTACTTGGGCAGATAAGATTAATGCTAATCCTAAGTTTTTTGATTTTTGGCATTTTGAAACACTTAAGTCGCAGACACAATTTTTGATTAATACACTTTCAACTTCAAGTGAAGACCGTTTTGATAATCAACTTATGTCAGCTCCAGACGTAACGCCAACTTTAAGTGTTTGGAATGCGCCCATTATTTTTGCACGGAAGCGTACAAATGACTTCTGGTCAAAATACGCCGGTATTATTCGTCAAGATATTGAGCAAAATTCTGCTGAGCCTACTGAATTCATCATAGATCTTGTTGGTCACTACAAAGAGGAAAAACGAACAGCATCTGAAAATGGAAGCGAAAGAAGTAACGAAATTCCTTTAAAAGAATCGGAATTATTCTTTCCTCTTTCTTGGAATGACGAACAGAAAAGGATTGCGGAACGACTTGATGCAAATTATGGAGTTGTGGTTAAAGGCCCACCGGGCACAGGAAAGAGCCACACTATTGCAAATCTCATTTCTCGATTTTTAGCTCAAGGAAAAACTGTTCTTGTCACATCTCAAACAAGCAAGGCACTCGAAGTTTTAAGAAATAAGCTTCCGGAAAATATCCAAAGCCTCGCTGTTTCACAATTACACCAGACTGCTGAACGTGACCAAGTATTACAAAAATCGATTGATGAAGTTAGTTCTAATTTAGGTGAACGACATACAAAATTTAGCGAACAAAATGCAGAACGGCTGAGAAAAGATCTGCAGCTGGTAAGAGAAGAAAAAGCGCTGCTGGCAAACCAGATAAGGCAATATATTCTTACCGACTCAAGCGCAAAAATTGAAATCGATGGGGAGCAAATTAAGCCAATTGATGCAGCAAAATTCGTTAGTCAATATAAAGAGGCTGAGGAATTCCAATGGTTTACTGATAGGATTCATTTTCAGAAGGAACCGAATTTTGAAGAGCAAGATTTGATTGATTTCTATTCATTGTTGAGCGAACTAAATTTAGAAGATCGAGGTTTAGATGGATTTCAATTACCCGAAATAAGCAATTTACCGCTCGAAAATACCATTGAAGAAACTTTCTCGACCCATAGGGATTTAAGTGCAAAAGCGAAAATGGCGGGCAATATTTTTGATGGATTTAAGTCCGATGCTAAAGCCCATGAATTTAAAACTCTTTTAGAGTATTCAACAAATGCCAAGCAAATTCTTCTTTCGTTAAAGGAAGATTACAAACGCGAAATATTTGAGTTGTGTGTTTTAAGTCAAAATGAGAGAGAAAAATGGAACGTGGTCATAGGGAAGATTGCTCAAAGACTTCAACTGATAGGAAAGAATAATACTAATATCATTGGTTATAAAATTACCTGCACCGCAGCGATACCCCCGGACGATGTTTTAGAAGCAATTCTTATTCTAAAGAAAAAGACTGTAAAAGAACCGAGGATTAATGGTCTTGCAAAATTGTTATTGCCATCAAATGCAAAAAAGGTTTTAGAAAATTATAAGGTTGATGGTCGTACACCCGAAGACAGGGATCGTCTTGAAATCTTACACCAAAGCATTCTTATTCAACAAGCGCAGAAGGAAATTCAAATTTTATTTGAACAAAGTTTTTCGAACATAAAGTCATCCTTAGACTGGAAAGATATCCATCAGGATATGGTTAGATTAGAACTTTTAGTTTCCGGACTCCACAGCGTAGTCAATTATTATGACAACTTTTCTGTTATCGATCAGTTTTGTAAAAGGACGAAGCCGCTTTCTAATCTGTCATTTGCCGAAATTAAAGACGTTGAAAAAATCAATGACATTGTAGCGTCTTTTATAGCAAAGACAGAGCTTGAGCAATTAGAATCTCTTTTATCACAGTGGAGAAACAAAATTGAAACTTCTATCAATGGCAATAAACATCCGATATGGGATAAGTTACTTGTTGCTATCGATAAGCGAAACACAACCGGATGGAATGCTTCAATAGATGAATTAAAATTGCTCGTTGAGAAAAGGCAAAAAGCTTTTGCCTTGAACGGATTGACTAAAACAATTCGTGAAAGTTCTCCAAATTTATGTCGATCCATTACGGATTTAGCAAACAGCAAAGAGAAATTTGACTGTCCTAGAAATCTTAAACTTGCATGGAAGATAGCAAGATTACAATCTTGGCTTGACCATATTCACGACCACATTGATATTGATGACTTACAAAGTCGTTTAGGAAGATTGACTAAGAAAGAAGAGCAACTTAATGCTGAATTGATCACTATTCTTGCTTGGCAGCGACAGATTGATAAGGTAACAAAAAAACAGCGCGATGCACTTATGGCGTGGTTACATGCCACGAAGAAAATTAGAAAATACAGTAAATATAAAAACAGATGGATTAAAACAGCTCAGGATAATTTAAAAGAGGCAATCAGTGCAGTGCCTGTTTGGATTTTGCCTCTACATAGAGTGGTTCAGATGTTCGCTGATCCAAAACCTGGAATGTTTGATGTAGTAATTTTTGATGAAGCGAGCCAATGTGATCTAAAAGCTCTTACAGTTGCGTATTTGGGTAAAAAATTACTCGTTGTTGGTGATGAGGATCAAGTTAGTGTTGCAGGAATATTTCAAGAAAAAGAAAAAGCGTTTGATCTCATTTCACGTTATTTGTACGATTTTAAACATGCGAATATTTTCTCCATTGATTCCAGTTTACTTGATATAGCCAGAGCTCGTATTAGAGATGAAATAATGCTGAAAGAACATTTTCGATGTGTTCCGGAAATCATTGGTTTCAGTAATCACCATATATATGAGGGGAAATTGAGGCCATTACGATATCCTCACCCCAAAGGTTTGTTAAAGCCAGCATTGGTTCCTGTTTTGATAAAGAAAGGTTACCAAAATACAAATAATAAAGTAAATATTCCAGAAGCCGAGGCAATTGTCGAAAAACTTATTGAATGTATTAAGGATCCTAACTATCAAAAACGACCGGATGGACATCTATGCACATTTGGAATTATATCGTTACTGGCGGAAGACCAGGCAAAGTATATTAAAGAACTGATTTTAAAACATCTTGATGAAAGAGATATTGAAGAACGACGGATTGCTTGCGGTGACGCGTATGAATTTCAAGGTGACGAAAGAGACGTTATGTTCCTTTCAATGGTCAAAGCGCTTGATTCAAATAATCTTGACGATGTTGTCAGATCGTTGGCTGATAAGGGAACAAAGAGAAGGTTTAATGTTGCGGCTTCTCGTGCTCGTGATCAGATGTTTTTATTTCACTCTATTCCTGTAGAAGAATTTAGAAATCCAGAAGATTGGAGATATAAGCTTCTGAATTGGTTTTATCATCCCAAAACTGAAGAATTAAATGCAGGACGAGAGGCACTAAAACGCGCATTAAAGGAAGCTAAACACGGCCCCTTTGATTTTCCTTTTGAGGTAGGTAATATCTTAATTGATAAAGGATATCAAGTAATACCTGAATACCCAGTCATAGGGCGATTTATCGATCTTGTTGTTCAGGGAGAAAACGCTCGTTTGGCAGTTGAATGTGATGGAGATAAGTATCATACCTTTGAAACTCTTGAATACGATCAAATCCGTGAACGACAATTGCGAAGAGCCGGGTGGGAGTTTTGGCGTGTTACTGGAAGTGCCTTCTATAGAAATAGAGAAAAGTCTCTAGAGAGTTTGTGGAAAAAATTAAATGATTTGGGGATAAATACAATCCATCAAACGATTAATATTTCAAAGAATATTGGAGCCGAGGGAGTCTTAAAGAAAGAAGTAGTGCCTATGGTTCAACATTTTTCTTCTGAGAAGCTTATTAGTCCTGAAGTGAATAAAAATCTTGTGAATTTAGAGAGTAATAATCGCAATACAATTATTGAAGATGAGATTTTGAATATTTTGAGAAAAGGGGCTGTTTTAAATGGTGATTTTTCTCAAATTGTACTTGAAAATTTAAAGAGTAAGAGCAAGGGTGTTAAAATCCAGGAGATTCTTAAAAAAAGTTACTCGATGACGGGTGCCGGAATTATTGAACAATTTCGTGTAGATGGAATTGTTTGGGTCAGGATTAAACAATGATTGGCCTGAGGGGGAACGCGGGGCGAGAAATATTGAAGCGCGAATTTAATGCTGGGAGAGCTTCTCAGTTTTCTTTTGATGTTGGAAATATTTTAATTGATTGATCTACCAAGTCGATGATTTATTTTAGTCATTGCTTCATCAGGCGTTTAGTTAGGATTATTGTAATAATTCATGCCAGCAACTTTCAAGGGATGGTTTTGGCACCGATCAATATTGCCTTGGCCGGGATTTGAGCTCTATTAGTATGGTACGATTAGCTAGGGTCGCTGGTAAGAGTATTATTCTTTCTTTTTATTATTTTCCTTCCCATTGGCTTAATTAGATTTTATAGGAAGGGGACTCGTCAAAAACTACCCCCCGTATAAAAAATATCATATGGTTATTCGGAATTTTTGCTATTTTTTAAAAATTGGATTTGGATGTACAAAAAAATGTGAGGCAATGCATCAGAAAATTTAATTAACTTAGACAGAGAAATATTGAGTGCAGTCGAGGGGGCTCTTGAGGAAAAAAATAAATTGATAGAAGAAGCAAAACGTGAATTGAGAAATTACAAATAGAAGCTAGGATACGGATGGTGGGCAACCTCCTTTCGATACAACTTATAAATTTTAAGAAATTCTTTTTGACATTATTATAGAACCTTGTATACTTACGAAGAGTAGTAATGGTTGCTCTTTTCATATCAACGATTTTGATTTAAACTATTCCAGTCGTCCCTTACTCGATGGACGTAAAATATAGAGCCTAAAGCTGAAATGGTTTTGATTTTATAATCAACTTTGCGAGAAGGTGTTACGCGAAGAAAATCGTAGTTTTGGACTCAATTTTTATCATCACCTGTAAAGAGAGAGTTCCTGTAGGAGAAGTTATCTCCTGAGGGACTTTCTTTAGAATAATTTAGAGACCACCCGTAATTTCGGAAGCTCTTTTTCCTCAACAGAGGAGAAAGGGCTTTTTTTTATGTTTATTAAAACAAACACACGGCGAGACATGGTTCGACAGCAGAAACAGATTATTGAGCATATTTCAAGACGTTCGGAAGTAGAACACGGGTCGAGCGTCAATTTTTTTTATGCCCGTTAAGGAGATTATCTCCCCAACGGGTTTTGTTTTTTACAGATTAAAAACAAGAATAAGTTAACCCAAAAAGCAACGATAAAGAGAAAAAATGAGGACGTATGAAATTCCCATCAAACACAATCCAAGAAATTAGATCAAGGCTTGATCTCTCGCAGTTTGTTAGCAAATACCTTCCTTTAAGGAATAATAAATGTTGTTGCCCTTTTCACGTTGATAAAACACCCTCGTTCTCTATTTTTACAAAAAATCAAACATGGCGTTGTTTTGGCTGCGGGCTTCACGGAAATATTTTTACTTTTATCATGTTGATAGAAAAATTAAGTTTTTCCAACGCCGTAACTCTGTTGGCTCAAGAGGCAGGGATTCCACTACCTAAATCAGAAAGATTTCAGGAATATCTTGCTCGAAAATGGGAAACCAAAAAAGAATTGCTCACCCGTTTTAAAATGTTCCGTTTTTATTTGAAACAGGCTCAACTTGATCGAGAAGATCAGTTGCGTTTAGAGAGAAGAAACTTACCCCCTCGAACTCGATGGAATTCTTGGGATGGCAAAGATTTTCTAAAGGCAGCAATGGTCGATTATAAATTCGATTGTTTAAGAGAGAAGATGAAAAGAATTGAAGAAGGACTTAATGAGAAAGGGAGGTAAGAGGAAATGGTTGATACCTACGGGACGCAAAGCCTTTATGAGGCCGCCTACTTAATGGCGAGAGGTTTTAATTTAGCTGGCAAAGAGTCTTCAGGAAACAAAGTCACAGTTTTTTTGAAGAAGACGCCAGAGATTGATGATGAGGTGATGAAATTTTATAACGGCGGGAAAATCGAAGCCAAAAAATTCTGTGACCATTATCGAACGTTAAAAGATTATATTTTTAAGAAATGAGGACAAAAATGGGGATCGAAGAGTGGAGAAAAGAATTAAAAAAATATTTTCCAGAATTTGTTTTACCCGCTGAAGTGGGGCTTAGTGTTATTTGTCAATTGCTGATAGAGGATATAACGAATCCCTTCGGTTTAGTTTACGTTGATGTACCAAGCTCAGGAAAGACGATAATTTTAAATTTTTTTACTGACCTAAAAGAATTGGTTTACAGCACGGATAGTTTTACAGCGGCGGCCTTTGTAAGTCACGCCTCCAATAGAAAGACGGAAGATTTAGCGAAAATTGATTTATTGCCACGAATTAAAGGCAAAGTTCTTATGGTTCGAGATTTAGCCCCTATATTGGGAATGAGGGATGACGATTTATTAAAAACGATGGGGATTTTAACTCGGGTATTTGATGGGGAAGGTCTGGAAACCGATGGGGGGTGTCATGGTAAAAGAGGTTATACCGGAGAATATCTTTTTATGTTTTTGGCCGCTTCGACTCCTATTCGGCCTCGGGTTTGGAAAGTTATGGGAAATTTTGGATCGAGATTATTTTTCCTCAATATGAACTCAGTAGATAAAAGTTTGATGACGTTGGCTGAACAGCTCTCTTCAAAATTATCACCGAAGAAAAAAGAGGAGTTCTGCAGAGAAGCAACCAAGAAATTGATTGATGATATTTGGGGTAGGGCTGATGCCGTTTATTGGAACAAGGAAAACGATGATAAAAATTTACTGGAAGAGATTGCAAGAATCGCTCAACTGGTGGCTTGCCTCAGAGGAACGATAAATGTATGGAAAGACAGCTTAGGTGACGAAACATATAATCACACCATTCCTCAAATTGAAAAGCCAGATCGTATCAATCAAGCATTTTATAATCTGGCTCGTGGTCATGCTGTAGCGTGTGGCAGAACATCGCTTCAAGATGATGATATTGCAATTATTCTTAAAGTCGCTCTTAGTTCTGCCCAGATAGAAAGAACACGCTTATTCGATAGATTAATCAAAAATGACGGCGTGTTAACCACAGAAGATGTAATCAATGGTGTTGATTGCAGCCGAACGACGGCCTTGAAGTACATGGAAATGCTGCAACATCTTAAAATTGTTGAGGAAGTTAATTCAGCTAATTTGGATGTTGGAAGATCAGAAAAAGTAATAAAGATTACGGAAAAGTTCTCTTGGTTTATTGGAAATCGGTTTAACGAGTTGAGCAGTCTCTTAGGGTCGAAATCACTGAATTAAATAATTGATACAGCAAATCCGACGCTGTGTATATTTACTTTAACACAAACAACCACCATATAAGCAATGGTAAGCTTGAAGGCTGAAACTCATATTAAAAGAACAACCTACCATATCAGACAAGTTGACTTGCTTGTCAGGAAGGATCGATGGAACAGATAGGCGATAAAAGATGCCAGTTTTTAAGGCCAAGTGGTGAGAGGTGCGGTGCTTATGCCCAGACAAACAGTCCGTTCTGCTTCACCCACGACCCCGAGAAGGCTCAAGAAAGGGCTATTGCCCACCGATCAGGCGGCTTGGCGAATAAAGTAAAGGCAAATTTACCGCCCATTACCGTCGAAAAATCAAAAGATGTGGTTCAGCTTATCACCTCTACCATGAACGAGCTTCGACAAGGCAAGGTTGATATAAAAATTGCGAATGCTCTCTTCTATGGATCCAATGTGTTATTGAAAGCCTTCGAGATCACAGAGATAACCGAGCGGCTCGAGAGTGTTGAGCGAGTCCTTTTCTTAGAAAAGAAGAATTTTAGATGAGCGATCTTTTGCGAAGAATAAAAAGGGCAACAGAAAATTTAGATGAGTTTAATAACGCAAATGCTTTGGATTATGGGAATCTCAAGAAGGAAGAAAAAGATTTGTGTTTGCTCAACATTCTGATAGGGGTTTGTAAAACGGAGAACTTAATTTCATCGGATTTTAACAGTCCTGTATGCAGCGCGGCGGAAGGAATTACAAAAAAATTAAAATCGATGAGAGGTTTTTCTTTCAGAATGCCTGAAAATGAACAGGCTATAAGACAAAAACGGATCAAGGAGATGGTCTTTAATATGGCTCGTTCGGATGAAAGGCTAAAAGACCTATGGGAAACTCATGTCAAAGAAATTGCATATCCTTTTTAAAAGAGATCGGGAAATTTAAAAAATTCATCGAGGCTGATCTGGCCATTTTGGAGAAATACAGTCAACTTATAGAAGAATAGACATGGAAAGACGTTTATACAATGCCAAAGAAATCGCCTGTTATTTAGGCATGAGCGAGGATGCTGTCCGCAAATGGTCTATCAGGGGGTACATTCCTTTTGTTAAGCTTGGGAAATCTTTGAGGTTTGATATTATTAAAATTGACTCTTGGATTAAATCAAAGGAATGCGCTTATTCACGGAAAGAATTCAGTTGACAATTATTTTTGCTATGATAAACTATCAAAACAATGAAAGAAAAATATTTTATAAAGGATTTAGAACAAATTCTCGGTGTCCACCGAAAGACTTTCTTCTATTGGGAAAAGGCGGGGAAAGTGCCGCAGGCCAAAAGAACGCCAATGGGAAATTATCGCTATTGGACAAACGACGATATAAAAAAAATAAAAAGGATAATCAAAGGTGAATAATGGCCGTCTTTAATCGAGTTTACTGTTCTTCTTGCCGGGGCAATAACAACATTTATAAGGATGTTCGTGAGATTGCCTGCCGCCAGTGCGGCAACCATATAAAAATCCGTGAGAATGATTTTTATATTGAGTATTACCATGCTGGTAAAAAGTATCGGGAGCAGATTGGTTCGAGCAAATCTTTGGCCGAGACCGTCCTTCAGAAGCGCAAAGTTCAAATGGCGGAAGGCAAATTTTTGGAAAAGAAGAAAGAGGCGCAGATTAAGTTTGAGGCTTTTGCCGACGAGTATTTTGAACTCCATTGCAAGGTCAATAACAAGAAATCTTTTGATACCGCCGACAAGCATAATATTAAAGTTTTAAAAGCATTTTTTCCCGGCCTTTATCTGCATGAAATTACCCCGCATAAGGTTCAAACATTTAAATCAGAAAGAGCTAAAACTTTTTATACGCGGCAAGACGGCTCAACTAAAACAATTACACCGGCCACCGTCAACCGCCAGCTTACCTGCCTTAAGAGCATTTTTAATAAAGCTATTGCATGGGGTAAATTTACCGGCTCGAATCCAGTCAAGGGTGTGAAATTGTTTAAAGAAAATAATGCGCGTTTAAGGTTCCTTGAAAAAGAAGAAATCACTAAACTTCTTGCCAATTGCAGCCCAGCTATTAAGCCGATTGTTATTGTTGCCAGCAATACCGGCATGAGAAAAGGTGAGATCATGGGGCTTAAATGGCGTGATCTTGATTTTAAACGGGGGATCATTCACCTTTACAATACCAAGAACGGCGAGAAGCGGGAAATTCCAATGAATGAACCCGCCATTGACACCCTCATTGGTGTCCGCAAGCACCCGGCAAGTGAGTGGGTATTTGTGAAAGAAAATGGTGAGCCCTACGGGGATTTTAAGAAATCGTTCTTTACAGCCTGTAATAAATCTGGTATAAAAAACTTTCGTTTTCACGATCTGCGCCATACGTTTGCTTCACATTTGGTCATGAATGGTGTCGATTTAAATACGGTAAGAGAGCTTTTAGGACATAAGTCATTGACTATGACTTTAAGGTATTCGCACCTTTCGCCGAACTTCAAAAAGCAAGCAGTGGCAACGTTATCTAAACGGATAGACACCAATACGGACACCGACGGAAAACCAGACGTTGAAGCAGAAGTTAATAAACTTCTTAGTTCTTTAAATATCAATGAGTTAGATAAAAATGCTGGCGTAGCTCAGTTGGTAGAGCAGCTGATTTGTAATCAGCCGGTCGGGGGTTCAAGGCCTCTCGCCAGCTTATTTTTAGAGAAACATTGGGCAGATACCCAAGTGGTCAACGGGGACAGACTGTACAATACGATTTGGCGTTTGCGATATCCTATTGAAACGAGACCACTTGAGGCCCGTCCCGACGGAAACAGAAGTTTTTATCTTTAAACACTTTTAATGAATTTTAATCAGTTTTAATCTCTTTTGGACACTATTTGGACACCAAAATATCATAAATTTTTCAATATTTTTCCGAAAATTTTTTCTTCCCTATCTTAATTCTCAAAAATCTTATAGCAAAGCACACAGTTGACTCTTAAAGCGAACTTGAAGAAATCATAAACAATTGAAATCAAACTGAATATGTTCCCCTCGTCGAGCAAGGGGATTTTTTTTGTCCGATGATTGAGCCCCTTTGAGGATGATTGAGACAATGTACCGTCACAATTTGGACACCAAAAGGGTCGGGGACGGACACCACGGGGGAATTGAAAATACTCAGGACTTGATTTAAGAAAAAAACTTATGGACGTCGTTAATGTATCCAAAGAAAAAATTATTCCTCAACGAAAATTTGATGATGCGGTGCATGTGGCTATCTGCGTTTATTATGAATTTGATGTTTAACCTTTCTTCGACAGTTCGGAGGCGAATTGAGAATGGTCTCGACGGAGATGAGGCCCGTGGGGCTGAAAACGTAGTGCCCCGTTTATAGCCGATAGTTCTTGGCAGGCGACGAGGAGGTTGGGCTAAGATCGTGATGTTTCACGAAGGACGGGATC
>Ga0209515_10008041_pt1 | contig 12477 bp, 13 predicted proteins | sample Subgroupgradi54m_FD_187454 | JGI IMG/M metagenome (GOLD analysis project Ga0209515, IMG submission 187454) | Subsurface groundwater microbial communities from S. Glens Falls, New York, USA - GMW60B uncontaminated upgradient, 5.4 m (SPAdes)... ... | reverse complement strand
TTGGCCTGTCGATACTTGGTGTTTCTCGTCCACATAAAACCCTTTGCGTGTTTCAGCAATCTTTTTCTCCTTGCGTTTGCGATTACACCTCGTTTGACTCTTGGCATATATTAAATATTACTTTGAAGCAACGCTTTGGCGTTCCTCATCAATGATTTGGGAGCCATTATGAGGCCCTTCTTATTTCTTGCGGCGCTACCAGATTCTTTGGCATTGAAATGGTCTTGGTGCGGAGGGCGCTTCATTAGCTTACCCCTTCCGGTAATTTTAACCCTTTTCAAAAATGATCTATTTGTTTTTCCTGTATGCATCATGTTCATCCCGTACGAAGTAGCTGTTGCACAGTTATGCATATAACTTGTATGCGTAGAACTACTTTATTATTTTATTCCATATCCCGCTCGTTTAACCCGTTAGGGCTACTTCGTTCGGGATTCATGATCTAATTATTTCTTAATTGTGGTTACCCAACCGAAAGGCGATCTTTTCACGGCTTCCTGGACAGTGAATTCCTCTTTAATGAATTTGATAAAATTATTCAGCCGCTCTCTCCCTATTTGGGCAAGGGCTTTTTCGCGCCCGCGCAGAGTAAGCTCTATTTTGACGATATTGCCTTCGTTCAAAAATTCTCCTATCTGCTTGGCTTTAAATTCCAAATCATGTATTCCTGTCTTAAACCCCACCCTTACCGTCTTTCTTTCCTGCTCTTTCTGTTTGGGGCCGGACTTTTTATCCTGACGCTCTTTGCGGTATATATATTTACCATAATCCATGATTTTGGCAATAGGCGGCTGAACATTTGGGCCTACTTCGGCCAAATCAAGGTCCTTCTCCCGGGCCAATTTAAGCGCGTCAAAGGTCTTCATTACTCCGAGCTGTTTGCCGTTCTCGTCTATAACCTGGACCTCAACTGCCTTTATCTGGTTGTTTATTCTTAATCGCTTTAACAAAGTGATGAATTATTCTAACACAATAAATCCCAAAAGAAAAGAACCCTGGCATAGGGGCTTTTCTTTTGGTGGAGTTAATAGAGAACACTGGAAAACTTTATTCTCCGATATTTACGATTTCTTTATTAAAAACCCTTTAATATTATCGAACTTCGAGTATCAGCTGTAAAATGCTGGTAATGGAGACTAAACCTCGGCCTTCTTGTCCCACTCTCCCTTAAACCACTCAAACCACTTTGCCTGGTCTTCCTTTTTGGAATTGGCCATCATATCCCTCATTGGCTTATGTGCTTCGTCAGTGGAGCTCATAACATGTTGACCACACTTTCCTGCCACTTCATGCATATTATCCCCAACAAACTCCATACCACAGCCGCCCTCACTATTCATAATTTCCTTACATGTAAATTTTTTCATAGCATTAGCGTATCATAACCATCAAAAGTTTTCCATTCCCGTCAGCTGTCTCAAAATCACCAATTTCGGAAAACCCGAATATTGGCTTGGTAAAAAGAGAAGAACAGTGGGGGTATTGTCCTACAAGTCGAATCGTCTTCCGCCGATTCGCTCGCAGACCCGCCTCGTGGTCAAAAACGCCAATTGCGTTTTTGACATCACTCCGGCATTTCAACACCCACGCAAGCAAAGCAGTTTGCTTGCTCCACTCCACAAATTAAAACACCCCCGAAGGGGCATTTTAATTTGTGGAGTTAATAGAGAACAATGGAAAACTTTATTCAGTAAAATCTATGGTTATTTTATTAGAAACCCTTTAGAATTTGAGGTCAACATGGTTTAGCCAATTAAAAAGCCGAGTGTTAGTCGGCTTGTTTCCGGTTTAAAAGTACGGTTAGGATATCCATCCTAATACGATGAGAAGAGGCAGTACTCTGGATAAACTCGTCACTAAGCAACCCTTTAAGTCCCTCGAGATCACCAATTTCTATAAGAACTTTCTCTATTTTCTTATATACATCATCTTTAGCATAAGACATTTCTTCAGAATATTGTCCTAAGTATTTTATATTAGCCAGAGACTGTAATGCCAAGTTTAAATATCTTTTAGTTTGTGTTTGACCAGAGTCTTCGGTCAATAGATATGCTTTTCCAGCTTCAAGAAAAACAATAGCTGGTTCAGTTCGGTAAGGATCGAATCTATCAGTTCTCTTAGATTCGGCTGTAGCTTTTTGTAATAAACCTTCAGCTCGTACTGAATCTTTGAGGATAAAGAAATGTTTAGCCAATTCTACGGTTGAGGTAGCGTCTTCCGTTTTTGGCTGACCGATAAAAGCCCAAGCATTGTTTATTCTAGAATCAGGACTTCTCTTATCTCTAACCGCAGCTTCTTCAGCGCCAAGTAAAATTTCAGCGGCCTTTTCCGGAGACTGATGGCCGATACTACGAGCAATCATTATTAGAAGAGCTATTTTGTAAGTATCGTATTTTAATAGATTCTCAAGAGACAGGACGGATTCGTAATTTCCTTTATCTAACTCGTGCTTTGCTAAATGTTCGACAATCCTCCAGATAGTATTAGGGTCGCGATCAACGCCAATCTGGTCTATGATTTCTCTGACTTTTTCTGTTTGATCGGTTTCGATAAAGAATCTAGAGATTAGAGCAAGGTTGCCCCCCCTATTATATTCTGGTGATTCTTTAATCTGTTTTAGCGTGTCCGAAATACGCTCCATGGCTTTATCTTGCTGTCCTTGTTCATATTCAGCAATAACTATAGAAACTAAGCCATCTACCTGGCCCCAATATGGACCTTCTATCGGCTTTATGCCACCAGAGAATTTGATCTGACTAACGATTTCCTCGGCAGTTTCAAAATCTCCTTTTTGAAGTCTATCTTCCGCAAGATACTTTAGGGCTTGATCGGCATCCAACCAAGACATCTGGCCAAATAACTCACAGATTTCTGGCGAGAATTTACTTAAGAATTCTGGCCGCTCTACATTAATTGATCCATCTTCGAGTCTTATAACTTTTATCTTTTTCTCTGGCTCTATTACTGGTTGCGGTAGTTTTTCCTTTTTTCCGGATTTAAATAAGTTAAATTTTTTCATTAAACTCATTATATTCCTCCTGCACAGATTGTTAAGTTGCTCATCATATATTGAACTAAAAAATGCTAATTGTCAATTTTTTATTTTGCCAACAAAAAAACACCGTTTTTGGTGTCTTTTGTAGTAATAGTTTCATCTATGGTGGAAAACTTTGTTAGCCGATATCTGTAGATATTTTACACAAAATCCCTTAGAATTTAAATTTAACATGATTTTGAGAAACTAAAAAGTGCGAGATTGTCGCACTATGTTTTGTCTATGCTTTTATTTTAAAAAATCTAAACCTTGGTTAGTAAGTCTGCAATTCGGTCAAGAAAAAAATCTACGGCAGGAGATATTACAACTGTAAACAGAGCTATCATTATAAACAGTTCGGGGTTGCTCACGCATGCCTTCTTTTTGAACGAACTAAAAACTGTGCTTTATGATAGCATGGCTTTATTAGCTAGTCAAGCCCAAGTTTTCCATCCTATAGACACTAGTGCGGGGTTGTTCGGGACGGATGGAAAACTCTGATTGAGCAATTGTGGCTGATTATACAGAAAAATTCGGTGGAATTCGACTTTCTTAATTTTTTTCAGGCGGACTACTTCCCCTTCTGATTAATGACAGCGCTATAATTTTACAGTCGCTTCTTTTACCATTCATCTCAGCTAACAAATTAGGAGCTTCTTGCTTGAGGCGTGCGTTTCGCTCACTTTCAGAAATTTCTTTCAACTCTCTATTATTCTCTCTCCGAAAAGAAAGCATAATCGGAGATAAAGAATCTGGGTTAGGACTGAATATATAATACAAGACCTCGCCCCTAACTGATATCGTTATGCCAGTATATGTATATTTAGTATAGCCTGATTGCTTCTCAATAGTAGGGCCTTCGTAGGTCTTGAATAATGTTTTATTGGCGTCACAGCTAAGAGCACTAACAAGCTGATCAATTTTTTCAAAGTCTGGTCCCCACGGATATGGATCTTTATCTTGAGCAATTACCAAACTAGAAGCTGTAAAAACAAATAAAACCAGAATCGAAGTAACCAATTTTGTCATCTTCCACCCCTTTTGAGTTTTCAAAGAAGTGGCTATATTCTATCATTTCATTTGAGGATGTCAAGGTCAAGTTTTCCACTCCCGTCAGCTGTCTCAAAATCACCAATTTAGGAAAACCCAAATTTTGGCTTGGTAAAAAGAGAAAAACAGCCTTGTCGGCTGCTCTTCTCATCATGTGGAGTTAATAGAGAACACTGGAAAACTTTGTTTAGCCAAATATATAGGTATTTTATACAAAATCAATTAGAATTTGAATTTAATGTGGTTTTAGGTAATTAAAAAGCATCAACGAAATAGTTGATGCCCTAAATTATTATTCAAACATATGTGGAACAAAAGAACTTACATTGTCAGTTACTAAACCGCTTGCTTCACGAATACCAATACCTGCTGGTTCTTGGTCAATCATCCAGCTACCAACAACCGGAGTATGGTCATCAAAACCATGTAAAGGAAAGTATTCTTGGTAAACAAACCCTTCTTCACCATAGTCACCGTCCGTTGCCGTGGCTACTTTACCATCGACTATTATCTCAACATTTGCACCCTCTCGAGAAAGCTTGGGCTTTTTTATAAAACTTTGCATTGATCTAGATCCGTCAAAATATGTCGGAAGTAAATTCGGGTGTCCTGGATTAAGCTCCCAAAGAATCGGTAGAAGGCCCTTGTTAGAAAGTAGCATTTTCCATATTGGTTCAACCCATTGAACTTCCTCGTATGTCTGAAGAAGTTTTGGACCAAACTCTTCATTTACAAGCCATTCCCAAGGATACAACTTGAAAATAGATCTGATTACCTCGTTATCTAAATCAACAAAACTTTTTCGTGACTCATCCCATCCAATATCTTTAACTAGAATTGGCAAAGTCCGTTCAATACCAGCTTCACGTGCAGTATCACGCAAGTATGTAACAGTCATAGTATCCTCAAGGGTCAAGTCATCGATATGGGCAAAATGAAGTTTTGCGCCAACTAAGTATTCGTCCAATTCACGCCACTTAGCAACCAACTTATCATGGATAGAATTAAATTGGTCGGCTTTTGGAAAGACTTCCTTGAGCCAGTACCATTGAACCACGGATGCCTCCAAAAGTGCTGTAGGGGTATCCGCATTGTATTCCAAAAGCTTTGGCGGATTCACTCCGTCATAGGCAAGATCAAATCTACCATAGATTGCGGGTGGCTCTGCTTCCCAAGCCTTCTTTATTACTGGGATAACTGCCGGTGGAATTCCAAGCTCTGTAAAACGATTGTTATCAATGACATGTTGAGCTGCATCTAGGCAAAGTTTATGTAGAGTAGTCGTAGCTGCTTCTAATTTGTCAACTTCTCGAGCGCTGAAACAATAGTATGCACCCTCGTTCCAGTAGTCTCCACCATTAGGTAATTTATTATAGACCAGTCCAACATCTTGAACTGCTTGTCTCCAATTTGGCCGTGGTGCTATTATAATGCGTTTCATTGCTACTCTCCTGCCGTACCATGTGAAGATGAAGAACTACCGAAACCTCCTCGAGAAACTGAACCGGAGCTTTTACCACTAATAGTCGAGTGGCCGCTAGAAATTGCTTCAGGTGATCCAGGAACAAAGGACCTGCCACCGCTAACTCTACTGCCAATAGGATAAGAACCTCCTCTTGTCATTAAATACCAGTAAAAAAATGGTGATATACCGCTATGATAACTGTGAGCTCCTTCTTCGCAGAGTTTGCTTTCAACGACTTTACTTTCTTTATCAATGCAAACAGCTTGTGATCGTGGCTCACCGCCACAGCTAATCAACGTAGCAGCAGCTGAAACAATGGTTACCAAACCAAGAGAAACACTAGAAGAACTCTTCTTTTTAAGGGACATGCCTTGCCTCCTTTAGTGGGTCGAACTGCTCCGTTACTATAGTCTTTTATATAGTTTTGTCAAGTCAAAGTTTTCCATTCCCCTTAACTCCCTCAAAATCACCAATTTAGGAAAACCCGAATTTTGGCTTGGTAAAAAGAGAAAAACAGTGAGGGTATTGCCCTACAAGTCGAATCGTCTTCCGTCGATTCGCTCGCAGGCCCGCCTCGTGGTCAAAAACGCCAATTGCGTTTTTGACATCACTCCGGCATTTCAATACCCACGCAAGCAAAGCAGTTTGCTTGCTCCACTCCACAAATTAAAATACCCCTTCGGGGGTGTTTTAATATGGTGGAGATGGGGGGAATTGAACCCCCGTCCGGGATTTGGTCCGATGAACTTCTACTTAGATAGTCGGTTTGGTATTTCGCCTGAAGCTAAAAAACCGACAAAATAACTTCAAGCTATTTTTCCATATTCTCAACAGCGAAACAGGAAAACGATGAATTGCTGTCCAGCTAAAGATATAACACTCCGAGAGCGACTACATGGCGGCTTGCGCGCGCCATACGACGCCCCGACCCTTATTTAGCATCAAGGCGGAATGGCTTATCCCATACCATCTGCCTTTCGGCAGAGCTACGGGACTTCGCCTAAATAAATTTAGGCGAAAGCGTAATTAGGTTGCGTATTTGCACCTATTTAAGTTGGTCGAATTTTTTCAGTGGTTAACGGCCATCCACCCTAAGCATCCGATCGGTTCATAAATCTCGTCGAAGCCGATCATCCCCATAGCACGTCAGACATTGGGCATATTTTATCCTTCTAGAAGCTAAAGAATAGGCCGAGTTCGAGAAACGACGACGAAGACATAGATTGTTCTATGGCGAGGAGGAGAGACAAAGAAATCGGTCTATTCATTGCTTCCCGCAACGGGCGGGCTGATTTTAGACCAAATCCTTTGTTGCTCGTCCTTGAAGTAGAATAAACTACATCTGCGTCCTCGCGTCTCGGATTTGGCTAAAATCCGCTCCGCTAGAAGGATAAAATATGCCCAATGTCTGACGTAAGTATAGCATATTTTGACTAAAAATCAAAATCATTGTATGATTTCATTACTCATTAACAAAAAGGGGCCGCCATGGAAGATATTGCACCTACGTCCCAACAAAACAAGCTGTTCCAACTAACCATCAGGAATTTTGTGAACGACAAGTCGAGCCACCGGCAAGTGTTGGCGGACAGTTATTTGTCGCCGGCTTTTGCCGATATCGATAAGTGGGTCCAGGACAAGGAACTGCCCGACGAACTGCCAAGGAGAGTCCATATCATGGACTTCATCTGGAATCATTACTGTACTTGCAATTGCAGTTAGCCCCGTCACTCCAGGGGCTTTTTGTTCTTGAAATATTTTTAGAAATTTCTATAATATTATTATATGAATGAAATCATAATAACTAAACAAAAATTCATTTGGCTGCTTGTCGGGCAGACCATACTTGCGGTGGTCGTGAGCGCTTTAGGGGGTTATTACGGACCCGGGCTGACCGGCCAATATAGTTGGAACGCCCCATCATTATTAGTGCCCCATCAGCAGGTAACCACCGATGAGGAAACAAAAGTAATCGCCGTGGTCAAAAGAACTACTCCCGCCGTGGTTAGCATTGTTGCTTCTAAAGATGTGACATATATAGAACAGGGGTATACCAGTCCGTTTTCAAATTTTTGCAATGACCCGTTTTTCCGGCAGTTTTTAGGTTCCCAGTGCGATGTTCCCAACCAACCCCCGCGTCAGTACAGCCAGCACCAACAAGTGGCGGCCGGCACAGGATTTCTGATAAGCTCCGACGGATTGATCCTGACCAATAAGCATGTCGTTAACGTTTCCGGCGCCGACTTTACTGTTATTGCTAATGACGGTAAAAAATATCCGGGAAAGCTTTTGGCCAAAGACCCGACTCAAGATTTGGCGTTGTTGAAGATTTCCGTCGCAAGCGTGTTGCCGTATCTTCAGCTCGGCGATTCATCCAAGGCCCAAATTGGCCAGACCGTCATCGCGATCGGCAATGCCTTGGGCCAGTTCTCAAATACTGTTTCCAAGGGCGTCATCTCTGGATTGTTCCGGTCAATCACGGTTGGTGATAATGCTGGTTCTTCGGAAAAGCTGGAGCAGGTTATCCAAACCGACGCGGCTATTAATCCAGGAAATTCCGGCGGGCCGTTGATAAATTTATCAGGCCAGGTAATCGGAATTGACACTGCAATCGTGCAAGGTGCCCAGAATATTGGTTTTGCCATCCCCATTAATCAGGCCAAAAAGTACATTGACAAGATAGAAAACGGAGGCAAAGCGGTAACTCCTACTCCGACCTTGACGCCAGCTCATTAATTTAGGAAACTTAACGAGACCTTATTTGTTACTTGAAAAGGAATCAACGTGCGCAAAACAATGCTTTCGGTTGTTGCGGCTTTGGCTATTGTGAGCTGTGCTTATGCCCAGCCGTCTCAACCGCCTTTTCCTCAATCGGCTTTTGATGAGCTATTGAGGAGATCAAAGGACGTTCCAAATTTGTCAGACGCTAACAGCGGATGGCGAAAAATTCATGAGCTTGAAAGACTCTTTGTAGAGCATCAGGACCGCCTACTGGTTGCCAAAGGAAGCCAAGCTTATTATGTGAATGAAAAAAAACACATGATGGCATTTCTTTACTCCAAGACGGACACCGACGGAAAAAGTGAGGAGTTCGGGATGCTCTATGGCACAAATGATATTATAAGAGGAGCGATTAAGGTAAATGGCAAATGGTATGTATCCAAGGAGCCATATTTAGATAACGGTAAGGAAAATCTCAAAGGTTGGTTGAACGAAGAAGTGATTTACGATGAACACGAAGCGGCCAAACCGGTCAAAGTGAAGTTTGTTCTCGAAACCGTGGATGGTGTAAAAGAAGTTATTGTAGATCTTCAGTAATAATGTGGCCGGCAAAGGCCACTTTTTTATTCCTCCAAACCTCGTTGCTTGGCGCGGGCGGCATCTTTTTTCTTGATGGTTTCGCGCTTGTCGTATTTTTTCTTGCCCCGTGCGATGCCGATGAGAAGTTTTACCAACCCTTTTTTATTGTAGAGTTTCAGGGGAACAAGCGTCAGTCCGTGGGCTTGGGAAGTTCCCACCAAAACAGAGATCTGTTTTTTGGAAAGTAAAAGTTTTCGGGAGCGCTGGGGATCATAGTCGGGCGGGGTATTGGCTATTTGGTAGGGTGAGATGGTGGCGCCGACCAAAAACGGCTCCCCGTTTAATATTTTCACGTAAGAACCTTTTATGGAGACCTTGCCTGTTTTGATTGATTTAACTTCGTATCCCTTCAGAACTATTCCCGCCTCAAGGGTTTCCAGGATCTCATAGTCAAAACTCGCTTTTGGGTTATTTGCGTATTCCATGAATAAAATTTAAAGTTTAAAAGTCAAAAAGTTTAGGGGCAGGTAGTTAAAAGAATAAACCCAAAAACCCCCAGTATAAATATTGACTTTTAAATTTAAGTATGTTATATTTAGAAGTAAGTTATTTTCACAGAGGAAAAAAGGAGAGAAGTCATGAGTAATAGCTCACGCTTGTTAGCTCTTCAGAGAGCCGCTTTTCGCGAGTCGGTTCGCAAGAGTGGCGGAGGTTTTTGCCGAATCTGCCAAGGCCGAACCAAGTCACCAGATTTGCCTTTCTGTTTTCGTCACTTCAGAGAGCTGCCACCAAGTCTCCGCAGTCGTGATAATTTAGTCGCTGCCGAAGCGTATTTATGCACACCTCGACCGTTGCCGGCTTGTAGTGGTAAAGGGAAGCGCTCCACACGGTGCTGGCGGGAACCCGCGATACATAACATCCTCGGGACGATACCAGCTCTATATATCCAGAGATTGTGACGGAAATCTTTGGATTCTAAGAGACGGTTTAAATCAATGCGAGCTGGGGCGTTATCACACAATAGCTGAAGCACAAAGGGCCGTTTGTGACCTGTATAGCAGTAATACGTCTCACAATCCATTTGCGACAAAAAAACTGATTCGCTGATGGTTAAGCAGAACTGAGGGCTGTGGCAACACAACCCTCTTTTAAATTGATAAAAAATATAACGAAGGTCTCATATCAGGAGACCGGAGGGGCGCGTTTTTGAGAAGAGTTATGGCGGAGCGATTACTTCCTTTCTTCCAACTTAGCCTTCAGCTTCATCTGTTTATCTTTTCTCAAAACAGTAAGCTCTATTTCGCTTCCAACCACGCATTTCTGAAGCATATCGGAGAGATCCTTGTCTTCGGCGACTTTCTCGCCGTTCAGTTCAAGGATGATATCGTTTTCCATTATTCCGGCTTGAGAGGCGGGAGAGTTGGGTACGACAGCTATCGAATCGGGACGGTGGTCGCGGACGACCAAAGCGCCATAGTCAATCGGCAAAGAATATTGCTTTTGTATCTTTTTGTCGAGAATGACGTATAAAAGTCCAAGGTAGGGTTTAATAATACGGCCGTGTTTGATAATATCTTCCAGGTCCTGCTTGGCCCAGTTGATGGGGATGGCAAAACCGATATTCTGGGCGCCGAAGATTATGGCTGTATTTATTCCGACAACCTCGCCGTCTATGTTTATCAGCGGCCCGCCGGAATTTCCCTGGTTAATAGCGACATCGGTTTGGAGAACGCCTCTTAAATGCTCCATTTCTCCTCCCGTTCCCAATGCCGCCGAGATGCTTCGCGACAGCCCCGAAATAATTCCCTTGGAAACTGTGTTGGTAAACATTCCCAAAGCGTTTCCGATAGCGATCACGGTTTGGCCAAGTTCAAGCTTTCCGGAATTTCCCAGGCGAACAACCGGCAAGCCCTTGGCATTAATTTTTAAAACAGCGATATCATTAATCGGGTCGCGGGAAAGAACCTTTGCCGGATATTCACCGCCGTCAATGGTCAGAACCGTATATTCCGCGTCCTGGTCGAAGACAACATGCTTGTTGGTCAGGATAAGGCCGTCGGGATGGACGATAAATCCCGAGCCGCCGCCGACTTTTATCTTTTCTTTCTGTCCGTCCTCCACCTCTCCGAATAAGAACGGATTTGAAAACGGCAATCCCGGAGCGCCGTAGACACCCTTAATTTTAGGAAGGAATTTTGATATAACAACACTGACGACCGAAGGAGCAACTTTTTTTACCGCTTCAATGGGAAGCTTGTCGTATTCTGATGTATTCATGCTCTAATAATACCAAAAATAGATTAAATGAAAAGACTTGATAGAAAATTCTTCAACCGGCCAACCGTAAAAGTCGCCCAGGAACTTCTGGGTAAATTTCTAGTAAGGAAAATTGGCCGCAAAACCCTTAAGACCAGAATAATAGAGACCGAGGCCTATTGCGGGTCCGAAGATCTGGCTTGCCATGCCTCCAAGGGCTTGACCGAGCGGACAAAAGTAATGTTCGGCCCAGCCGGTTTTTTGTATGTGTATATGATCTATGGCATGTATCATTGCTTGAATATTGTCACGGAGAAGGAAGGACACCCTTCCGCAGTTCTGATAAGGGCTCTTGATTGCGAAGGCTGTGACGGTCCGGGCAAACTCTGCCGGAAACTTGGGATAGACAGAAAACTCAATGCCGTTGACCTGACCAAAAACAATTCATTGTGGTTGGAAGATAATGAAAACAAAATTAACTCGCGCCAAATTAAAAAAGGAAAGCGGATAGGCGTGGACTATGCCGGTAAGTGGAAGGATAAGTTGTGGCGGTTCTATTTGTAGCAAGTTCCAGAACCGCCTTTGACTTAAACCTTAAAGATGATATTCTTTTGAGGATAGTTCTTATAAAAGGAAATCCAAGTGGAAAAGTCATTGTTACACCGCTCTGTAAAGATTGACGCCATAGATGAGAAAATAGAGCTTCTAGGAGAAAGGGGTATCTTTATTATCGGTAGCGAAATTGATCAAAGCACCGTAGGCGGGTTGTTTGTGAACGTATTGCCTAAACTGTCTCACGATGACAAAAAACCTATATGGGTAGTGCTTGATTCTCCTGGCGGGAGCATTCTTCAAGGATTTGCCGTTCACGATTTTTTAAAGGCACTCACCCTTCAAGGTTGGGAAGTTAATGTTTTAGGCCTTGGCCAAGTTGCCTCAATGGCGGTATGCATCATGCAAGCCGCAACAAAGCGATACGCTTTTCCCAACACCCAATTCACTGTTCATCAGGCTAGCAGGAGTGGTGGGAGTGATGATCAAGAGGTCAATGAGCTTGAGGAAATCGCCGAAGAGCTTAAACGGCTAAACGGAATTGTTTTGAAGATTGTTGCTGAACGTTCGGGTATGGATTTGGAAGAGCTGAAGAAACTTTCCAAAAAAACTGACTACTCTCTCGACGCCAATATGGCCAAAGATTTCGGTCAAAACGGTCTGATTGACGAAGTTGTAACCACTTTCCCCTTTCTTCTATAACGGCACGAAGTGCCGTTTTTTAATTTAAAAAAATAAGGTATATTAAGTGTAATGATAAAGCCGTGGCTAAGAAAAGAAATCTCAAACAAATTTCCGGATGTAGAATTCGATATCTTAA
>Ga0209515_10008039_pt1 | contig 12481 bp, 11 predicted proteins | sample Subgroupgradi54m_FD_187454 | JGI IMG/M metagenome (GOLD analysis project Ga0209515, IMG submission 187454) | Subsurface groundwater microbial communities from S. Glens Falls, New York, USA - GMW60B uncontaminated upgradient, 5.4 m (SPAdes)... ... | reverse complement strand
GAAGGCCCGAGTTCCACATTGACCGCGCCGATCTGGTAGGCCTTTCCACCTTCCGCGCCGGCATGAAAGGCCTGTAAGAACCAATGGATAATCCCAGGCGGCACAAAAGGATACCCGATCAAGAGGGTGATAGGAACAGCGGCAACCAATTGAACGCGGTGGCGGGGGGAAAGAATAATCGCGGCCACATAAAGAGGAGGAAAGGCGAGCATGGCGCCTCGCGACGTGCTCATCACAAGCGTCACCACCGAAAGAAAAAAAAGACCGTAGAGAAGAATCCGATGCTTCGGCCACTCTGCGTGGAGGATGAGGCCAAGGAGTATCGCAATCTGAACCAGAAGATACCCTCCGAGGGAACCGGGTTCCGGATGGTCTCCCTCAAAGGGCGCGCCCAAACGGCTATATTTTCCGATGGTACTCAGCACGTAGAGATAAACGCACAGTCCCGTGAAAAGGGAAAAAGCCAAAAATTTCTGAACCTGCTCTTTGCTGGTGACGTTGTTGTAGAACATAAAAAAGATGACAAAATATTCGGCGTATTTCAGAAGATAAAAATAAGAACCACCCGCCCGAAGAGTCCCCTGCTGGAGCGCAATCAAGGTGGAAAAGGTTAGAATGAAGAGATAAAGAACCATGGGGCGGTTCAACACGGATCGGCGAAAGAGTCCAATCTCCTTGATAAGCGCCATCTTGGCGAGCCATGTGAAAAAAACGACTCCGATCAGAAAATCCTCGATCCGAATTGTTACCGCCCGTTCCGGAAGCTGCGCCACTTCGATTTCCGGCGAAAGGAGCATCATGAACACGAGAATGGACAGACCGAAATTCGTATTCACTAACGTAGCCAGGCAAACGATCATGGCGATGAGAAGACCGAGTGTGATGAGTTGTTGATGAGGGAGCTCGGTAAAGAAGGTCGTCAGATCTGCGAGCATGAAGAGCGGAAAATGTGCCATTTCTCCCTAACTCATTTTATTTCAGTATGCTACGTTATTTATCATATCATAATTTCATGAAAAAGTCAAGAAAGAAGGGTCACTTTTTGAGCCAAAGTGTATAGTCTCCGATTGAGCGCGGGACATATTTTTGACGCAGTTGTTTCTGAACTTCCCGATTCTGTATCACCGTCCGATAAGCCGCGAGATTGAGCATGGAAATACTATAGACGACCGCTTTCGGGGACTGTTCCTTGAGTTGTTCTAAAAAAGTTTTTGGGTCATTCCAATAAGATGCCCAATAGGGGGCCGCCTGATTTCCCGCCTCATAAGGAATTATGAGCTCCGGAGAAAAAATAGACTCCGTAGGACGGACTTCATGTTTGAGGATCGCAACCACTTCTCCCCTTCGGGTATCCCCATAAAAGGCCGTCGTCGGATAAGAGGCATACGACTGTGTTAACACAAAAGGCAATTGTCCGGCAAAAAGGGCGATGAAACCTCCGAGCGCCCAAGGATATCGTTCCTTTTTCTTCCTGCTCAGAAACCTTGTGACAAAAAGGGCGGAAAAAAGGAACAGGGAGGGGAGTCTAAACATGCGGAAAAACATCGGGAGAAGTTGTGAAAAATGGGCCCCCGATAAAAGCTTCTTCTTCAGTTCATAAGACAACTGATATAAGGGATCGCCGAGTAAAAAGAAGGACAAAACAACGAGGGCCCCTGTGAGAATGAGAAAAAAGGAGGCCTCCTTCCCCTTCAGGAGAGGCCACTCTTCCGAGAAAAGCATGACAAAAAGAAACGTCGCGATCGGAATAAAAGGGAGAAGATACTTCGGATATCCCCATGACAACTTCGTGATGAAATAATAGAAAGGGATGCCGACCCAGACGAGCACTTTCAGAAAACGGATGCGATCGGCGAAAGGAGAAAGGCGCTCGGGGACCTTTTTGACAAGACCGGCAAAAAACAAAAGAAGCCACGGAATGCCGAACCAGAACAGGAGCCGACTAAGATCCTGAAGCTGACCTGAGGGGGAAAAGGAGGAAGAGTGACTCGCCGTAGCAACCCGTGAATAAAGATAGCGAAAGGGTTCAAAGAAATTTTGGATTCCCCATGCAAAAAAGACAAAAATCCCGAAACTGATTCCAAAAAGAAGTAATCCGACCGCAAGAATTCCGAGAAGATACCTCCATTCCTTTTTCGAAGGCCTCGTGAAGACGGCCCAGAACATCCAGGAAACCGGAATTAAACAGGCGGTCGTCGTCCTTCCCCACAGGGCCAAGGCATACAAAGAAGAGAGGATCCAAAAAGAGGCCTTTGAAAAAGAATGGGTGAGCCAGACAAAACTGAACAGACAAAGAAAGAGGAGAAAAAAGGTCGATTCATAGTCGAGAATGGCAGAACCTTGAACGGAAATCGGATGACTCGCGACCACTATCGGGGCGATCCAAGAAACCCTCTTGGCCCAGGCGGAATCCGGGAGAAAGCGAAACGGAAAGTAACTCAATAAAAAGAGAACCGCGGTGAGCGCGCCGATTCCGATCGATCGGAGAAGAAAAAGGTTCTCCCCAAAAAGGCGGATGAGGAGCGCGCTGGCGAGAGGATAAAGAGGAACGTGGGTGAAGGTAATGTCCTGGCCGAGAATGACAATCTTCTGGGGAGTCCATCGGGCATAGGCGCGGGCTTCCTCGAGGCAATAGACCTCGTCTCCCGACATCGGTTTCCGGATGACCCCTGCGGCAAGAATGCCATAAAGAAAAAAAGCGGTGAGAAAAGGAGCCAGCCACGCTCTTTTCGAAAGGTCTCTGGTCAGCGTTTGATGGCCTCCCCTTTTTTTCTCGCTTGACCCCACATCGTCAAGAGGGTGGAGAGATAATCGCGGTAATAACGGGTCAGATCACGCAGACGAAAATGAGACACGCCGCTTGTGCGCCCTTCCCAATGAACCGGGACAGAGGTGTAGCGGCATCCGGCCAAATGGGCTTTAATGGCGAGCTCGAGTGTGATGTTAAAAGCATTGGCCTCGATAGGAAAAAAACGGAGAAGGGTTTCCCTCCGGAACGCCTTAAAGGCGTTTGTGATGTCTTTTTCCTGAATGCGGAAGAGCCAGCGAACCAGCCCATTCCCTAAACGGTTTGCGACCAGTTTCAGAAAGGGATAATCCCGGATACTCCCGCCCTCTGTAAATCGTGAGCCGTAGACCACATCATACCCTTCCTCTATTTTGTGGTAAAGCTTCAGGATATCAACGGGATCATCCGAGGCGTCTCCCATAAAAGGGACAACGACTTCCCCCCGGGCTTTTTGAAACCCTTCGTAAAGAGTCCGCCCGAAACCTTTTTCTCCGTTTTGTTGGATGATGCGGATACCGGGGAGGCGTTCTGAAAGTTCCCGAAGCAGATGAAGGGTGTTGTCCGTGCTATGATCGTCCACAACCACGAGCTCATAGCTAATCCCGCCCTGGCGTAACACCCCAATGGTCGTCGGAACGAGCCATTTCAGATTTTCTGACTCATTATGGGCCGGGATAACAACAGAGAGTTGAATCGATGAAGTTACCGTCTGACTTTCCACGAAAAAATTAAAATGTCTCCGCCTCTTTCATTTCTCTATTTTTTTCCTGCCCGTAATACTTATAATGGTAATAGGCGTAAGAGGCATCAGCATCCGCCTCTGATTTGATATGATTCAAAACGACTCCTAACACTTTTCCGCCCGCCGCCTCCATCTGCTGTTTGGCCCGCAGGAGGGCGCTGCGCGCGGTGCGGCCGATCTCATAGACAATCAGAACCCCTTCCACCTTGGAAGCGAGGAGGGCCGCGTCGGTCACAGGCAAAATCGGCGGCGCATCATATAGAATCACGTCGAAATTTTTCTTGAACTCTTCCATCAGGCGGGCCATTTCCCTGGACCCCAAAATCTCCGAGGGATTGAGAGAAATGCGTCCCGACGGAAGAATAAAAAGGTGATCCAAACCGGGGGTTTTGGAGGCATTCTCAAGGGTCATCCCTCCCAATAACATATCCGAAAGGCCCCGGATCGCATCCTGCCATGCGATTCCCCCGGAAATCACCTCATCGATCCCCGGTTCTTTGCTCATAAAGAAGCTCTTATAAATCGTCGGCCGGCGAAGGTCCGTATCGACTAAAAGGGTCTTCGCCCCCATCTGGGCGGCCGTCAATCCGAGATTGATAAGGACGGTGGTCTTCCCTTCCCGCGGCCCCGAACTGGTCACCACCAAGGCTTTCGCCGTGGTTCCTTCGACCAACTTGATATTGGTACGCAGGCTGCGGTAGGCCTCCGCGATCGGAGACTTCGGTTTGTCATGAACGATGAGCCGGTCTTGATAATTCTCTTCCGTTTGAGGCATAAAAGGAAAAAAGGCTTGCCATTTTTTCAGTCCCCTGCGGGGCGCCCCTGTCGGAGTAGGATGATGATGAGGAATCACCGCCAGCACCGGGACCGCCAGGAGTGCCTCCACCCCCTCGATGGTCCGTATCGACATATCCAGATTTTCCACCACAAAGGCGAGGACGAAGCCGATCAGAAGGCCTATCATTCCTCCCAAAAAAACTCCCACCTTTTTTCCGCCGGTTATCGGCCCTCCCGGAAGTGTCGCGTAGTCGATAATCGTCACGTCCGAAACCTTCTCCGCCTCCGCGATTCTGGCTTCCTCAAATTTCTGTTTGAAGAGAGTGTACATCCCTTCATTGAGCCTGACTTCACGGTCGAGACGCGCATACTCCGTCTCTCCGCCGGGGATCAACTTTAATTCGCTCTCGACCTTCGCGATATTTTCCTTCAAACGGATCACATCCGGATGTTTCTCGGTCGCTTTCATCAAGAGTTCCGCTAACTGCGTCTTCATCGAGATCAGCTGGCTGGTGAGAGGGCCCGTCACCATTGCCGTGGGTTCATTTGCCTTAAAAGCCCTCACCTTCTCTTCGGCATCGTGCAGCTTTTTCTCCACAATCGACAATTGGTTCTCAATAAATTCGCGCACCTTGCGGGTCTGTTTGTTCTTTTCCTCCAGATCCCGCTGCACAAAAACCTCCGCGGTCGCGTTGGCAACCTTCATGGCGAACTCCGGATTCTGATGGGTCGCAACAATTTTGATAATATTGGTCATCTCGATCTTCTCGGTCGAGATGGCGCCTTTTACCTCTCCGATAATCGCATCCTTTTCTTCCTGGCTCATCCCGTCGTGGATGAGACCAAGATACTTAGCCGTCTTCTCCGAGACGGGACGGCTTTCGATCACCTTCGCCACCGTTTCCATCGGGTCGGCGGAACCGGTTGAGATGGCAGAAGCCGTCAACGCCTCGGCCACCGTCCGGCGCTCCTCAATCTTAATGCTGGCATTCGTCTGGTAAACCGGCTTTTCCTTGCTCCCGTAATAGAGGGTCGCGCTGACGACCACAATGACTGAAATCATGATGAGGAATTTCTGCTTACGCAGAATCCGCCAGTAATCCCGGAAATTCAGCTCGACCGCTTTTGTCTGCGCCATTCTATCCCTTTAGTTTCCCGCCAAGCGATGGAAATGCCAGTTTGATGCCAGGGCGGAGTAAGCCAACAGCGTCCCGATGGGGCCGCCGACCTCTGAGGCAAGATCTGTGAAGTTGGCAATGAACCGACGAGGCACATAGATAATATCGTTGGCTTCCGCAGTGATGTTTTGGCTCAGGTCTCCCTTTCTAAAGGCCCGGCGAAGATCGCAGAGAATAATCTCCGATTTCGCTCGGTTTCCGCGAATCACCGTCACGCAACTGGTGACAGCACCTGGCTGGAACCCTCCCGCCAAAGCGATCACCTCCAAAAGGGAGCTCTCTCCGGTCGGGGCATAAACTCCGGGCGCCTTCACCTCTCCCATCAAAATCACTTTTCTTCCGCCAAAACGCCGGATCGAGACAGACACTTCCGGATTCTTGATGTATTCCATCAGGCGCTTGGTCATGTCGTCATCGACCTCGGTTAAGGTCCTTCCGACAGCCGGTATATCTCCTACCAGGGGAAAAGAAATCTTTCCATCCGGTCTCACATACACATCGGGTTGTTTCAGGTCGGGCCACTGCCAGACGGAGATATCCAGGACATCCCCCAAATTGACCCGATATTCCTGAACCGGAGACTTCAGTGCCTCTTTGGTCTGGGGGGCCGGCATCTCTTCCTGTTGCTTCTTTTTCGCCTCGTAGACCGCTACAAGTTTTTTCTGGAGATTAGGATAATTTGAGTCTACAGCGAGGATTTCAAGAAAAAAGTCGATCGACTTTTCATAATCCTTTTTGAGGAAGGCCTCTTCCCCTTTCCAATAAAGATTGGAAAGCAACTTCTCTTTCCCGGCTTTCTGCGGAACTGAAGAAGGTATATTCTGGGACGGCTTGTGAAAGGAAACTTGATTCACCGGTTTCGGGGAACTTGTCAAAATGCCGGAACACCCCGCCTGAAAAACGAGAAAAAATGAGGTCACAAGACATGCCAGCTTCTGAGAAAATCCTTTCATTGTTTTTCTCCTATCTTTTTTATTCTCAAAGAGTTATACGATTTTCTTTATTCCTTGCAATCTTCCTTACTTTATGGTAAACTTAAATGAAGAGGTATATAATGAAATCTTCCCTAATTCCCTTCCTGATGATGGCATGTTGCTTAACCGCTTACCCCTCTGCCGCAGCGGATGAAGATTCTCTGATGAAAGCGATCGCTACCGGCAAAAGAACCGACCCGAATTATGAAACAACCATTATGACGAGACCTTTGGACCAACGTCTTCAGTCCCAGTTCAATCCGGAGCCGCAAGAAGCTCCTCTTGAGTCTTCTTATGAGGAGGCCACTCCGGGTTCCTATTACCCCGATGACGGACAATACTACCGGGACAAAGGACACTATTACGAAAAACCTGAATTTCACCCAAAGCCCTCCCATGAATCTGCCTCTTCAAAGCAGACCTACTACGAAGGGGGCGGTCACTACTACCTTCCCCCTCAAGACTCTTCATCCTCTGCCGAGGAAAGCGGATCATCCGAATAATTTAAAACTGCGTTTCCTTTTCAAAGAGCACGCGCTTCACATAAAGGGTGGCATGGCGCGTTAAGTCGACTATCCGGGGTTGCGCCACTTTTTTCTTTTGGCGGTCGACAAAAATTTTGATCGTCGGCCGGAGAGGATAATCGGCGGCGGTCATCACCACCTCCCCCTGTTCACCTGTCGACAGTTCAATCCATGATCCGACCGGATAAACGGTGACCTGCTGAATAAAGGTCTTTAAAACGCGGGGATGGAAAAAACTTTTCCCCTTCAAGATTTCTGTCAGCGCCTCATGCGGGAAAAATCGCGTCCGGTAACTCCTCGGGTGGGTGAGCGCCCCATAGACATCGCAGAGAGCAACGACCTGCGCTTCTTCCTGAAGAGCGTCCCCGGAAAGCCCTCGCGGATAGCCCATCCCGTTGTATCGTTCATGAGCCGTCTCCGCGATCAGGAGACAGAGCTCCGGTATATTTTTGATTTTTTTGAGAAGTTCGACGCTGTAGCGCGTGTGCTCCTTAACCTGCTGATACTCTTCCGTGAGGAGTCTCTCTCTCTTATTGGCAATCTCCATGACCTGTATCATTCCGACATCATGGAGAAGTGCGCCCATGGCAAGGGTGATGAGGATCTCCTCACTGTAACCCAGACTGATTCCGATCTGAGAGGTCAGGATGCAGGAATTGACCGCATGCGCATAGAGGTAGTAATCGATTGTTGAATGGCTGAAGATAAGATGGGAAAAACTTTTGTCCCCCTTTCTAAGGCGCCCCAGGATAGGCGCGATCTCCTCCTGAATCCTTTTCGCCTGAAGGATCACCCCTTCCTGCCGAATCTTCTCGAAGATTTCGGCGATCACAAATCCGAGGAGACGTTCATAGAGCGACTCGGGGCTCTCGGTCCCGAACTGAGTGGTCGGGATGACTTCATCCCGGAATTCGAGCGGTGACTTTTCAGGAACGGGCGGAGGAGGGGGAGGAGGGCCTTCTATTCTTTGCTCTTTTTTCTCCTCTACCGGCCTTTTGGATTCGGGTGGATGGGGCTTCTCCGCTTCGAATCCGCCATCTCCCATTTTTCTGAGAATATCAGAAATTCTTACCATGAAAGGGCCTTGTCACATGTTTCTGTATGATTGGAATATTTTCCCTTCAAGTCTTCGATGACATTCTTGATAATGGAACTCCCAACGAGCTCCGCCTTTTCCCCAAATCCCTGAAAGAGGCAAAGGTCGCACAGGTTATTGATCTCGCGCGGAACGCCGCGGCTGAATTCAAAAAGAGATGAGTAGGCCTCTTCCTCAAACAGATCCCGCTCCGCTCCGGCCACTTTTAACCGATGCCTCACGTAGGCCCGGGTCTCCTGCAGGTTCAATCCCTTCAGATGATAGCGGATGGCGATCCTCTGGGCGAGCTGCGGAATCCGTTCCACCTTTTCCTTCAGCTCCGGTTGCCCCAGGAGGAGAAGGGTCAAAAGAAAACGGTCGTTCAGCTGAAAATTGAGGAGAAGCCGGATCTCCTCAAAAACCTCTTCATCCGGAATCGCCTGCGCCTCGTCAATCAGAATAACCGTCTCTTTTTCGTGCCGCAGATTGCTGTACAAAACATCGTTCAGTTCATGCATTAACCGCACCTTATCATTGCTGCGAAGGGTCGAGCCGAGCTGATAGACAACCTCCTTTAAAAATTGCGAGGCGGAAAGTTTTGGATTGGAGAGAATCGCTACCTCATACCGCTGGTTATCGAGCTCTCCCATGAGAGACCTTCCCAAAAGGGTTTTACCGCACCCGTAATCTCCCGAAATCATCGCGGCCCCTTTTCTCTCCCGGATCGCATAGATGAGCCGCCCGAACGCCTCTTCATGCTCCTGGGAATGGTAAAAGAAATTGGGGTTCGGCGTGTTTTCAAACGGTTTTTCCCTGAGCCCCCAGTAACTTTCATACATGAGACAGATTCCCGTTCAGGATTTTCCGGATTTCAAGCAGGGTCCTTCCCTCTGTCTTGAGTTTTTTGATTTTTTCAAGCGTCCCAAAAACAGATTCTTCATAAAGACGGTGGCCGGCCGCCGTCCGCTTCGCTTCCCGGATCAATTCCAGCTGGGTATAGTTATGGATCACCTGTCTGGAGAGACGCGAATTCTCCATCACTTCCCCGATCCTGAAAAATTTCTGTACAGGTTCTGATGTTCTCATAGAGTCTGTGAGTATAAATTATACTTTACAATATTTCATAAGTATAACATAAACAAAGAGTTTTGTCAATGCGGGATCAGTTCGGCTTGATGAAAACCTACGGTGTGGGAGGCTTGGTGACAAGGCTCGCCGAGGGTTCCTCTTTTTCAATATGCTCGACCCGTTTCGAAAGCTCTTCAACTTTCTTGGTGAGGTCCTCGATCTGCTTATTGAGGGCGCGGATTTTCCGATGAAGATACTCCTCCATGGGAATCGGCCCGACGGTGCCGTTCCGTTTCACGATCGGCATATCCGGAGGGACTTTGAAATAGAGCCCCTCGGGGGTGCGGACGGTGATCAGGTCCTCTTCCCCATCCTTCCCCTCTTTCGCTTTCGGCTCATTGGCCGCGCCGGAGAGGCTTGTCCAAAAGAAAACCAAAAAGAGGGCGGCGAGAAGACTCTTTTTTCGCGTCACAGGGCGGACCTCCTATTTGAGACTTTCAAAGACAAGTTCATTTTTCTGGGAGTCGATGGTGAAAACAAATTTTCTGAGAAAGGTCATCCCCAAAACCCCCTCCGCCCCCGATTCCGGAAATGAATCCAGAATCGCGACCGGTGTTTTTTCCGCCCGGGCGGAACCGACCGCAAGGGACTCCATCATCACCCGTTTCCCTTTCACCACCGATCCATCCGCCATCGTCAGATCCACGGTGTCCGTGATGGCGGAGGGATGGATGCCGATTCTCTCGGCCAGACTGCGGGAGATCACCGTGACCGCAGCACCAGTATCCACGATAAGGGAGGAGGTCACGCGGTCATTGAAACGGGCCTCGACCAGGATCTCGGATCCCTTCCGCTTGAGGGAAGCCACGTCGTGACGGAATTCGCTGTCCATATCGAAAAGTTTTTCCGTGAGGGCCTGGTAAAAATCTTGGTCCACCTCATCGGAAGCCGGAGAAAACGCAGATTTTTCTTGAAACAGATTTTTGAATTCAGAAAGCGCGCTCCGATAACGGATCATTTCCCCATCGAGATCTTGGATATCGCCGGTCATCTTCCTGAGCTGCTCCACCTTTTCAGACAGATGCACTGTCAGGACATTCATTTCCGCGACCGTCTGGTTGTAGGTCAAAGGGTCTTCCCGGGGCCTGAGCCCTTTGAGTCTTTGGCTCGTCCCGGTCAACTGATTCCTCAGATGCACCATCTCGGAAGAACCCTCCTCGAACCTTCCTTCAAGGGCCCCTTTCCTGTTTTTACTGGCAAGCGCTTCTTCCCGACGCTCCCGGAGCTCCTTAAATTTTTGAAAGAGCTCCTCCGCGCCCTTCGGGATCCAGCGTCCGGTCTCCAAATAATCTTTCCGGTAACGCCTGATGATGCGGTGTTTTCCTTCTTCGTCCGAACGCTCAATCTTTTCGACCTCATTTTTCTCAAGGGCCGTCGTGGTAAACCCGACATCGAGCGTGATCTCTTCTTCCGTCTCGCTCACGATGATCCCTTCAATGGTCCGTTTATTTTTAAGCACCACCACATCTCCCCAGGAAACAGAAGCGGTATAACCCCCGATCAAGGCAATCCCCGCGAAAATAAAGAAAGGTCTCATCTCACCGTTTTCCAATCACACTATCAAAACAAAAGCTCATAATGAAAAAGGTTATCCACTCTCCTCAAAGGACCCCGAAAACAAAAACCAAGGCCGTTTGCCTTGGTTGTGGCTCTATATCGTATTCTTCTCAACCTTCGGCAACCCGGCTGCCCTCCACTTTTCGTGCAGGGCCCGTGGCTTTGCCTGCCCACCCTCTCGGTGGACAGGCCCGACTACCTCCATCTTGCCGAGGCAGGCGAGCGTCCCTGGATTATTCCAGGTTTGCCTTTTCGAGTCCATTTGTAATTTGAAGCATACCAAACAAATCGACATTTGTCAAGAGCGGGAGCGATAAACCTTAAAATTCTTTCTCCCTTCCTATATTAAGGAGGATCGCTACCGTCACAAGACAGGTGGTGAGCCAACTCCCCCCATAGCTAATAAAAGGAAGAGGAAGGCCCACAACCGGTAAAAACCCCATGGTCATGGCAATATTGACAAAAATGTGGCCTGCCAGCATGGTGGTGAGGCCCGCGGCCGTCAACCGGACAAAATCTTCCCGCGACCGCGCGGCGATCTCGATCCCCTTCTTCACCATGAAAAAGTATAAGAAGATTACCGCGGCCGCCCCGATAAATCCCCACTCTTCCCCGATCACCGAAAAGATGAAATCGGTATGGCGCTCCGGAAGAAAGTTAAGCTGCGTCTGGGTTCCCGAAAGATACCCCTTTCCGAAAAGCCACCCGGAGCCGATTGAAATACGGGACTGGATCACGGAATAGCCGGCCCCTAACGGGTCCAGGTTCGGATTCACGAAAATGAGGAGCCGCGACCGCTGATACTCTTTCAGGAAAAACCATCCCAGAGGGCCCAAAAGGATCCCCAGAAAGAAAACCCATAAAAAGAAGTCTTTGCGCAAACCCGCCACATACAAAAGACTGAACAGAATGGGGAAAAGAATGAGCGCGGTCCCCAGATGCGGCTCCTTCAGGATGAGAAAAGCGGGAATGACCGTGAGGCCCAACGAAATCAAGACTATTTTTCGTTCTGAAAATTCAAGGTCCCTTCCGCTTAAAAAGCGCGCGATCGCCAGAACAAAGGTAATCTTCAAAAACTCCGAGGGCTGAAAGGCAAAAGGCCCGATAGCGAGCCACCGTTGCGCCCCGAGGCGCGTCGCCTTTCCCAAGATCAAAACCAGAACAAGCAAAAAAAGATTGACCCCGTAAAGAACGTAGGCCAGGTCATAAAACCGCTTATAATCGACGGAGAGGACACGCCAAAAAATAAAAAAGGCGAAGACCATCCAGAGAAATTGTTTCAACGCGAAATTCCCTTTCAGCGTGAAAGCGCGATTGGGGCTTGCGCTGTAAAGAAAAAGAAGCCCGACGAAACAGAGGAGGAGCGTCGCGATCAGGAGGGGCCGGTTCATATCATTTCGAGCTCTTTCATTTTTGTAAAAATGGCTGCTGCCATTTCACTCGCCGCAAGCCCTCCTTTTCCGCCATGTTCAACAAAAACGACGACACTCGCCGTCGGATTTTCAAAAGGGGTGAAACCGACAAACCAGGAATGGGGCAATTTCCCATGAACCTCCGCGGTACCCGTCTTCCCCGCGATCTCAAGACCTGGTGCTGCGGCATAGCGTCCGGTTCCGTCGGGGGCGTTCACGACCTGGATCATCCCTTCGCGAACCATCTCGAAGCTCGCCGCGGACAAAGAAAGTTGCTTGGATTTTCCTCCCCTGATTTCAAGAGATCCGATCCGCTTCACGAGATA
>Ga0209515_10008037_pt1 | contig 12482 bp, 12 predicted proteins | sample Subgroupgradi54m_FD_187454 | JGI IMG/M metagenome (GOLD analysis project Ga0209515, IMG submission 187454) | Subsurface groundwater microbial communities from S. Glens Falls, New York, USA - GMW60B uncontaminated upgradient, 5.4 m (SPAdes)... ... | reverse complement strand
TTCGAATCCCGCCTGGGGCACCATGCACGACGCCTTATCGAGGGCTTCTCCTTCCGACCAACCACAGCCCCAAGGCGTCCGAAACCCCTCAAAGTGGCCCCCTCCTTCCATTGGCATGAAGGCAGTGAGCCCATTTATATTTAGATTGGCGGGTTGGGGCCGCCAGAGAGTTGTCGTCCTCAAGGCCCCAGAGGCATGCTCTAACAAGGGCCTTGGCGGGAACGTTCTAACGCGAGAGCGAGGTGATGGGTGGGTACGCCTCGCCCCAAGAGGGAGTAGCAATGAAGAGGGCCAACTGGATTCATCGTCTCCTCGTGGCCACAACCATGATAGGGGCCGTCGTCCTCGTGGGCCTCGTCTCTTTCCCCTCCAGGCAGGCCGTCGCACAAGGTGGCCCGCCCGCAACCCCGAGCGTCATCGTCGTCTTGGAGCCAGGGGTGGCAACGACGGTGGATGCCTCAGCGGCAACCAAGGCCCGCGTACGGGTCCTGTTCCCCGCGCAGACCTTCTCCGCGCAGCGCCTGGCGGAGGTGCGCGACGTTTCCTCGGAGAAGCTGCCCAAACCCTCACCAGCTGGGATACGGACTGTGCGGAGCGCCTTCGAGATTAACGTGTTCCTCCCCAACGGCGCCCAGGAAACACGGCCAGCCTTAGGGCAGTGCATCACCGTCACCGCTAGCTACAGCGATGAGGACGTGGCCGCCGCCGGCAGCCCCTTCGCTCTGGTCCTCATGCGGTACGACTCTGCCGTGGAGGCGTGGATCCTCCTCACAACGCGAATCGACGTGGTGGCCAGCACTCTCAGCGCCCAGGTGTGCTCCAGCCTGAGCCCCTTCGCCGTGGGCGTCCAGGGCCCACCCCTTCCTCCCACACCCGTGCCACCTACTGCCACGGCCCGCCCACCAGTCCCTGGTGACTTCATCCCACCTTCCAACCTACTGGTAGGGCTCATGGTGGCGGGCGTCGTCCTCGCCCTGTCCGGAGGCTTCTACCTGCGCACGGCTCGCCGAGAGGACAGGCCCTAGCGGGGCCTTGCCGAAGAGGCGGCATCCCATGTGTCACCCTGAGCGCAGCGAAGGGTCTGGGGTGGAGTTGCTCTTCCGCACCCTCGTAGCCCCGCCCCAGATTCTTCGTCGCTTCGCTCTTCAGAATGACGTTTTTGGTGCAGGGCACACCCTGCTATCTGCTTCGCGAGAACAGCCGCCTGACTCGAACGTTGTAGAAGAGGCGGAGCGTGTCCACCAAGCCCTGGCGAATTTGGGCCCAGGTCCACGTGTAGGGGGATTGGGCGTAGACGGCGCTGACGGGAATCTCGGCCACGGCGCCGCCGAGCCTTCGAATCGTGGCAAGGAGCACTACGTCAAAAGCCACCCGCTGGGGAGGGCTCAACTTGAGAGCCTCAATAAGCCTCTCGCGCCGGTACAGCTTCAACCCGGAGCGGCTGTCCGTGGTGCCCAGGGTGAACAGGAAGGACACCATGAGGTTGTACCCCTTGCTCACCAGAAGCCGCCTCCAGGGATACCTCACGTGAGAGGCCCTGTGATACCGCGACGCAATGACCACATCGGCGCCCTGATCTACCTGCTGGAGCATCTGCTCCACGATCTGAGGCGTAGGGTCCAGACCCCCGCCGACGGTGATCACCAGGTCGGCGTGGCTGTAGACGGCGGCAAAATAGTGGGCCAGGTACAGGCCACCTTCGGAGTTGACCAGGAGAGTCCGAGCCGGCCCAGCGTCAGGGGCCTTCCACCCGTGAGGGTTTCGCCCCGCTGCGTTGACCAATCGAAGGGCCTCTGCCTTTATCCCCCTCTCCTCCAGGGCAGGCAAAAGCTCGGCAGCATTTGATGCCTGGCAGGTGGGCAGATAGGCCAGTGTCAGCCGGACCAATGGAGGACTCCTTTCACGCAGCTCGTTTGATTATACAACCCCTCAAGCCCTCCCAGGCTTGCCGAGAAAACGGCTGCATGTGCTTTGCCACGCTCACGGCGAGCCATCCGCACTAACTGGGTGCGGAAAAACTCCTCCGACCATCCCCCTTACCCCCTTCCTGGGCAGGAAGGGGGTAAAAATTGCATCTGGGGGACACCCCCAGACCCCTGGCAGGGAACCTACGGTTCCCTGCACCCTCCTAATGGCGTACCACCTCAGCACTTGCGGTCAAGCACGCGCCGGAGTGGGGGGCCAGGGCACGCCTTGCCGGTGGCACGCCCTGGCCCTGTGCAGTTGCCCCCGCCAGGACAACCTGCAATAATAGGGGTAGCTAGTGAGGCGCTCTAGGGAGGCGTCGTGATTATGAAATCAGGGGGCGCATCCACCCTCTTCATGGCAGCAGTCCTCTTCATCACCGGACTGTTGCTGGTCTCTCCCATCGTGGAATGGCTGGTGAAGGCCATGGGCGTTGCCCTCATGGCACTGGGCGTCGTGGTGGCCGTCGCTGCGCTGCTGGGCGGGCGGTCCCGCACAAAGAGCTTCTAGCAGGGCCTCCTCGCACCCTTCACAGACCTCCAGAGAAAGGAATTAGCCATGGGGTTGCTCTCTCGCATGACCACCCTGTTCAAAGCCAAGATGGGCCGGTTGCTGGACAACGCCGAGGACCCCCGCGAGACCCTGGACTACTCCTACGAAAAGCAAATGGAGCTGGTCCGCAACGTGAAACGGGGCATTGTGGAGGTGGTAACCTCCAAGCGACGCCTCCAGCTTCAGGCTGAGCGAGCCCGCCAGAACCTTGCCAAGCTGGACGACCAGGCCCGCCAGGCCCTGGGGGCAGGCCGCGAGGACCTGGCTAGGATCGCCCTGCAGCGAAAGCAGGCCATCCTCTATGAGATCGAGGGGTTGGAGGCCCAGATCGCAGGGATGGAACAGGAGCAGGAGAAGCTGACTCTCACCGAGGCCCGTCTGCGGGCCAAGGTAGACGCCTTCCGGGCCAAGAAGGAAACGATCAAGGCGCAGTACTCCGCCGCCGAGGCCCAGGTGCGCATCGGCGAAGCCCTGGGCGGCATCTCCGAGGAGATGGCCGAGGTGGGGATGGCCGTTGAGCGCGCCGAGAACAAGACGGAGCAGATGCGCGCCCGTGCCGGGGCCATTGATGCCCTGGCGGCCGAAGGGGTGCTGGACGACCCTACCCTTCCCAGCGATACCCTGGACGCGGAGCTACGGAAAATCTCCACCTCCCAGACAGTGGAAACAGAGCTGGAGGCCATGAAACGCCAACTGGGGCCCGGGCCTCAGCGACAGCTGGGGAGCGGCTCATGATTGTCCGCATTGTGGGAGAGGGGCAGTTCCAGGTACCCAGCGCCCTGCTGGATGATTTGAACGACCGGGACAATCAGATCGTGCGGGCAGTGGCCCAGGGCAGAGAGAGGGCCTACTACCAGGCCTTCGCCCGTCTGCTGGCCCTGGTGCGCCGGCGGGGCCAGCCCTTGGCCCATGACGACCTGCACCCCTCGGACGTGATCCTCCCGGCCGCCGACACCACCTTCGAAGAGGCCCGCGTGCTCTTCGTGGGCGAGGGGCTGATTCCGGGATAGGGCTTCCTGAAGGACTACCGGGAGCTCCTGCACGAAAATTTGTGGGATATTAGGCTCATGGTTCGATCCTTCCAGGAAAGGGCTCACCAAAAGCGGTAAGGGCGAGGCATGCCTCGCCCCTACAACGGGGCACGAACTGCGCTCACCATAAGCGGGTGACACGCGCCCTCGCCCTCCGAGCCACCACCCACACCCTACATCGGCAGGCCCCAGAGGGCGTACCACTGCTCTAACGATTGCTCAATGGGAAGTTCCTGCGCCATGGCCGCGCTCACCTGCAGCTCCAGAGCGTTGTCCCGCTTCTGCTCGGCGCGGGGAGCAAAGGGGTAGAACTTCCCTCGTTTGTAGCTATACACCCAGTACAGGGTCTCCTCTCCCCCCTTGAAGCCGAAGACCGCCGCCAGGAGCTGGGGGCCAAACCCCTGCTCGATCACCTCCTGTTGGACCGCGTACAGCGTAGTCACCAGGTCCTCGAAGTCCGGGTCCTCCAGGACCACCCACTCGAAGCCCAGGTCGTCTTTCTGGGTCCGGAACTTGGTGCCGGCGGCCCGCCCGCTGACCTCCAGTATCTCCTGGACCTCGCGCTCCAGGGCCGTGAAGAAGGAGGATACCACCGGCCGCAGGCACAGGCCCGCTTTGCCCGTGGCCGTGATGTTCAGCTTCGCCTCCAGGGCGAGCGTGGCTGTGGCGATGCCCAAGAGGGCGTCGGTCTTGGGCTTTGCGACGCGAGTCCTGCCGAACAGGACGTCCAGAAGCCTCACGGCTGCTCCATCTCCTGCTGGAGCTTCCGCAGACGCGCAACCCGCTCCTCCACAGGGGGATGGGTGGCGAAGAGGTGGGTCAGGGATTGGCCGTTGAAGGCGGGCACGATGAAGAAGGCGCTGGCGCCCTCCACCCGGCGCAGGTCCTCCTGCGGGATGCGGGCGATAGTGCCGCTGATCTTCATGAGGGCGGACGCCAGGACGGCAGGCGCGCCGGTGAAGATGGCGCCGCCCCGGTCGGCGGCGAACTCCCGATAGCGGGAGAGGGCCAGGATCAGCAACTGGCTGACCACGTAGACAATGGCCGACGCTACGAAGATGAGCATGATAGCCGCCGCGCCGTTCTGGCGGTCTCGGCCCCGGCCCCCGCCCATGCCCCCAAACATGAAGCTCCAGGACAGCATCTGCACTAGCATCCCCGCCAGGGTGGCGAAGAAGCTGGCCAGGGTCATGACCATGACGTCACGGTTCTTGATGTGGGTCATCTCGTGGCCCAGCACCCCCTCAAGCTCCGCATCGTTCAGCCGCTGCATCAGCCCCGTGGTGACGCACACCACCGAGTGCCCGGGGTTGCGCCCCGTGGCAAAGGCGTTGGGGATGTCCATCGTGGCCACGGCCACCCTGGGTTTGGGGATCTCCACCATCTGGGCCAAGCGCTCTATCATAGCATGGAGCTTCGGCATCTCCTGGGGCGTCACGACCTTGGCCCGCATGGACCAGAGGACCAGCTTGTCCGAGGTGAAGTACTGGATGAAGATCATGATCCCCGCGAACACGGCTATCATGAGGATGCCCGCCCCCGCCGCCAGGAGCACCCCCATAAACACCAGGTACACCAGGCCCAGCAGGAATAGGGTCCCGAACATTCGAATGGTCAGCTCCGTGTCCGGTTTGTAGATCCCTCTGCGCATCACAACACCTCCGCCAGCCCCCCTCGTGAGTGTCTATTCCGGCTGGCCTTCCTTTCATCTCTATTCTACTCTACCTGGCTGGGTCTGAGTTTGTCGAACAACCCAAGCCCATCCCTCAAGGTTGGCCTTGAGCCGCCTTTCATGGAATGTCATTCTGAGCCCGCCGCAAGTGGGCGAAGAATCTGGGGTGGTGTTCCTCACCAAGGAGAACCCGCTCCCCAGACCCTTCGCTTCGCTCAGGGTGACATTGGGGTGTGGGCTTCTTGTGCAAGGCCCCTTGAGCCGATGCACGATGTGCGATAAGCTAAGACGCCTGGAGACCGAGCGTTCGAGGCTCCAAGGGTCAGGGGGGTCCTTATGCCCGACTTCGCGCAAAACAAGCCTCTGTGGGAGGCTGTGCTTGCCGCCATCGTCCTGGGCGCCGCTATCCTCTTCGCTCTCTTCGTCCATCCCGTGCTGACTCGGGTGGCGCACACCCTCACCCGCAAGACCACCACCACCCTGGACGACGTGTTGGTTCTGGCCGTCGCCAGGCCCCTTGTTCTCTTTATCCTGGTCCAAGGCGTCTTCCTGGCCCTGACCATCACCTCCTACCTGGACCCCTGGCAGGCCTATATCCAGAAGGCGTGGCTGGCGGCCGTGCTTGGGGTGGTCTTCTACGGGCTCCAACGCCTCACCTCCGCCTTCATCCAGTGGTACGGCCAAGAGGTGGCCGTGAAGACCCGGGGGCGCATGGACGAGAAGCTGCTGCCGCTTCTGCGGCGCTTCGTCACCGCCGTCATCTACGGCCTGGGCGCCTTGCTGATCCTGGACAATCTGGGCATCAAGGTCAGCCCTCTCCTGGCAGGCTTGGGCTTGGGCGGCATCGCCGTAGCCCTGTCCGTTCAGCCCACTCTGAGCAACTTCATCGCCGGGGTCTTTGTGGTGGCCGACGGCAGCATCGGCGTGGGTGACTTTATCGAGATCCAGAGCGGCCCCTCGGGCGACGTGGTGGACATCGGCTGGCGCAGCACCAAGATCCAGACCCCCCAGGGGAACCTGGTGATTATCCCCAACGGCAAGCTGGGGGACAGCATCGTCACCAACTACCAGTCGCCCACGCCCGAGGTGAACGTCTTTGTGAACTGCGGCGTGGCCTACGAGAGCGACCTTGAGAGGGTGGAGGTCGTGTGCGTGGAGGTGGCGAGGGAGGTCATGCGGGAGCTCCCCGACGCCGTGGCCGCTAAGGAGTTCGAGCCTGTGGTGCGCTTCCGAGAGTTTGGCGAGTCGAACATCAACTTCTTCGTCCTCCTGCGCGGGGAGAGCCGCCTGGACGCCATGAGGGTTCAGCACGAGTTCATGAAGCGCCTCCAGACCCGGTTCGCCCGGGAGGGCATCGAGATCAGCTACCCGGTGCGCAAGCTGGTGTACCCCATCCAGGACGGCCAGCGAACCCCCCGTCCCTAGCAGGGCGTGCCACGGACAAGTCGAGTGTCTTCGACCCGCGCCGGCCCCACTCAAAATGTCATTGCTATGAAAATAGGGGAGCTTGGAAATCTCCTCCCCCCTTGTGGGGGAGGATTGAGGTGGGGGGGTGAATCACCCCCATCCTGGCCTTCCCCCATCGAGGGGGAAGGGACTCTATGCCCCCCTTCGCACCCTTGACTCCCCTGCCCGCCGCTGGTAGGCTGTAGCTGCTTTGTGCGATATTTCTCAACTCTGACCCACCTTTGAGGAACCGATGACCCAGCCATCCATCGGGGAGGCCTTCATCCCCCAGCGCATCCTTCTGGGGCCTGGCCCCAGCAACGTCAACCCGCGAGTCCTCCAGGCCATGATGTCCCCACCCCTGGGGTATTTGGACCCCGACTTCCTCAACCTGATGGACGAGCTCATCCAGATGCTCCGGCAGGTGTTTCAGACCTCCAACCCCCTCACCTTCGCCGTCTCCGGCACCGGGTCCTCAGGCATGGAGGCGGGGCTATGCAACCTGCTGGAGCCGGAAGACACCATCGTGGTGGGGGTCAACGGCTTCTTTGGCGAGCGCATCGTGGAGATCGCCCGCCGCCAAGGCGCCCAGGTGGCGCGGGTGGACGCCGAGTGGGGGACGCCCCTGGACCCCGACGCCATTGCCCAAGAGCTGAAACGCCACCGCCGCGTGAAGGTGCTGGCGGTGGTGCATGCCGAGACCTCCACCGGGGTGCTGCAGCCCTTGGAGGAGATCTCTCGCCTGGCCCACGAGCACGATGCCCTGTTCCTGGTGGACGCCGTGACCTCGCTGGGGGGAAGCCCGGTCCCGGTGGAGGCCCTGGGGATCGATTTCTGCTACAGCGCCACCCAGAAGTGCGTCGGCGCCCCCCCGGGCCTCTCGCCCATCACCGCTTCGGAGCACGCCCGTGACGTCATGAAACAGCGCAAGGAGTCGCCCCGAAGCTGGTACCTGGACCTCTCCCTCCTGTACGAGTATTGGTCCAGCAGCCGCCGTTACCACCACACCGCTCCCGTTTCCAACATCTACGCCCTGCGAGAGGCCCTGCGGATGATCCTGGAGGAGGGCCTGGAGGCCCGCTTCCGGCGGCACCGCCGCAACGGCCGGGCCCTACGGGCTGGCCTCCAGGCCCTGGGACTCTCTCTGGTGGTGGCCGAGGCCTATAGGGCCGACCAACTCACCTCGGTCTTCATCCCCGACGGCGTACCCGACCTGGAGGTGCGCCGCACCCTCCTCCACGAGTACGGCATTGAGATCGGCGGAGGGCTGGGGAAGTTTGCCGGCAAGGTGTGGCGCATCGGCCTCATGGGGGAGTCCTCCAAGGAGGCGTATGTCCTGGCCCTGCTCGCCGCCCTGGATGTCGTGCTCCCGCGCCACGGCTACGAGGTGGCCCCTGGAGTGGGGGTCATGGAGGCCAGCAAGGCGCTGGCAGCAGAGCGCTAGAGAGGCCAGGGCGTGCCCTGGACCCACTCTGCGTCAGGTGATTCAGGGCGAGGGCTCAGACAAGAGGCGGGCGCGCAAGTGCGGCCACGGGATAAGATTCACCCCCGCCCTTCAAGAAGCCCAGGGTGAACGCAGCGGGCATCTTCTTGTAGGGGCGTAGGATGCTACGCCCCTACAGTCGAACTGCTACATGGGTTGAGAGGCACGCCCCCGAAGCCGTTCCCACAGCTTGGCGTACCAGGGGCGGGTAAGGGAATCGGCGTACTCCTCACCTTTGGGGGTGGGCAACACCCGATAGGCGCCGTTGGGGCCCATCTGCATGCTGATGAGCCCATCCTGCTGCATCTTCCTCAGGACCCGCAGCACCATATTTCGCTTCTGGCTGCCGTAGACGGTGGGCTCTACCTCCGCGGGCGTCTGGAGCAGGGCAGACTCGTAGGCCAGGTCCCGCTCGTCAATGCCCTGCTCTCGGATTGCGGGGCGCAGGTGGTCACGACACGCCCTCACAAGGGCCAACAGAACCCCCTCAGCCACCGCCTCCGTAGTGCGCCGCCTTGCCATGCTTGTCCCCTCCCTATCAGGGTGATGAAAAACCCTTCCGACCCCCGATAGATACGGGGCCTTCGGCATCCCCTTGTCCCCCTTTCCTGACCAGGAAGAGGGAGGAATTTATATCCCGATGCCCCATCGGGACCCTCGTCCCTTCGGCTTCGCTCAGGGCAGTCCGCCTACGGCGGATTCGCCCCTCTGCACTCCCCTTTTCCGCAGCCTGCTAGTGCTTCGTCACGGAATAGACTAAACAACTCCACTCTGGCCGCTCTTGGTTCGACAAGCTCAGGACAAGCGGGACACCTGTAGACTCTGCGTGGCCGATAACGTGACTCAGCGCTCAGTACCCCATCTCCTGGAGGAAGGCAGGGTTCTGGCGCCACCGCGCAGCGCTCTTAACCCACATCTCCAGGTGGACCGGGCGTCCTAGCATCTCTTCAATATCCTTTCGGGCTTCCACCCCCACCTGCTTCAGGGCAAGGCCCCCTTTCCCGATGAGGATGCGCCGCTGGGTGTCCCGCTCCACGTAGATCATTGCGCTGATGTAGTCCTTGCCACCGTGCTCCGGCGACTGCTCCACAAACGTCTCGATGGCGACGGTGGTGGCGTGAGGCACCTCCTCCTTATACAGCCGGTACACCTTCTCTCGAATGATCTCGCCGGCCAGGAACCGCTCCGACCGGTCCGTCAGCTCATCAGGGGGATAGAGCGGCTCTCCCTCCGGAAGGTGGCGCACCACCAGGTCCAGCAGCAACGCCACGCCGTCTCCCTGCAAGGCGCTGATAGGGACCAGCTCCTGAAAGGGGTACCTCTTCTCATACTCCTCCAGGACCGGCAGGAGCTGGAGCTTGGCCACCGTGTCCACCTTGTTCACCACCAGGAACACGGGCTTCCCCTGTTGCCGCAGCTCCTCCATGAACCGCACCTCAATATCCCCCGGCATCTTGGGCTCCACCACCAGCACCAGCAGGTCCGCCTCTCCCACGGCAAACTGCAGGGACTGAAGCATGCGCCGATCAAGCTGGTGCATCGGCCTCCGCATCTGGCCTGGCGTATCCAGGAACACCACCTGATACGCCTCCCCGTGGACCACTCCTCGAATGACGTGACGGGTGGTCTGGGGCTTGGGGCTCACGATGGACAGCTTGAAGTTGAGGAGCTGGTTGAGGAGGGTGGACTTGCCCACGTTGGGTCGGCCTAGAAGCGTTGCGAAGCCTGCCCGAAAGGGAGGCACCATCGAGGAGGGAGCGCCCTCTTCTTCTCCGACAGGCTGGGGTTGGATGTCAGGTTGAGCCATGAGTTGCACTCTCCAGTATACCCGAACCGAGGTGCACCTTCTATCGGGCGCTGCTTCGCAGCTATGTCACCGTCACACGGCCAGTCTTCGGGTGGGGTAGCAAGTTGATGAATCCGCCTTAGGCGGACGACCCCCGATAAATACGGGGCCTTCGGCATCCCCCTTGTCCCCCTTCCCTTCGACAAGCTCAGGGCAGGCTCTGGTCAGGAAGGGGGTGAAAATGATACCTGGGGGACACCCCCCAGACCCCCGGCATCCGCCGCAGGCGGACGCCCCTCTGCACTCCCTATTTTCCGCATCCTGCCAGAAAGGCGCGCTGGGCTTGGCAACGGCAACCCAATGGGCGACAATGGGAAGGCATCGTGGCCCAAGGGCCACGACAGGAGGCAGCATGCCCAACCGCCTGGCCCACGAGACGAGTCCCTATCTCCTTCAGCACGCCGACAACCCCGTGGACTGGTACCCCTGGGGCGGGGAAGCCTTTGAGAAGGCCCGGTCCGAGGACAAACCCATCGTCCTGAGCGTGGGCTACTCGGCCTGCCACTGGTGCCACGTGATGGAGCGGGAGAGCTTCGAAAGCGAGGGGATCGCCCTCCAGATGAACCGGGACTTCGTCTGCATCAAGGTGGACCGGGAGGAGCGGCCCGACGTGGACAGCGTCTACATGCAGGCCCTCCAGGCCATGACGGGCCGAGGGGGCTGGCCCATGACCATGTTCCTGACGCCGGAGGGCAAGCCCTTCTTCGGCGGCACCTACTACCCCCCTGAAGACCGGGATGGCAGCGCCGGGTTTCCCCGGATTCTTCAGGCAGTCGCCACCGCCTATCGCCAGCAGCGGGGCGACGTGGCCAAATCCGCCGACGAGGTGGTGCGGCGCCTTCACCAGATGACCGACGTGCCGCCGGCCCGGGAGCCCTTGACGGCAGACCTCCTCTCCCAGGCGGCCCAGCGCATCAGTCAGGGCTTCGACCCGGAGCATGGCGGCTTCGGGACGGCCCCCAAGTTCCCCCAGCCCCTCCTCCTGGAGCTCCTGCTGCGCATCCACCATCGCACGGGCGACGACGATCTGCTTGGCATGGTGGAGCTCACCCTGCAGCGCATGGCCCACGGGGGCATCTACGACCACCTGGGAGGCGGCTTTCACCGCTACTCCACCGACCCCTTCTGGCTGGTGCCCCACTTTGAAAAGATGCTCTACGACAACGCCCTCCTGAGCCGCCTTTACCTGTACGCCTACCAGGTGACGGGGAACCTGGACTACCGGCGGGTGGCCGAGGAGACCCTGGACTACGTTCGCAGGGAGATGACCACTCCCCTGGGTGGGTTCTTCTCGGCCCAGGACGCCGACAGCGAAGGGGAAGAGGGCACGTTCTACGTGTGGTCCCCCCGAGAGGTGATGGATGTCCTGGGGCCGGAGGGGGGCGCGCTGTTCAACCAGCGCTTTGGAGTGACCTGGGAGGGCAATTTTGAAGGGAAGAACATCCTCTCGGCGGTGGGGGCCCTGAAGGCCCTGGCCCAGAAGGCTGGCGTCACAGAGGAGGAGCTGCAACGGCTCTTGCAGGAAGCCAGGGAGCGCCTCCTGACCCATCGCCGGCGCCGCGTCCCTCCCGCCACCGATGAGAAGGCGCTGACGGCATGGAACGGCCTGATGCTGCGGAGCTTCGCCGAGGCGGCAAGCATCCTTCAAAGGGACGACTACCGGGAGGTGGCCAGGGCCAGCGCCGCCTTTATTCTGGAGCACCTGCGCCAGGATGGCAGGCTCCTGCGCTCCTACCGCGACGGCCAGGCCAGGGTGAAGGGATACCTGGAGGACCACGCCTTCTTCATCGAAGGGCTCCTGGCCCTCTACGAGGCCACCTTCGAGCTCCGCTGGCTTAATGAGGCCCGCGCCCTGGCCGACCAGATGGTGCAGCTCTTCTGGAGCCAGGAGCAGGGGGCCTTCTACGACACCGGCACGGACCAGGAGGAGCTGGTGGTCCGCCCAAGGGACATCGTGGACAACGCCTCCCCATCGGGAGGGTCCGTGGCGGCCATGGCCCTGCTCCGGCTCGCCACGCTGACGGGCCTGCCTGCCTACCAGCGGATGGCCGCCCAGGCCCTGCGGTCGGTGCAGCCCTTCCTGGCCCAGGCGCCCGGGGGCTTGACCTACTGGCTGTGCGCCCTGGACTACTACCTGTCGACGCCCAAGGAGATCGCCCTGGTGGGGAACCCGGCCGATCCCAGGGCCCAGGCGCTTCGCAGGGAGGTGTTCCAACGATACCTGCCCAACAAGGTGGTGGCTGGCTACGACCCAGCGAAAGAGGATGAGCCCGAGCTGCCCATTCTGGAGGGCCGCACCACCCTCAATGGGCAGCCCACGGCCTACGTGTGCGAGAACTTCATGTGCATGATGCCCGTCACCGACCCCAAGGCCCTGGCCCAACAGCTGGAGGCGCCGGCCCAGACCCCATCACTGTAGCAAGAAAGCCTGGGAAAGAGGCAGCCGGGCCAAAGAGCCTTGACGTCAGCGTCTGCAAGGGCTACATG
>Ga0209515_10008036_pt1 | contig 12483 bp, 10 predicted proteins | sample Subgroupgradi54m_FD_187454 | JGI IMG/M metagenome (GOLD analysis project Ga0209515, IMG submission 187454) | Subsurface groundwater microbial communities from S. Glens Falls, New York, USA - GMW60B uncontaminated upgradient, 5.4 m (SPAdes)... ... | reverse complement strand
AAATAAACGGGATATCCCCTATCAGTCATACATTAAGATGAAATTAAGCGAGGCCTTTGGATTTCCACGGCAACAAACATAAAAAATTAAGCGAGGCCTTGACCCGGAATCCATCTTCATTCATAATCATAATATGAAGCACCGCATCGCGGCCTTAAGCGCTCTTTTTACAATTTTTGTTTTTATCATCCCCTCTTCCACTCAAAAAGCCCATGCTGCTGCCTGGTTTCTGAATGACCCGCAAAGTTTTGGTCAAACACTCCAAAATGCAGAGCAAAGTAATCAAGTACAAAAAGAAGGCTATGACTTTAGTACTCAAGTCAACATGATGAATACGATCACGTGTCTTATCGGCGGTTGCAGCAGCAATCCTCAATCATCACTTCACTATAGCAAAAGTGCACTTGCAGGTATAAATACTTATATCAGTGCGATGTATACGACGCCAGCAGCAAGCACCTATGTAGCAATACAAGACATTGGTCATAGTCTTGGATTTATTCCTACACCCGTCTACGCCCAAGGCGTAGGATTTTCAGGACTTGCCCCTCTTCTTCCTATATGGAAAGTGTTTCGCAACATCTCCTATGTGCTCTTAGCAATGGTTATGATTGTTGTTGGATTTATGGTGATGTTTCGAAGAAAGATAGATCCTAAAACCGTCGTGACCATACAAAATGCACTTCCACGGATTGTCATCACGCTCCTTCTTATAACGTTTTCCTATGCTATTGTCGGACTCATGATTGATTTAATGTATGTCATACTTGCTATTGTCATGGCGTTATTCAAGACCACAGGATACCTTCCTGATACACGTTCGGTTCTTATTGTTGGACAACAATCCACGCGCGACGTGATACTCTCTGGAAATCTTATTCAAATTTTCTATCTCATTTTCCCATTAGGTGGATTCGACTTATTTTCTTTATCATCCGTTTTGCTCGGCGTAAATCCTCAAGCCATTGGCCAACTCAATCCATTAGAAGTTTTAAAAGGCATTTTACTGGGCATTCCTTCAGCATTTTTGGCGTTTCTCTTAAGCCTCTCTTTACTGTTTCTCTTCATCCGATTGTTCATCCTGTTTCTTACTACATATGTTAACATTATTCTCGCCCTTCTCTTTGGCCCTATTCAGATACTTGTGGGTGCTGTTCCGGGAGTTGACGGATTTGAGGGATGGATTAAAAATTTGATTGGGGACATTGCTGTATTTCCTATTGCTGGCATTATGTTTATGTTGGCAATAGTATTTTCAGAAATCGCAAATAAAAGCACTGGGTCACTCTGGACTCCTCCCTATTTCACGCTTGGTAACCCAGGTGCCTCTGCAATTGCTGCGCTTTTCGTTATCGGAATCCTTATGATTATCCCAAAAATGGCTATTAGCCTCAAACAAGCACTGAAGGCAAAAGCGCCGGTGTCTCTGGGTGGAGGACAAATCTTTGGCCTGTTTGCAGGTGGTACTCAAATGCTATTTACTCACTGGATACAACAACGAAGCATGGAACGCGCTATGCAGAGATCGGAAGATGCAAAAACAAGAGCCGCTGCCCAACAAGGCCCCAGCAAAGCGCCTTAAAACCAACGTGACATCTTATGATTCTTTTTGCATTTCTTTTCCAATGTTTTCTAATTCTTTTTGCACCATTCCCATAAACAAGACCCCCAACATCATGGGGTCAGCATGTTGCAATGTCTTGTCTCTTAGCCAACCCTTTAATCCACCACGCAGTGCACGGGCCATATCTTTAGACAGATACTCATTAGTCACCATCCAACGGGATAATTTATATAAATTAAGGTCATCTAATGAAACCACGTCTCGCACGAGTCCATATTTGCTCCGAAGGAACCCCAATCCAAAATCAAAACCGAATGGGCCTCTCCCCCTTTGAACAGCCACTAATGCATTGTACGCCGGCACTACCATACGCGCCTGAATATCTGCTAAAGATGTATACCCTTTTGCTTGAGCCACTGGTATTTTCATCAAATTTTCAGGTGTTGGGTTATTTATGAAATCCCCGAAGGCAGTATATATAGTTAAGGCAGTAAATGTATCACGGAAATTTCCTCGTACTGCCTCTTGAAGCCGAGGAAGCCGAAGATATGGAATATCTTTTATATGAAAATTAGCCATGGATTTGAAATAATCTTTAAATTTAGGGTTAGTTTTCCAATTGGGATCGATAGCCGTATTGATCCTATTGGTCTCTGTGACAATACCTGGAAAATCTCTTTCAATACGGTCAAGTGTCGCAAGAATATCCGGACGCGCTCCTGCCTTGCCTCTTAATTTCTGTACCTGTTTAAGTATTTCTGCACCATTTGGTGTCTCCCACACTTGTTCACCAAAATGATGAGCAAAACGAACATTATACTCGGCTTTAATAACCTTCAATTGCAACTCATAGACAGTAGCCAGAAGGGGATCACCACGCCGAGTTATAACGCCCGTAGCAGGATCATACTTATCATTCTTTAACTCCTCTAGATATGCATTCCAGGCCGCTCGATCGTCAGGACGGGCACCAGGTTTCTCTAATTGCTCGGAAATCCATGCATCAAGCATGTGTGGCTTTCGACGGGAATAAAAATCCTGAATCCGAAAGTCTAACCCGCTATCAAACAACACCTTCATTACGTCTGCCCCCACACCTACACCACCAGTTGCACCCATTGTTTTCCCATCAAGCGTTCTAAAACTTACTGTTTGTCCTGCTTCATTACCCCCAAATCCAAAATAAATCCACATAGCCTTTGGACAATAAATCAACCGCATTGGATCCCAAGTGAGTGGTGTATTACGATCCACAAACGCTTTCCAAACGCCGTCCTCCTTACGGATTTTAATCAAATCATGTTTCTCTATAAATTCGTTATACATCATGCCTTCCCGTCCAAATACCCTCAAGTGACGCATAGAAAGTTCATATGCCACGCCCGGGGTTATACCATCAACACACACTCCTTCGGTTTCCAATCTTTGGATGATGCCCTTCTTCCATGCTTCTCGGGCGTCAGGCGCTGTCTCGGAACGGAAATACCCATCCCAATCTTCTTCAATAAGTTGAACCCCCCGGTCTACCCCGGGAACATCTGCAATGGCTTCAAGGAATCTGTTTTTATCAAACTCTTGCTGAGCCTCCAAAAGCCGTTTTGTATCCATCGGCGAACTCCCGGTTTCCATAGTTTTAATTAACCTATGATGCCATCGTCTGGATTCTTCTTCATGAGACATTGCTTCCCATTCGTCGGAATTTAATGTGTGTAAATATTCAAGCCAATTACCTAACTGCCTCTCCTTTGTCCGTAAATGGCCGGGGATCCAATTGTCCGCTGACTCCCTTTCCAGAGAAGCAATAACATCACGAATTTCTTCTTTCACTAGCTTTCGGAAAACCTCCTGTTCATCTTTTGGTAAACTTTCGTAAACTGTCTTATATGATTCCGGATTCAACGAATATTCGCCTTTCCTTGAAACGGCAAAAATACCATTAATCGCCTCCATTGCTGTAGCAGGCTCCCATCCAGAGAGCGAGCGTTGGGATTCTAGTTGGCGCTTAAGATCATTAATATATTGCGTATACCGGTGGATATATTTTTCAGCAAGTTTTCCATCAAACTTGTAAGACTTCTTTCTCCCGGTAGAATTATCAATCGCCTCAAAAGATCCTTTCACTAAATGATGTCTTAAACCTTTTAGTTCACTGATCTTGTCCTCTGTAGATATACTCGGACTTAAGGATTGTAATTGTATTTCTTGTTCGTCAAGTAATTTCCCGAGTTTTTCCATATCATCCCCGGGAGCAAAAGGTCCAAATGGTCCATCAAACTGGACATCGCGCAATGCAAAACCTCGCAAGGCATACCGCATTTCTTCATCATCTAGGGCAAATGATGTGCCGCGTGCACGGAGATCTCGAATTCGGTCCATGGTTTTATACACCAAATTATCTATTTCTTGGTGTGCTGACGACGAAAGTGACGGATCTTTTGATGCAACAAGCTTTGCCGCTTCTGAAAAAAGGTAGTTTGGATCTTCCCGAAGAGATTGAGGAACCACGGCTAATCGGGCGACGAATTCTGCAGAATACGGACTCTGAAACGAAGCTGTATCTATATGACCCAACCAAGAAGAGAGCTCTGGAACTGCATTCACATGAATAGCGTCTAACACTTCTTTTGTTTTATTTAATCGTTCCTGAAAATCAACGCTCGCAGGATCTGGATTAACAAACTTATAACGATGTTCACTTGACCATCCTTTTTTTGATTCAGTAATTTGTTGTTTTCGTTGTTTTGCTTCAGCAACAAATTTTTCTGCCGCCTCTTTCTCTTTAACTGGATCAATAAAAATTCTTTGTGCGGATTCGACTGTCTTGCGAATACCTTCTTCTCTTGACACAGCTTTTCCACGCGCGACAAGCTTTGCTGCGTGATCTGATGCCCCAACAAAAAGTTGGCTTATTTTTTCTCCTTCTTTCATAGATTTCATACGAACAATCCTATTGTATCTCGTCATTTCCGGCAGAGCAAGCGCAAACCAAAAAAACCACTCCATCAACATCAAGATGATCCCGTAGGACCAACCCGACTCCGGAGCGGTTTTGGTTATTCAGTTGTATATGCAGTTGTTTTGAGCTAGTTCTTTGGCTTCCTCCGCCAATTCGGATAGTTCTTAAATTGGCTTCCGTTGCTTGCGATGTCTATCGCCAGGAATTCACGGATACCCCATTGATCGGGCACTGGGATTTGAAAATCCGTGCTTCCTGGGACGGCAATTTCCCGACAGACCACAGATTTGGCCTCTTTTCTCCTCTTGGGAAACATCTCAACAAAGGTTGCTTCCACAGCGCGCACAAAGTTAAGCTGCATGAAGACGTTGCCGTACACAAGCTTTTCCCACGGATCCTTTTCGTCCATCACATAAAGGGCATAGGCAAGGGCCATTTTGCAACTCGTCCCTTCAATGGCCTGAAGATGAGTCTTCAAAAATACTCGAGCCTTCGCTTGATCCCATTGATCAAACGTGCTAACAAATCGGGTAGCAAGCATGTAGGCCATAAGAGCTTGCTCATCCTCATCTGGAGTGGCCATTATAGAAGCAATCAGAAACACACCTGCTTCTTTTTGCAAGGCCACGACATCCCCAAGGAGATTTATGACGCTCTCTGCAATGGCAAACAAGCGAAGATTAAGCATCCTATCTGACACCCCCATCATCGCAAGTTGCTTCGACTGCTCCCCTTCCTTCTCGAGACGCTCTGCAACCCATGCAAATGCCGCGAGAATTATGCCATCGCCCAAGCTCTCGTGAGCTTGACGGATCAAACGAAGACTTTCGTCCTTCGCCGATTCAGCATGTTCGAAATAATGGTCAACGGCTGCCCAAATTTCACTGTTCTTACCTACCATCTCACACCTTTCCTTTCGATCTTCTTGACTGGCTGATCACTGACTTCTGATTTCGGAATTGAAATCATCGAGAGCCAGTCAAAGCAGGAAAAGTTTTTTCAACTGCATATGTCAAAGAGCCAAAAAAACGCTACCCATCAAGCGCAATTGCTCGAGGTAACAACCGAATCTATTATATGCTTTTTGGACGATGGATTCAAACTATGGGATTACTGAAACAAAATAGTAAGTCGCGATCCGAGGGCTGTAGCTACCTTTTGGAGAAACTGAAACGATGGATTGGCATTACCTGACTCTAAACGAGAAATTGCGGATTGCTTCGTGCCTACCTTTTTGGCTAACTCCTTCTGCGTCATCTTTTTAGCAAGCCTTTTATCCATTACCTCCCTGACAAGAGCGTATTCCGGCTCCAAAGCGTCAAATTCCTTTTTGAATTCAGGATCTTTTAACTCTTCTTTAAGAAATTCGCTAAAGGAATACCATTTGGTCTTTTTCATACGATGAATATAACATATATGTAATATTCATGTCAATGCGCGCTTCCTACTCTTTGCGATTTCTAATTCCTTTTTTGGCGTCTTTTGCGTCTTTTTCACAAAACCGTGAAGTAAATATGCTTGTTTCTGATAAAAAATAAAGAATACCCGTACTTCTTGCTGCCCGCGCACCCGCAATTCATATATTCCATCCATCACAAACTTCACGCGCGGCATACCAAGAGCGAAACCATAGTCTCCTAAAAGAAGAATTGACTGGTTAAGTTTTGCTTCCGTTGGTTTTTGAAGCGATTTGATAAATCGCCTTACCTCATCATTAAAAATAACTTCCACAAGGCTAGTATAGCTTATCGAGGAACCATCGGAAGATTGTGCTTAAAGGAATTTCGATCAACACGTGCCTTAATCTTTTCCACAATTTCTCTTCTCAATCCTTGGGCAACAATTTCTCTAACCGACTTTTTCTCATCATACAGAAACGCTAAAATCGCATCCGCTTCTTTGTAAGTAAACCCAAACTCTCCCTCATCCGTCTGCCCTTCCCAGAGGCCAGCAGTGGGCTTTTTGGTCAGAATGGACTCGGGAATACCTAAAGACCGAGCCAATTCATACACTTGTGTCTTATAGAGATTTCGCAAGGGCTCAATGTCGCTTGCTTCATCACCAAAGCGCGTAAAGTAACCAAGCAAGTGCTCACTTTTATTCTCTGTACCCACAACCAGCGCGTTTCTTTTTTTTGCTTGATCAAACAGCACAATCATGCGCATCCTGGCCATACTATTGCCCTTACGGACATTGTCCATAACTGAATCAAGAACAAACAGTGGATCAATCAAAGGCTTGATATCAATCTCGCTGACATTGCCTTGAGGAATCTTCAAGGCGTCAATGACCAACCATGCATCTACCACTCCCTTGTGATTGAGTGGTCCATACGGCAAAAGCACCGGATAGACATTTTCCTTCCCAAGTGCCTGCACTATCAAAGCGCAGCTCGTTGCACTATCCACGCCGCCGGAAAGAGCAATAACTGCCTTAGTGAAACCAGCTTTTGCAAATGACGTCTGTAAGAAATCTGTGAGATTATTTATAGAGTCCATGTTCTTTAATGTAGGCGGCAACCCCCTTCGGCACAAACTGCTCGATAGGCAATCCATTTCTGATGCGTTCACGGACTTTCGTTGCCGAAATATTACTCGTCATCAAAAATGGATGAGCAAGAAGCCGCATGTTCTCATAAAGTGGCTCATTAACATAGCCATTCCTTGGAAATACCAAAAATGGCAAGCGCTTTACTAATTCCTGCCACTGGCCCCACAAATGAAACGAAGGGAGCCAATCAGCACCCATTATAAAAGTAAACTGATGTTCTTTGGGAAGATAGGGAAGAAGAGTAATGGTATTACCATTGAGCTTGTGGTCAATCTCGAGGGTTGAGATGCGTGTTTTGGGAAGCCTGAGCATCTTGGTCATCGCTAAACGGTCGACAACTGGCGCCACCCCTGGCTTAGGCGGATGCTGACCGTAACTCGGAAGAAACCAGACTTCGTCTAAGTCCGTAAAATCGAGGACCTGTTGGGCAACTAATATATGTCCGATATGCGGTGGATTAAACACGCCGCCAAAAAGACCAATCTTCATAAGATTACACTTTCTTTGTGAATCGTTCACGGGAAGAACGAATAATTTTATCCCGATTCTGATTGCGACTGTGAGGCAGAGGCAACGTCGTTGCAGAAAAGGGACTGGATGTTTGATTATCTATGGAAAGCTTCAGGATCACATTATAATTCCCTAGCCCTACTAATTCTTCTTCTTTGTACTTCAATCCAAATTCTTTGGCCAATGAACGGGCGTCGGCTGCTCCCACGCTAAAGGAAACCATAGAACCCGTATTGCCAAAAATTGCTTTCTGCACTTCTTCATCAATTTGCCCGATATATTGGTTGGCAAGCGTGAGGTTAAGTCGGTATTTGCGTGCTTCAGAAAGAATTTTGATAAATGACTGCGTAGCAAAATTCTGAAACTCATCTACATAGAGATAAAAATCCCGACGTGCCTCTTCTGGCAAATACACGCGATTCATAGCGGCAAGCTGCATTTTGGTGATAATCATCGCCCCCAACAGTGCACTACTATCTTCTCCTAACTTGCCCTGAGATAAATTGACGATGACGATTTTCCCTTCATTCATCATCTTTTCCAAATCAATCGTAGACTCCGGACTGCCCACGATGTTTCGGATGGTCTGGGATGATAAAAATTGCCCGACTTTATTGAGAATCGGAGATACTGCCTCACTTTTCATCTGCGGGCTCATTTTAGCAAACTCATACAACCAAAAATTTTTAAGCACCGGATCATTTAATTTTTCTACTACGCGATCACGATATTTCTCATTCGTCAAAAGCTCCGGTACCTGAAGCAAGGTAGAATCAGGCACATGAAGAAGCGTCAAAATAGCATTTCTTAAAATGTATTCCAAACGCGGACCCCAGCTAAAATGATAGAGTTTATAAAAAATAGAAACAATGCCGGAAGCGATAAGCTCCCGATAGCTTTCATTTTTAATTTCCAGGATGTTGAGATGAAAGGGGTGCTCAATATCTGATGGGTCCAAGTAGGCCACATCATTGATGCGGTTACTTGGCACGTAGTCCAAAAGGATATCACAGAGGTCTCCATGAGGATCAATAATGGCCACCCCCTCATTGTTTCGCATGTCGTTGATTGCCATATTGGCAATCATGGTGGATTTTCCCGTGCCCGTTTTTCCCATGACATAGAGGTGCTTTCTGCGATCGTCTCTTTTAATACCAAATGTTGCTGGTTTATTTTTGTATTCCGTTTTCGCAAAAAAATTAATCTCTTTTTGTTCGTCTGGATTATCTGTGGCAATCGGCAGATTTTCCGGCGCCTCACCGGTCAGGTGACTTCCCCAGGAAATATTTTTAATCATAGAAAGAGCAAGTCCCGGCGGATGCCACAAAGAAGCGAGCTCACTAGACCCCAATACTTGACTGCGAGGAGTAAGGTCCCCACTTCGGGCAACAATTGCCGCTTCAAGCTTCTTTTTTTGCCAAAACGCAGGCTGGGCAATCGTCAGCACATTCCCCTCTCCCAATGTAAATACACCAAAGGAACCGGCAAGAGAATGAAGAAGGGCGGCTGCTCGTTCTTCATCGGGAGCAACTACAAGGAGTCGAATGGCGGCCACAAACCCTACTTGCGCCAATTTTGTTTCAATAAGTCGGGCCTGCGGGTGTGATTTTGTGCGACCGACGGTTGAGGAAAGATCGGGAATGCCTTTGGCAACCACTGCTGCCCCATGGTGCTGCCAACTGCTTCCTGCTGGCGACACGCGAATCTGCACTCCGACTGCCTCTCCCATAGGAAGCTTGGCCATCTGCCCCAACACGCTTGCCAATAAATCCAAGTCGCGAACGTCCTTGTGTGTTTTGAGAGGATAATAAAAAGGAGAAGATAACACTAATTGGCCGGCTACATGCGGAAGAGCCAAAAAATGTGGTGCCCAGTCCCCAACAGGTGTTAGTACAACCTTGGGATACTGCGCGGTTAGTTGACTTTCCAGATACACTTGAATCCCTGGGGGGACTGCGACAAAAAAGTGAATACCGGTGTTGACGGAAACAATTTCAAAACTAAAAAAATGCGGCGCATGTTTCCCACCAAAGAGGCGAGCCAACAACCCCTTCCCACCAGCTCCTGCTCCTAAGGCAGCAAATGCCTGCTCCATGGCCGTAGGAGTCTCTTCGCTGTCACGACTGTTTTTGACTTCTAAAAGTACGAAGCCACCAGAATCCATATTGGCCTAATAATATCACAAGTGACACTTCTTAATGTCATCCCCACGAAAAAAGAGGTCCTTCGACTTCGCTTGAGGACACGTTTCGTGAAAACTAAAATAAGAGTTTTCACGGTCCTGATGCGCTTTGTGCTATTGCACCCGAGTAAGGAACCTTTTACAATAGTTCTACGTCAAAACCATACCTATGGAGCAACATCCTGTCCCACAAAATGTCACCACGTTCCAATTTCGCCTGATCGGCGACATGACCATTAAACAATTTGGGTATCTTGCTGGCGGGGCCATTGTGGGCTATATCTGCTACAAACTCCCGCTGCCGTTTTTCTTTACCTGGCCACTTGCTGTTGGCGCTGCTGTCCTGGGTGTTGGATTGGCTTTTGTCCCTATTGAAGAGCGACCCATGGATGTATGGCTTCTTTCGTTTATCAAAAGTATCTACAGCCCAACGCAATATCTTTGGCAAAAAAGCCCTCCTCCACAAAAGCTACAGCCTTTTCCGCCACCGGCTGGGCCAGTAGTTTCTCCGGTTGTGCCAACAGCTCCTCGCCTCGCCACTCCTTCATCTCACCCATCCGTTACTAAAACCCTGGAGCATCTCTTTGCCCCTGCTCCCAAACCAGCTCCAACAGTTTCTTCTCTGCAACCTGCTTCTGTATCAGCAATGGGATCCCCCAGTCTCATTCTCTCTCAACAAACCCGGGATCCGTTTGGTTGGGTCAAACAGCTGTTTTCTTCAAAACCAGCACGAATAGAAGACACAGTATCGCCTGTGACATCACTCCCGTCGCTCACTGGCACAAAAGTAGACCTTCAAGAAACATCTCCCTCATCACCCACACAAGCAAACGTGCCTCTTGTTTCTCCACAAGCTCAAAGAGAAGTCGATGAGCTTCAAAAAAAAGTAGGCGAGCTGCAAGGCCAACTTTCTGTAAAAACCGAGTCTCAGACGCGTATTGTAGAACTCCAAAAACAGCTCGTGGATCTTTTGGAGGAACGCAATAAAATGGAACAAGAACTTAAGGGGTTTCGCCAAAAATCACCCCAACCAATGGAGCCAGCTCCCACCACCTCTTTACCCACCAGCCAATCAACAGTCAGAGTCATCACCCAAGATACGGCAGTGAAAGCAGGTCTCCCGAGACTCACGACGTTTGCCAATGTCATCACCGGCATTATCAAAGATCACGATGGCAATCTTTTGCCCGGAGTCCTCATTACTGTTCGCGACAAAGACGATATACCAGTACGTGCCCTCAAAACTAATAAATTGGGCCAATTTGCCGCCTCCACTCCCCTTCCCAACAACACCTATACAGTGGACATCGAAGATCCAAGACAGCTTCACTTCTTTGATCGCATCCGCGTCACCCTCACGGGCACGGTCATGTCGCCTGTTGAAGTGACCTCCAAAAGCAAAAAACAGATGGACCGGTCTCAGCTAGAAAAAGCAATCTTTGGGGGAAATAAAATATAACCTATGAAAGAACCAATAATACCAATTCGTTCATCCACACAAGTATTTGTTGAAATTGAAGATATTGACCAGGATATGGTTTTGTTTGCTGATGGATCAGCAGCAGTCATCATTTCCACTTCTGCAGTCAACTTTGGCCTCCTGTCAGAAAGAGAACAAGAAAGCCTTATTTTTGCCTATGCGGGTCTTTTGAATTCTCTCTCGTTCCCCATTCAAATCCTTATTCGTTCGGTGCACAAAGACATTACCGCATATATAAAACTTCTCGAAGATGCCGAGGGCAAACAGAAAAATCCAAAATTGGCCAAAAGCATCAACTCGTATCGGAGATTTGTAGCCTCTACGGTAAAAGAAAAAAACGTACTTGATAAAAAATTTTATATCGTCATCCCCTTTTCCAGCTTGGAGTTGGGTGCCTCAGCAAGCGTTCTCTTTGGTAGCAAAAAACGAGGACTTCCCTATCCTAAGTCCTACATCTTCGAACGCGCACTTATTGTGTTGACCCCAAAATCCGATCATCTTCTTCGACTTTTAGGAAGACTTGGTCTTCGCGGAGAACACATGAACAATGAACAGCTTATCAAACTTTTTTTTGGAAACTACAATCCCGGAAGTCCGCCGCCAAAATTAGACCAGATACATAAAGAAAGCTAATATGGATGTAAAAACACTATTCCAAAAATTTATTAACCCCATGCCGGAAAATAAGCCTTTGGCAAGTGACATCAGTGGACCATTGTCGGTCAAAGATCTCATTAGTCCGCCGGCAATCGAAGTAGACTTTGATTATTTAAAGATCGGCGACTCATACTACCGCACCCTCTTTGTTGCCGGCTACCCACGTTTTGTGGCAGCCAACTGGCTGGGGCCCCTTATTTCCTTTGATCATACCCTAGACATTGCCATGTATGTCTATCCCACACAATCGGCAGAAGTACTTGAAAATTTACGAAGAAAAGTCGGCGAAATGGAGGCAACTATTCAATCGGACATGAAGCGCGGCCGTGTGATTGAACCATCAATACAAGTTGCTCTTGAAGATGCCCTAGCCCTCCAACAGCAGCTTGCTAAAGGATCGGAGCGTTTCTTTCAATTTGGTTTATATGTGACGATACCCGCCAAAACTAAAGAAGACTTGGATAAAACCACCAAACAAGTAGAGGCAACATTGGGCTCCCTTCTTATCGTCAGTAAAAAAGCTATTCTCCAAATGGAAGAAGGATTTAAAACAGTGCTTCCCATGGGCCAGGATCGTCTGGTGA
>Ga0209515_10008035_pt1 | contig 12485 bp, 15 predicted proteins | sample Subgroupgradi54m_FD_187454 | JGI IMG/M metagenome (GOLD analysis project Ga0209515, IMG submission 187454) | Subsurface groundwater microbial communities from S. Glens Falls, New York, USA - GMW60B uncontaminated upgradient, 5.4 m (SPAdes)... ... | reverse complement strand
AAATGGAAATTATCAATATTAAGGATTTGAGCAAGAAATTTGGCGATTTTACCGCTGTTGATAATGTTAATTTTATTGTTAAGGAAGGTGAAATCTTTGCATTTTTGGGACCAAATGGTGCTGGTAAGACTACTACCATTAAAATGTTGACAACTCTTCTAAATCCGACTAAGGGTTCTGTTAAGGTAAATAATTTTGATGTTATTAAAGAAGCACATTCTGTTAGATCTTCTTTTGGAATTGTTTTTCAGGACCATAGTACTGATGATGATTTAACTGCGCTGGAGAATATGAGTTTTCATGCTGCTTTGTATCGCATTCCTAAAAGTGTAAGCAAAAAAAGAATAGAGCATTTGTTAAGACTAGTGGATTTATGGGACAGAAAAGATGATTTTGTTAAAACTTTTTCAGGTGGAATGAAAAGAAGATTGGAAATTGCTCGTGGTTTGATTCATCATCCTAAGATTTTGTTTCTAGATGAGCCTACTTTAGGTTTGGATCCACAGACAAGAAATCACATGTGGAATTATATATTAAAACTTAATAAAGAAGAAGGCATGACTATTTTCTTTACTACTCATTATATGAATGAAGCTGAAAAATATTCTACTAGGGTTGGTATAATTGATCATGGTAAATTGATAAAAATGGGAACTAGTGCTCAACTGAAAAAGGAAACAAAAACAAAATCTTTAGAAGATGCATTCTTAAAATTAACAGGACATTTAATTCGTGATGAAAGTGCATCTGGGGTAGATAGGTTAAGAAATCAAGCGAAGGCTTGGGGAGCTAAAAGATGAGCGCAATAGGTGCAATGTGGTTAAGACAGTTGAAAAAATACTGGAGGAGCAAACCGAGAATGATTGGTTCTTTAGCACAACCGCTTTTGTTTTTAGTTGCGCTTGGTTTTGGATTAGGTCCTATATTTGAAAAAGCAGGTGGAGGAAATTACATTCAATTTTTAGCTCCTGGAGTAATTGCTATGGGTATAATGTTTACAGCAATGTTTTCTGGAATAGAGGTTTTATGGGATCGCCAATTTGGTTTTTTGAAAGAGACTTTGGTTTCCCCTTCTTCAAGATTTTCAATATTTTTAGGTAGAACCTTAGGGGGAGCTACGGTTGCTACAATTCAAGGTGTGCTAGTTTTGGTGATAGCTATGTTAATTGGATTTAGACCTGATAATATTTTGTTAATTCCCTTTGCTGTTATATTCATGTTTTTGATAGCTATGATGTTTACAGCCTTTGGAACAGCAATAGCAACTAGAATGGAAGATATGCAGGCTTTCCCTTTGATAATGAATTTTATAATGATGCCCCTATTCTTTTTATCTGGGTCTTTATTCCCGTTAGAGTCTGCAGCTGGAGCAATAAAGACCATAGGCGTTTTCAATCCTTTGTCATATGGTGTGGATGGTTTAAGATTAACATTGCTTGGAAATGCTCATTTCGGTATTTTATGGGATTTGAATATCTTAGTGGGTGTGAATTTAATCTTATTCCTTTTAGGAGTTTATTTGTTCTCTAAGATTAAGACTTAATTCTTTGCGATCTTCCACATTATATTAAAATAGCTTTTATAGGCTGTTGAAGCTTCTTTGCTATCGATTAAGAAAGCTGTTGGTGATTCACTCCACATTATAATAGCAACTTTATTAGAATAAACATAGGTTAATGTTGGTGGACTGTATTCTGATAAAAACCTAAAATTTCCAAAAGCTCCTGTCACTGTTTTTGTTTTTCTGAACTGTTCATTCATTAAGATTTTGCTTTGTATTTTTCTCTTTCTTTTTTCTTGTTGAAAATAATCGAAGAACGGGCCTAGAAATTCAACTGTTTTCATACCTTCACCAAAAGCGATGTATTCCTTATTTTCTAAAATTTCCTCAAAAATGGTTTTAATTGCTTTAATTCCTTGATAGATCTTGGCTGTGTTTTCTTTTTTTGGCTGTTTTTCCTTTAACTTTAATTGTGAAATTATTTCTTTAAGTGACGGTTCTTTTTCTTTGTAGACACTCAGTAATAAGTCTGGGTTAAGAGCTGAGTAGGTCAATACTTTATTTTTCTCAAAGTAACTTACAAATCCTTTTTCTTTAAGTGAATTAAGTAAATCATAAACAGTTCTTCTATGTAGGTGTGTTTTATCTGCAATCTTTCCTGCTGTTGATGGCTCTTCTACTAAAGTCGCGTATATTTGAGCTTCTTTTGAGTCCATTCCTAAATTGATTAGCGGCGTTAAATCCATATTTAATTATAAAATCTGGATTATATAAACCTTTATTTTGTGGTGAAATTATTACCACATATCTTTAAGAATGTCACAAGACTACCCATTAGTAATAAATCATAGGAGGTTTAATAAAAATGAAAAATAAAAATACAGAGAAAAGAAATAGAGAACCATCAAAACTCGATGTATTGAGAAATATGAAAGAGCAATTTTATGAAAGTGATCCAGCTAGACAGGCTGGGGAATTCGTTTCAACATTTGCTAAAACATATGGAGGTATGGCTATTGCTCCTTATATTATTCCCTCAACTCTTGATAATCCTAATTTTATAGTAACAAAGGAAGGGAATAAGTATGGTGATGGTGGAGCTTTTGCTGGATTTACATTTGGACTTTTGGCAGGTATAGCAACTGATTTAGGACAACTTGTTGCTTGGTCTACAATTCCTATGGGGTTACATCATCCAGAGTACTTAGCAATTCCGATAGCTACTAATCTTGCTTCTGGAGCTTATGAATGGTATCAGGAAACAAGAAGAAATCTAACTCGGAAAATTTAGAAAGTTTAGATGAGCAAAGCTAATATTTGGTTAACACCTATATTTATAAAATTTGTTTTTTATTATTAATATATGAATAGTAAAAGGGGACAGGTAACTATCTTTGTGATTATCGCTATTGTGATTATTGCCGGGGTTGTTTTAGTTTTTTCTTTAAATAAAGGATCTTTTTTTAATTCTAAAAATAAAGATGTTCAAGATGTTCAAGATCATGTTGATGTTTGTTTAGAAAAATCCCTTAAATCTGCTCTTTTTTCGAACTCTATTCAAGGGGGTTATTTTGATACTCCGTTAGATTCTGTTCATTATCAGTCAAGAGAATACAATCTTGATCAAATTATCCCTTACTATCTTGAAAATGGGGTAGATAAGGCAATTAATAGGGAAAATCTAGAAGTTGAATTAAATAAAGCTGTTAAAAATAATATTAATGACTGTTTAAATTTCTCACAATTTAACTCTGAGGTAAATTATTCCTCGGAAAACTTTATTTTTGATAGTTCTATTGCTGACGATTCTGTAGAGATTAGTGCTATTATGCCTTTATACATTGCTCGTAATGGATCAACTTCTTTTTTGAAAGATTTTAAAACTTTAGTCCCCACACTTTATGGAGATTATTATCGACTAGCTCTTTCTATGAATGAAGAACAAAAAAATTATCCAGACAGTGTATGCTTATCTTGTTTTGATTCTTTAGCTCAGAATTATAGCATGGAAGTTTTTACTAATGAAATTACAGAGTCTTCATCTCAAGTTAATATCTATTACTTAATTTCTAATCAAAGTAAGAATGATCCTGTTAAATTTTATTCTTTTGCACATAAATTTAATTTGGAGAAAAAATGAAAAAAATATTATTTGTCCTTATCTTGATACTTTTTACTGTTCAATTAGTTTCTGCTGCTGATTTTGCCAGTATTGGAATGCAAGGATTAAGTTTTGTTAATCCTCAAGCAGCTCAGATAGTAAATGGGATTGTTTGTATTTCTAATCCAGTCTTGTGTATTCAACAGAAAATTGTTGGATCTGTGACCTCTGGAGTTTTACAGAAAGTTGCTGAAGCAAATCCTGCGGCTGCTCAGGCCATTTCTGTGTATAATCAAGTTAAGGGTTATGTAGATCAGGGTGCTAAAATTAGTGAAGATTTGAAAGTTAATGAACTAGGAAAAATAGAAAGTGGAAAGATCCAATTTAATGAGAAAGATCAATCTATTGGAAATTTGATTGGAAAAGATCTTGATCAAGACTTCTTAATTGTTTCTTCTGTTAACTTGGAAAAGAAAGATGGTTTAAACACTTTAACCTTCACAGAAGATTCAAGTTTTTTAAAGATTAAAGATTTTACTGGAAAACCTAGATTGTTTGATAATATTGTGAAAAGTGATGAGAAAAATCCAGCTTACCTTAAGTTGAATGAAAAGGGCGAAATTATTAATGCTGACTTTAGTGTAAATGAGAAAGGGGGTGTTTATTATTTTGGGAATGATCGGATTGTCGCACCTCCAAATTCTAAAGTGTTTTTTGATAGATCTCAGCATAAGCTAAAAATAAATGTGCCTGAAGGTGGGGAAATAAAGGAATTGCCTTCTAATGTTGATTCGAAAAGCGGAGGAAATTTTGTTGAGATTTCCGGAAAGAATATTAAACTTCCAGGGGGGGCAGTATTAAATGAAGGAACAATAACTTCTGTTGTTGGAAAAAGTTATATCTTAAAAAATAGTGATGCGGTGATAAATGGATTTAGAGTAAGCGCGGATAAAACTGATGTTGAGTTAAGATACTCCAAAGATTTGAAAACTCCTGGAAATTATGTGACTTTTTTGGATAATAAAATTTATTCTGGTGGAGACGGGTTTGATATTAAATTTGCATCAGATAATCCTACTTCTCCTAAAGAGTCTTTAATAGATTTAAAGAAATCTCAAAATAAAGAATTCTTTCAATTAGGAGATAAGGGAGAAGATGTTAAACAAATCCAAAAAATAGTTGGGATGAGTGGAGATCAGCAAGATGGGGTTTATGGTGATTTAACTGATCAAGCTGTAAAAAAATGGCAGGCGGCTAATGGATTAAAAGGCGATGGCCTTTTTGGAAAAGCTTCTTTGTCTTACGCAGAGGGTAAACCTCTTGTAGATTTTGATAATGGAGTTAAAACATTTAAGATCGGAGATAAAGGAGAGGATGTTAGGTTTTTACAAAAAATGGTGGGCTTAAAGGGAGATGATATTGATGGAGTTTATGGGTCAAAAACAGAGCAAGCTGTTTCTGATTGGAAAAATAAATATGGAATTAATGAACCAGATTTTGGTTTGAAATCATTAAATAAGGTTAACGATATGTATGGAAAAAATATTATTTTGTCTATGCAAGGTGGTTCAGCGGTTTTAGAAAATGGAAAAGAAGGGGTGGTTATTGATTATAAAGGGAAAGGTGAACTAAGTCTTGGTGCAAAAAAATATTCTTTTGATGGAGATAAAGTTCAAAGAATTCTTTCTTCTCAATTAACTAACTTGGATGTTCAAACGCCTGTGACTTTGAATACTAATACGAAGAGTTTAATTTCTCAAGGCGGAAGTGTTCGTTTTGGCGATCTCAACAATGAAAATTTGTATGGTAAAATTCGTCCACAGATTGACCCAAGTAGCACAAGTTGTGCAGGTACTGTAAGGGCAGTATGTAACTTACAAAGTTTAGAGAATGCAGGTGGAGGGTTTAAAGGAAAGATCTCTGAAAACGTTGGAGTAGGCGGAAATGCGTGGGAGATGCAGAAAAATATTATCGATAAGGGGGGAGAAAAAATATGGAGCAAGGAAGATATTTTAACTGCTGATCAAAAAAATCAGCTCGAACAGTTAAAAAACTCTATTAAAGGGGAAGGCTCTTTATCTGATGAATCAAAAAGAAAAGAACTATCTCAATCTTTGAGAGATCCGGAAGGTAAGATATTAAATAGAGATTCTTTTAATTCTCCAATTGATATAAAAGAGGGTGATGTTGTTTCTATGTATTATAGAGACTCTTCTTTTTTGAGTACTGCTCTTGTAAAGGGTGATAATGGTCAGAAAAATACTCATGTTGGGATTACTATTGGTGATGATGTGGTTAATATTCCTCTTTCTTCCGGAAATATTCTTGATAATGTTCGTAGTAAGTTAGGTGTTTCAGATTCTTCACTTTACCTAGACAAATTTTCTTATACTGATTCTCAAGGTGTAGAAAGAAATGCTTTTCTTAAAGGAGGAAGTTTTGTGGATGAAAGCGGAAGCGCTATTGGCTCTATTAGTAATCTTAAGATTTACAGACCTAGAATTGCCCATATGATTCATTATTATCAGGGTGAGAGTAATCCGTTTCATATTGAAGATCTTGATAAGGTAATAAGTCGTGATGACATTTCGTTATACGGCGTTACTAGGCCAGCATATACTAGTTACCTTAAGGATTATTATCCTTCAAGAGATGTAGCTTCTGCAAGTGGGGGAGAAACAATTTTACAAAAAATTGGTTCATTTTTTAGAAATTAAAATATAATTACTAATTTTGTCTTTTCCACCTTTTGATTCAATTCTTCCTCTTAAATAGAATTGAGATGAAGATCCTCCATCAAGATTAACGGCCTTTTCACAGTTTAAATCAGTATGCATTAAATTAGCCATTTCTGTTAGGGTTAATCCTTTTAAGTAGGAATATTCAGAGGAGGCTAGTATAATTTCACTATTTTGATCGATGCCTAAAACTGTACGTGCTGTTTTCCTTGTATCATTACTTATTTTTTGAAGTTGATTATTATAAATAAGAACAGGGTAGCCTTGAATTGCAAATTGATAATCTCCACTTTCATTAAATCTTCTATCATATTTGATATCTGCTTTTTCATCTTCAATAAAAAATACTCCTGAATTAGACTTTTTTATTTTATTGCTCAGTTTTTTATAACTTGAGATTAATAATCCGTGTGGTGAGAAATCTTCATTGAAAAAAGAACCATTCACAAATGCTAGTGGGTTCTTTTTTTGAACGTCTTCAAACGTTAAGCCATTATTCCCTAAAAACAATTCCAATTTGAAGTGTTCTGGATTGATTGTTATGTAATGGATATTTTCGTTTTGATATTTTATTGTACCTGCTTTTAAGTCTTGTTGTGAAGGTATTTTTCTTGAAACGATAGGAGTAGTCTCTTTTTGAACTATTCTCTCTAGTGGTGTTCCTGTTGTTGCTACCACTAAACCTAACAATGTTAAAGCTGATAGGGTTAATAGAGATCTTTTCATTTGCTTCATAGTTTTTAGAAAAGAGAGGCATATTTAAACCTTTGTTTTGTTACTACTGGTCTGAGACACTAAAATTTGATATGGCCTCGACGGGATTTGAACCCGCGACACCTGGATTGCTCTTGTATTATTAAGAGTCCAGTGCTCTACCAGGCTGAGCTACGAAGCCTTAATTTAGATAGAAAAAATTAGTTTAAAAAACTACTTATGTATAATTTTATATATGGTTTTCCTGTGTCTTTAGAATGTTAACTTTTTGTCCGAGATGTAAGAAAATGATGACTCCTATGAAACAGGAGGGGTTTACATTTATGGTTTGCGATGACTGCGGTATTAGTGAAAGAGTTCATTCTGAAAACTTTGTGGAAAAGAATGAAGAGGAAGAACTAGGAGAAGGAGTGATAAGAAATGAAAATTTATTTGCGACTTATGAGCATAAATGCTCGAAGTGTGGATATGATAAAGCTGAAGTCATAGATATGGGGATATTTATTTCTGATGAGGATAATTTAATCTTGATTAGGTGTGGTAAATGTGGGCATACTGATAGACTTGGAAGAAAGACTTCTTAATCGTTTGAAGACTTACGAGGACTTATATAGTCTGTTATTTGACACTCTCTTATGACATCAGATGATTTTAAAATAATGCTTGCAATATGTTTACTTATATTTGGAATTATATTACAAACTGGATTTAGTTTTGATAATTGGTTTTTGAATATTTCTCATTTGTTTGGGCATATTTTGAGCTTGGTTTAGATTTCTATAAGAATTATACTTAAAACACCGAGACCAATACCTATTTTGTTTATTATGGAGAGATCTTCTTTGAAAACTAATACTCCAACCAGTGAGATTATGATTAAATTTAGCAAGGTGAATATGGATATTGCTTTTGATAAAAATTCGTATTTAAGAGAAATAGCCCAGAACAGTGTTCCTAGTGCGTAAATGATTAAACCGATTATTAACAAAATATTTTTGTTTTCTATAGACCATTTTTTGAACAAAATGTCTGCTAATATTTCTAGAACAACTGCAATTGCGATTAATATATAGAAAATGTACTTTATTGTTAATACTTGAGGCATGATTAGAAATCTGCTTTGGGATTAATAAAGTTTACAGTGATAATCTTTAATCTTCTTCAACTCGAAGTTCATTAAATGTATAAATTCTTCTATTGCCTGTAAATGGATTCTCAGATAATTTTGCTGGAATTGTTTTAATTCCTCTTTGCCAATATGAATAAGCTGTATTGGTTCCGTTTTGGACAATATACAGGTCTTCTCTTTTTTCAACTTCTAATGGTAAATTTAACTCTAAGAATGCTAATTGTTTGATTACTTTTTGTTCAACTCCTCTTAGCTCAAATCTGTGATTTCTCCACTCTTCTCCCCATTTTATCTGTAAGTGCTCGATCCATCTTTTTGCTTCAACAGCTGGTCTTTTAACGTAATTTTGTATAAATCTAAGTGAATCTAGATTTACTTGAATTATATCTGTTTGAGTTTGCATTTTAATTGTTTAGAATTTTTTTCTTATTTAAATATTTTTAATGATACTCTCTCCAAGTGTGTTCGCACTTAGTGCATTTGAAGAAACGAGTTTCAGCTTCATCGCCTGCTCTGGTTTGAGCTGTCCAGAAATATGCTTCTTTGTGTCCACATTTTGTGCAGTTGGCAGCTACAACGGGGAAAACATCCGTGTCTTTCTTTTTTACAACACCAATTTCTTTTCTTTCTTCTAATTTTTCAGAAGTTTTCAAGGTTGGCTTTATTTTAGAGGTATACCCGCATCTGGCACAACCAAAATTCTTCTTTTTTTCTACCATTACAGAACCACATTTCGGACAAAATTCCATGACCTATCACCTCTTATCCCTTTAAAAAACCTTCGTTCAATTGAACAAGGGATTGATTCAACCTACCTTTATTCTATGGGCCAATTTTTTATAAATCTTTACCTTTACTTAAAGAGACTAGTTTTCGTTACAAAAGCCTTTTTCGCCTTCTGGCTTACGCCAATCAAAGAATACTAGTTTTGCCCAGCCTAAATATGGAATTTTTAATACTGCTTTACCAATGACCTGATCTGGTCCTGTTATTGTTTCATCTATTCTATACACATTATTGTTCAGCATTAAACTATGCGCATTATTATCTCCCATTGTTTGTATTTTTCCTGTATTTTTATCTATTTGAACAACTCGATGTATTATCGGGGTTTGTTTTAATGCATCTTGATTTGGTTGGAAGATTAAAATATCGCCTTGTTTTATTTTTTCTGGTTTAACACCGATGGCTAGAATTATATCTCCCTTATTGAAACCATCATTTATTCTATATGATTGGAAACTTTCTTTTTCTATATTAAATTGGCTATATTTTAAAGTGTGTCTTGACCACCAGTCATCGAAATTTGTAAGAACATCTCCTTTGTGATACATACTGCATGATTCTACAACTACTAAAGGTAGTTTTGTTCCTGTTGCTAAATTTAAGACTGGAAAGAAAACGAATTTTACTAGAATAAATATTACCACTAAGGAAATAATCCATCCTTTCGGTGAATCGTCTTTCCATAAAATATTCCAGAATTTCTTTAAAGCTTGTTTTACAGACATGGAATTTAGAAGAAATAGAGGTTTTTAAATCGTATGGGCAATAGAAAAATCTATAAGTAAAAGATATGGTAAGAAAGCATGGCAAGTATTGATGAATGTGTTGTGCAAATACCTCTTCCGGAAAATCTTTCTGTTGGAGAAAGCTTATTTTATATAGAAAATACTTTGGTTCCTAAACAAGATGGAAGTAGACTAATTGGTCCTTTGAATGCTGAAGGAGTTCAACAGAAAAGAGAAATATATGAATTGCTTATGAGCAGAATGAATGAAGATCCAGAGAAATACCCTTTCATCGTTTATAAGTTAGAAAGAGTAGCGTCTAGATAATAATATATAGTTTTATTTTTTAATATTTTCATGAAAAACTGTCCAAAATGTGATAATGAGATGATTAAATCTGGATCGGATGTTGAGGTAATGTATAAAGGTGGGCCTTATGGAGTTATTACATACTTATGTTCTAAATGTAAATATGTAGAATTTTATGCTGATGTTGTGGGAGAGTAAGTGTTTATAAAATAAAACTTGCTAGATTAAATATGAAAAAGAGTGTGGTGGCAGTTATAATTATTGTACTGGTTTTAATTGGGGTATGGGCTTATTTTTCAATATTTAGAAAACATATTGCTCCTGAGATTAAAGTTGAGCCCACATGTACTACTTTAGAAGGTTTTAATTCATATCCTTGGTCTGGATTTGATAATGATTCAATCAGAATTAATATTGAAGAAAGAGATGATAAAAAATTAACTCTATGCCCTCCCGGAGTATTAAAAATTAAACGGGGAAGCGATGATGAGAAGGCATTTTCTTTTATTTTAAGAAACCTTAATAGGGAGCCCACTGATTTCACATATATCGTGGAAGTTGAACCAGAATATAATGTTACAGCAAAGTGTAGTAGAACTTTGAATAAAGAAATAGTAAATGGGTGGATAATAAATCCTGCTGGAAGTATAAGTCTTGAGCCTGGTCAGAAATCGGAAAATCCAGAGATAATATTGTTGGATATTCCTAATGATGCTCCTTTGTGTATACTACCCCTTAGGATAACTGTTAAGCTTAAGAGTGGAACTACTTATGATACTCAAATGATGGTTTTTAAGATAACTGATTGACTAATTTCTAGTTGTTTTTGTTAAATTAGTTTTATTGAAATATTAAAACCCTTATTTTCAGACTATGTATCAATCTTTCATAAAGTTTAAATACTACCGTATATCTATTATGTGTATACGGATAGTATACACCGCACACACCCTTTCCACCTTGCCTTCGGGCAGGGTTTATATTTACCGTTGAGAAGAAGAATGAATAGAACAAAGAAAACAGATAAAAAACAAATGGATATGAAGAGAGATAATAAAACAGAATATGAAAAACTTTAGATAAGATGAGAGATATATTTGATAACACTATATTATGCAACAACTGTAGTATTAAAATGCAGAAAGCTCAAATTGTAAAGAATGGGTTTTTACTTCGTGCTGTTGTATGTGGCAAATGCGGTGAGAAAATCATTCACCCAAATGATGAAGTTGAGTACTTGAAATATGCTGACCTGAAAAACAAAGTATTTAAAGTCAAATTGAGAATAGTTGGGAATAGCTATGCTGTATCAATACCTAAAGAAATTGTCTCTTTCATCAAAGATCAAGAAAGTATTTTCGATGATATGGTGAGACTTTGCTTTGAACAAGGGAATAGATTATCATTAAGGTTTGGAGAAGAACAGGATAAAGAAGAAAAGAACAATTAAATAAAAAAATAATCAAAATATAAAACAAAAATTTTAAAATGACTGAAAAACATGAAGGACAAATAAAACTGAAAGTTGTTGAAGCTCTTCAAGAAGATGCTTACAAAGGTATTGCAAGGATAGATGGAGAAGTAATGAGGCAGGCTGGAATTAAAAGAGGAGATGTAATAACAATTAAAGGTAGGAGAGAAACAGTTGCTATTGCTGATCGTGCGTACCCGGCAGATGTTGGAGAGGGAATAATTAGAGTTGATGGAATTATAAGAAGAAATGCTAGAACTGGAATTGGAGAGCAAGTTACTATTTCTAAAGTTGACGTTAAAGAAGCTAAAAAAGTTACAATTGCTCCTGCTCAAAAAGGAATAATGGTCCAAGGAGATCCTGATAACTTGAAAAAAGGATTATTGGGGAGAGCTGTTGCAAAAGGAGATATTGTTGTTTTAGGTGGAGTGCAAAGAAGAAGGGATTTATTATCTGAAGATTTTGGAGATGTAAATGATATTTTTGGAGATTTCTTTGGAAATATGGGTTTCTCAGGATTCACACAATTGAGATTTATGATTGTTTCCACTGCACCTTCGCAACCAACTGTAATTACAGAAAATACTGATGTTATTTTAAATCCTACAGCAATTGACGTGAGTGATGAAAAAATTCCAGAGGTTACTTATGAAGATATTGGGGGATTAAGAGAGGAAGTAAAGAAAATCCGTGAGATGGTTGAATTGCCTCTGAAACACCCTGAACTTTTTGAAAAACTTGGAATAGAACCTCCTAAAGGAGTTTTATTACATGGCCCTCCTGGAACTGGTAAGACACTCCTTGCGAAAGTTGTTGCTAATGAATCTGATGCTAATTTTATATTATTGAATGGACCAGAAATTATGAGTAAGTTTTATGGAGAATCTGAAAAGAAAATAAGAGATATATTTGAAGAAGCTGAAAAAACGGCTCCATCAATTATTTTTATTGATGAAATTGATGCTATTGCTCCTAAGAGAGAAGAATCTTATGGGGAAGTAGAAAGAAGAG
>Ga0209515_10008034_pt1 | contig 12486 bp, 2 predicted proteins | sample Subgroupgradi54m_FD_187454 | JGI IMG/M metagenome (GOLD analysis project Ga0209515, IMG submission 187454) | Subsurface groundwater microbial communities from S. Glens Falls, New York, USA - GMW60B uncontaminated upgradient, 5.4 m (SPAdes)... ... | reverse complement strand
CAAAGGACAAGCCGCACTCAAAACCTTCTTTAACATCTTTAACGTCGTCTTTGAAGCGTTTAAGAGCCGCCAATTTTCCTTCAAAAACAATATTATTATTCCGGTAAACGCGTACTCGGTTCGTACGCGCAATCGCTCCTTTAACAACATAAGCACCGGCAATCAGTCCTACTTTGGAAGAACGAAATATTTTTCGTACCTCACATCGCCCGGTAATAATTTCTTTATAGGTGGGTTCGAGCATACCCTCGATAGCTTTGGTAATGTCGTTTATCGCATCGTAAATAATATTGTAGTAACGAACATCGACGCCTTCTTTATCGATCAACTCTTCGACGTGTGGACCGCCCGTCCGAACATGAAATCCGATGATGACCGCATCCGAAGCCGCGGCCAACACTACGTCGGAATCGTTGATGGGGCCGGTGCCGCCGTGAATGACATTAAGCCGGACTTCTTGAAGCCCTAATTTTTCAAGCTGCTGCGTTAAGGCTTCTAAAGAACCTTGAACATCGGTCTTAATGATCAACTTCAGTTCTTTAATTTTGCCCGCTTGAATTTTGGAATGGAGGTCATCTAAGGTGAGGTGCTTTTGCCTGCCGACTCCGCGTTGTTGTTCGCGTTGCTGAAGGAGACGTTTTTCGGAAAGGGTACGCGCCTCGGATAAATTTGCAGCTGTATGAAACTCGTCCGCCGTTTCGGGTACGCCGTTAAGTCCAAGAATTTCCACGGCTTGAGCAGGCAAAGCTTCTTTCATACGAACATTAATATTATTTCGAATCGATCTCACTTTTCCGTAATAGTTTCCGCAGACGATGGGATCGCCGACACGTAGCGTTCCGTTCTGAACAATAATCGTTGTGGTAGGCCCTTCGCCTTGCGTCATCCGGCCTTCAAGAACGACTCCGCGCGCCTTAGCTTTGGGATTGGCTTTCAGCTCGAGAATTTCGGCTTCAAGGAGCAAACTTTCGAGCAGCTCATCGAGGCCTTTACCGGTGCGTGCGGAAACGGGGATCATAATGGTTTTACCTCCCCAATCCTCGGATACGAGATCTTGTTTTTGCAATTGTTGCCGTACCCTGTCCGGATTGACGTTCGGAAGATCCATTTTATTGATCGCAACGACAATGGGAACTCCGGCAGCGCGCGCATGATCGATAGCTTCAATGGTCTGGGGCATAACGCCATCATCGGCACCGACGACAAGCACAACCACGTCGGTAACTGTAGCGCCCCGTGCGCGCATAGCGGAGAATGCTGCATGACCGGGTGTATCTAAAAACGTAATGAATTTATCGTTGGCGCGGCGAACTTCATAAGCGCCTATGTGCTGTGTAATCCGGCCTACTTCGCGATCGGCAACGTTAGTCTTTCGAATGGCGTCGAGGAGGGACGTTTTTCCGTGGTCGACATGCCCCATCATAGTTACAACAGGGCTACGCAGCAGAAGATCTTCCGGTTTTGTTTCCGCTTCGGCAATTTTTTCCTCTTCCGGCGCGATTTTTAATTCAACTTTTATGCCGACGGTATCCGCAGCGCGTTTGATAACTTCTTCATCCAAAACTTGATTGATATTGGCAAAAATTCCGAGGGTCATAAGCGTCTTGATCATTTGTGCGGGCGTAGCATTGAAAGCACGGGCAAGTTCACCGACGGTAAGAGGAGCCTGGATTTGAACTATTTTTTGCGGAATCGGCGGCGGCGCCGACTTGGCCGGCAACGCTGTTGGTGCTGTTGGTGCAGCCGGTTTTGGCGCTTGCACAGCCGGAGCTTTTGTGGGGATTGGCGGCGGCGTTGGTTTTTTTTCTACTTTGGGAAGTTCTTTCTTAACTTCTTTTACTTCCACTTTACTTTTAGCTGAAGCCGCAACGGGTGACGTTACTTTTTTAACAGGCAGTTCTTTAGCGACTGCGGGTTTGGCGGAAACCGGTTTATTAGCAACCGTCGTAGTAGCGGCCGGCTTTATTTTTTTTAGGAAGAGCTCTACGGTAGACGGCTCAAGACTGCTCATATGATTCTTGGCGGCAATCTTTTTTTCCGCAAGCTTATCCAGTAATTCTTTACTGGAGATGTCCAATTCTTTGGCTAATTCGTGAACACGCATTATTTAGGGCTCTCCTGTATGAGCGCCTCGTGTGCTGCGGAAAATATTTTTTTGGCCGTTGCGGGCGTAATGCCTTCAATTTTAGCCAAGTCTTCTTCCGTGCTTTTTACAATGTCTTTAACCGAAGTAATTCCCCCCGCGCGCAGAAGCTCTTCAGTTTTGGGACCCACGCCTTTGACGGAAGAAAGAGGAATGCGTTGGCTGCGACTGCGCACGTCCAATTTCCATTCGGTTAATTTAGACGCCAGCCTGACGTTCTGTCCTTTTTTCCCTATGGCAAGCGATAGCTGCTCGTCTTCAACAAAAATCTCGGCCGACTTTGCGTCCGAGTTCAATTTGATTTCGCGGAGTTCGGCCGGGCTTAAAGCATTCCGGATATAACTTTCCGTATCGCTGCTGAAACGAACGATATCTATTTTCTCACCGCCCAGTTCACGAACGATATTTTTAACGCGCTGACCGCGCATACCGACACACGAGCCGACGCAATCTACTTTATCATCCGAGGAAATTACGGCAATCTTCGTACGCGAACCGGCTTCACGTGCGATGCCCATGACTTTCACGATGCCGTCATGAATTTCGGGGACTTCGAGCTCAAAAAGTTTTCGGACAAGACCGGAATGCGCCCGGGAAAGAATCAATTCCGGTCCGCGAGGAGTTTTCTTTACTTCAAGCAAAATCGCCCGAATCGTATCGCCTTGTTTATAAATATCTTTTGGAAATTGTTCACGCGGCGGAAGAATGGCTTCGGTTTTTCCCAGATCGACAACGATGGTGCGGTTTTCGATGCGATGAACCGTGCCGTTTATAATTTCTCCGATACGTTTGGTGTAGGTATCAAATACATTTTCGCGCTCGGCTTCACGAATCTTCTGAATGATAACTTGCTTGGCAGTCTGAGCGGCTATGCGGCCAAATCCTGTATCGCGAATGGGTTTTCCATTATGGAGAACGGCTATTTGCCCGGAGGCGGTGTCGATATTGACTTCGATGCCTTCTAGAGTGGGGTAGGTTTTTCGGCAAGCGCTTATGAGTGCTGAGTGGAGCGCTTCCAAGAGGACTTCTTTTGAAATCCCCTTTTCACGTTCAATCATTTCAAGCTGTTGCAACAACTCTTGACCCATGTTTCACTCTAATCCTGCATAATTTTTGCGGGTGATTATCCCTAAAAAAGAAAAGTGGGCGTCAAAGCCCACTTGTGCGTGCATCGAGAATGATGAAGAAAAACGGCGTTATTATAGTTAGCAGAAGGACTTAAGTCAAGCAGTTAGGCAACGGGGAAAAATAAAAATGTAAGAGAAGGCACTGCCAGGACATAGGTTGGTAATGGTTGCATGTTTGTGACCAAAAGATTAGGCGCTGACGGAAAGTGTTTTTAAGGCGGTTACGTAACTCGAATATAACGCGCTTAGGTTACTAAGGAAGGAGGCGGTTGGTCTGTATGTTGAATATATTATGGCGTCATCGGCTGCCTCTAGCCATTCTTGCTTAAGCGCTTCGGCGAAACCTAAACGCGCAAAATATAAACCGACAAAATGAAGTGCGGTAATTTCCTCGGCGGTTCTGCCGATGCGGTCAAGAATGAGCTTGGGAGTTTTTTGCATAGCGCCGTGTTGATTCAGCGTTGAAACAAGCTCGGGAGAAGCCACGATAAATGTCTTCTCCAGAATTTCAGGTGAAGTTTTGTAGGGACTGCGCGCCAAAAGTCTGCCAAACAATTCACGTTCTTGCTCTTGAAGCTTGTGGGTGAAAAGGCTCTGCGTGAAAAATTCAGATAAATACTCGGCGGCACCGGAGGTGTTTCTTCGCCCGTCGTCAACGCGGAGATAGAAAAAATTTTCATATTTAGCGGCTATTTCTTGTGCGTAGACGGCTTGAGCCGAGTCGGATTTGAGCTCATAGTCCAAATAAATATAAATGGATGAAGGATTTTCGCGAATATCCAATTCCAATTGGTGGAAATTTTCTGCAGAAAGATCGGTTACCACCTTGACCGCAAAGTTATTCTCATTTCCCTTTTGTGTTTGACTAAAGAAATTATTCGATGGCAAAGCACCGGCTTGAGTAAGATCCGTTTCCATGAGAGCAAAAATATCCGCAAACTGCACGTGTTCGGGAACAAACGAAACGCTGCTCTTTTGTGGCAAGCCATTTTGCAGACGATCGAGCATTTTGCGAACACCGTTTACTATGCCACCGGCGTTTTGGGATCTAGCTCGAAGTGCTAGCAAATCTTCCGGTGAGCCGGTGACGGTAAGCAATCCATCAGAACTTTTTGAAGTATAAAAAGTTTTATTCCCAATAATTAGGGGTCGCGCATCATTGCGATTCGCCATTGCAGCTACATTGGTGGCTGGGCGGAGTTCAAAAGTTCCGATTTTGGCATCCGGCCCTGCCTTTTGTTGCAACACTTTTTCTATAATTTTTGAGCCGGTTTCCACCAAAGGCAAAACTCCGAATCGCAACGGAACGGATAATGCCGTTTCACCGGGTGTGTGTATTTCCTTCGCTATAACATAATCGGTGAGAATTTCAGGGGCAAGCCAAGTCGCTACGCCGTGACCGTTCAAGTATGTCTGTGCCATTTGATCAATAGTGTTTTGATCCGCACCCTGCTCTCGTAATTGTGCGATGGATTGGCCGAGTCTTGGATTAAGCGCTAGCGGAGATTGGTTTTGAGAAATTCCAAAACCTCTTTCGTTTTCCGGTTGTTCGGTGCTTAGAATTTCAAAACCTAAAATTTCAACTTTAGCTTGCTCAATATGATTCGGATTTATTTCTTCTTCCCCGTCGGCATTGATAAATGTTTCGGCTCCCGCTTCTATCGTCGCGGTAATTTGTGTTATATCGCTATCGCCTCGTAGCACATATTCGGGGATTTCAAAGGCGACTGTAGTTGTCTCCGTATCGGGAACGACAGAAAATACAGCAGAAGCGACCGGTATGCTAATTGGATTTTCGGGCGGCCCGGCACGCTTCTCAAATTTAATGGAAATGGGAACCGGATGAATTTTGGGTTGACCGGGCTGTGGAAGTACACGAATTTTTGCGCGAATGACAACCGGATAACCTTCTAGAGCATCATTGATAATGCGCCCCAACTGTTCTATCACGGCTTGTTTTTGCTCTTCGCCTCCAAAATCTTCCGATTCGGAAATACGGGTAGATTCGACTAAACGCCGTAAAAGTCCGACAAGATTTCTTTGCGGAGGTATAGGAACTCCGCTGTTGTCCAAAATTACCGTGCCCACAGGCGGTGGCGACCAAACAAAACCAGCAAACTGCGTAGCCGGTTGACCTTCCACCGGAGGTATGATTTCTCCCGTAACTGTGAAATCATCCAATGCTCCAAAGTTTAAATCGGATTTTGTGACATTAAAGAAGGGCGCTTCCGCAGGATGGCGAAACGCACTGCGATAAAGCTCTAGTAGCGCAAGAGGAATGTGCGCGCGTATTTCCGAATCTTTGATCTGAAGAGGGCTCGGGACTTTACTTGGCGGCAGCACAGGTGCCGGTTCGTTCGGTTCCAACGTACGGCCCAGTTCGAGCTCGGTCTTGAGCGAAAGGCTTCCCCCGCTAACATAGTTATTATTTTCCGTACCGTCCTCATTAAAACGTGAGCCCAATTCCAGAACCATGACCATCTCACGGAAATCATTATTTAACTTTTCCCGGTTGATCCGAAGCCTGATTGTTTCTTCTTTTTGCCCAGAAATGGATTTTGTTTTAGAAGTCGTTACCGTTAAATCGCCCGTTTTCGGATCGCGACCTTTAATTTGAACCGTGACGAGAACTTTTTTATCCTGTGGAATGTCTAATTTTACTTTTGTATTCCAAAACACAGGATTGTCCTTATCGGTTGTCATCTGAATTTGTTTTACGATATTTTCTAAACTGTCTACCAAAGCCTGAAATTGTGGAATAAGATTGCCCTCTGAATCTTGAAGTGCAGGATTATTTCGAACGGCCTTGATGTTGCTTAGAAGAAAATCATAAAAAGTTTGTACCCCATCGGCGGCGGGTTGTGCACTATTTAAAACAATGGCTACAAACTTTGCATCCGGTAGTTCGGGTGAAAGCCCGAGATTATTCGCCCCCCATTTAACTTGAGTGGGTGTATTTGCCGGGCTACTCGGATCAAACATGCCTTGATGTAAAGTTGTGGGTGCGGCAAAGGGACGAGCAGGAAGACCGTCTAGAGTTTGAGTCTCTGAATTGGCTACGACCGAAAGCGGAGTTATGTTGGGTAGCAAAGCAAGCGGAACGGTTAGAAGGGGCTCTGCGTTTATTTCTTCTTCGTTACCAAGAGCACCCTCGGCCTCATTGTCAGAAACAGGAAAAAGATCATCTAAATCATCCAGGTCGGTGCTTGGCAAGGGACACTGGATAGGGACGTTAAAACTTGAACCATCGGGGCCCGGGAGAGGCAGGTTGCATTGATGAGTCCCACAGCCGCCGTTTCCGCAGATTGCTGTTCCTACGGCAGAAACAATTCCCAATACCTGTAAAAACCTTGTAATTTTTTCTACGGCAGAAACTTTTACGGTAACAATACCATTTCTTATTCCGCTTAGCTCAATGCTGCCAAATCCGGCCGGATCGGTATAAGCTATTTTGTGTAAAACACCGGCAGGAGTTTTTTGTGCATCGTTACTAAACGATTCGAGGGCCTGCGCAAATGCCCGGGCGGACGGTATTAAGCCGCTTTCGAATTTACTTAGATCCGCTTTATCAAATGCTTGCCCAAAGCCGGACTTAAGCATCGGAATCAGGCTGATTGACGGAACGGCAGAAATAAAATCCGAATCTCTGAATCGTATATCGATATCGCCAGAAACCGGATATTCGTCGCGAATATCGGGTGAGCCGTCCAAATTAAAATCGACTTCATCAAACGCTTCGCCAAGAAGGACGCCGACGTATATATTCCGAATAGGAAGCTTAATTAAATCGGGGTTTAAGCGCACCGTAATTTTCTGTTCCTGACCCGGCGTAATCGTGAACGACTGACTTATGGTGGCTAAGGGACGGTGGTCAGGTATAAAAGTTCCGTCGGCGTTCATGCTGGGAACGCCTTGCTCGTTGATTTTAGCGCGTAGAGGTGTATTAAAAGAAACTTCTAAGGTTATTTTTTTCGGCGGTTTTCTGAAGGTTTTGACATCATTAACTTTGATCAAGAACTCAATAGCAGGAACGGCTTGCCCGTTTTCTAATTTTTCCGTATCGACACCCATGTTTCTCAAATAATCTAAAAGTGTAAATGGTTTTACGATATTGCCTTCGGCGTCACGCACTTCTTCATGGGCAAAGCTTCCGTCTGCTTGTTTAACGCTCTTAGCCACAGTTTGAAGGGCGCCGTCTTTTTTAAGCTGTTGAACAAAGGGGTTACCAAACTGCTCTGATAAATATCCCAACACGTTGTTGACCTCTGCGGTGTCTTGATGCGGATTTATTATGCTAACCGCATAATGGAAGCCGTTCGGATCGATATCTTGCGATCTAATATCCTCGTCGATTCCGGTTGAACTAATATCAATAGAAGTACCCACATATTTAGCAAAATGACCCGTGCGCATATCTGCGAGATTGGTTGGTGAATCCCACACAAGCCGAACGTTTCCATTTTCATCCTGCCCAGGTTCAATTAAATCGAGCGCCTCTTCGTTCACAATGCTGTCGTTAACCTGTCCTAAATCTGCGGTCAAAGGAACGGATCGAATAATTTCATTTTCATTTAAAGAACGCGCAAGAGCATCGACATTGGTAATGGCGCCATCCGGAAGTGGAATAATATTTATTATCAATTCGGAGTCGATGTAATCGGTGTCTAAGAGAGGTATTTCAGCTCTTAAACCGTTCCCACCGTGGGTTAAAGTGAAATCAGTGCTGCAGCTGGCACACCACATAAGCGTAGCCAATGCAACTGCGAGTAGGCTGCCTTTAGGTGCTATAGCTCCGAATCCTCGCGAGACGGCGGTAGTTTCGGAAATTAAGGAAGCCACGGTTTCCGCGCTGACCGTTGTGTCGCCTAACGTTAAGCCGGTTTCGGTAGACCAGCTAAATTCTACAGGCGATTTTTGGGCGCGCGTTACGACAAATTTTACGGTTTGAGCATTATCATCAAATGTAGCGGTGACAGACGTCGCCCTTTCCGGCAGTGGCCCTAATTTATTTTGATCGAAAGGTATCGGCATGCCGGTCTGCATCTGCGCAGAAAGAAGGTCAAGCCGGTTTGTTGTGATCTTTAAAGGCTCAAAACCCACATCGCCAAAGGTGAGCGCAAGTTCGAGATGGGAGGTTTCTGCCGATCCGTTCATCTCGTGGTTTTTTGCCGTAGAAAAAGCCTTAAGATATGCATTGTGATCGTTTATTTCTTCGACATCCGGAAGGATGACGCTGTAGGAAATATTTTTTTCTTTAAGCAGTTGCGTAATGCCATCGCTGTGGAATCCGCCGGTTATAATGACCGCGCGCTCGTTGGGTTTAAGCAATTCGCTAAATCGATTCATCATGGCGACATCGCGTTCCTTGGCCAATTGATAAAATGACTTACTTCGTGTGACCAGTGCATCAAGTTCCATTTGTTTAGATTGTTCAAGCCGCGGCTCGATCGTTCGATCCGCCGATGTTTCTAAAGCTTCGAGACGCTCAACAAGTTTTGCATACCTTAGTTCGCCGCCCCTTTCTTCAATTCGGCCGATCCTGTCCCGTACGAGGGTCATATCGAATAATTGTTTTATATCCGAAAGATCTTTTTCAAGCTCTACAAGCGCCAGTTCGCGTTTTTTGATGATGAGCGTGTAGAGAATTTCCTGTTCGAGTCGTTCGGATTCCTCCACCGCTTGGTGTGAAAATTCGTGAGCTTCGTTCATTAACTCCGAATACGATTTATACGCGCCGAGTTTTGGATAGGCTAAGCGGTCGATCTCCTGAAGAGATAAAAAGGTTGAAAGCGACGTTGATTCATCTATGGATTTCTCAGCTTTGAGCGATTTCCATTCTTCCAGGACAGCGAGCTCGTTCTTCTCCACAAATTTTGCCATTTCTTCCAGTATAAAAAATTTTGCAAGCGCCGGATATTTCTCCGGAGTTGCTTCAATGCCGAATTGGACGGCCTTTTCGTCCAAGAATCGGAAGAAAGCCGGTAAGTCTTCGCTGTTTATTTCGAGTTTTCGTTTGTGCAGGAGTATTTGTTGAATTTCACGGGGCAAAATCACGGACTCGATATTTTCTACCCGTTTCTGCAGGTCTTCCAAAATGGAGAGCATGGATTCTCGGTGCTCGACCACATATTGAAGATCGGAAAGATTTCTCTGATAAAGCGCTCGGTTTTCAATTCCTTCGATGCGGAGCTTCTTATCGCGAATTTGTTGAGTTGATTTGACGGCGTAAAGTTCAGCGCCGGTCACTTGACCTTCTTTGGCCAAATCGTCGGCTATTTTATAACGCACATCGGGATCATCAATAAGGAAGACACGGTCAGGATCAATAGAAACATCGGCACCTTCCAAAGCGATTAAATGTACGCCAGCTTCTTTGGTTAGATAATCCAAAATATTTTCGATTTTCTTTTGGACTTTATAATTCATGTGTACGGTTTGAATATGAATAACTTTGGGAAGCGGATCGGAAGCGGAAAGGTTGAATTCTTGAGTGATGTTGCCTAACCCGGGCGGAAGTGAAAGATAATCCGACCAACCAATTTGGTTACATAAAAAAATAAAAAGGACGAGCAGGGATAAAACGCGTAAAGGTTTTTCCCTTTTAATAAAAGATTTCATAGCGTGTGCTTGTAGGTAGCTTATTTTATCCATGTGTTTATTGGCTAAGTTAGATTAAAAAAACGAGCCGGCTGTCTCTTAAAAGGTAGCATTCTTATTATTTAAATACAAATAGAGCAGGAATTAGGCAGATTGACCGAATACCTCCAGCATTTCCATGGCATTGGTTAGCATTTCCATGGCATTGGTCATGCTAAAAACACGAACTCCGATTCGTTTGAGCTGACCTAGTTCATCGGAAGAAAAATTTTCTCCGGCCAGTAAAAGAACGGTGTTCGGATGCAGCAACGCATAAGATTGTAGAGTCCTGAGAATTCCTTGATGTTTTCCGCTGAGCGCCGCTACGATGGGCGCTCCGTAGTGGTTGGCTAAAGAAAAGGTATTTGATTCCGCGCGAAGGCCAATAATGGAATCTAAAGGAATGCCAAAAACGGCGGCGATAAGTTTTCTTTGGGGCGCGCTTATCTCAGGCAGATCCACCAAATAAATTGTTTTAAAACCGTCAACTTGCAAAATTAAGCTTGTTGTTCGTTGTGCTGATTTTCCCGCTTCGAGGACCCGATTTAAAAATAATGGATCATCGATGACTAAGGAGCCAACCTTTTTTCCAATAGAATTAGGTAAAAGAATATGACCAAGTTCTTGACTTATCGCATCGATGGCTTCCTGGCCTTTCACGCGTAGCACTACCGGATTACCGTTTCCGATTAACTGTAAAGATTTTTTTAACTCCAACCCAAAGCCGACCGGGCGGTTTAGCGAAACTGAAATGTCGGCAGCCGTCTCGGAAAGTTCTGTTAAAGCCGATTTAAACGCTGTTTCATCAACCAGCTTGAACTGTTTATCGCCGTCGGTGGATGCTTCAATGAAAATTTTCTCGTTATCCAGAGTTGCTTGTGCGTAATATTTGTTCTGTAACACGAAGGTCCTTTCAAACACGACGGTACGGAGTCGATCAAGATCACCGCCTAAAGCGCCTGCGTTCAGAAAATCTTTATAGATTTGCAATAAAACCTGCCATGGTTTTTCAAGTTCGAATAAATCGGCTGTTGATTCGTTTAGCCGAACCCAAGCATCAAAGTAGGCTTGTATAAGAGGAGCGACGGAAAAATTTCCTTCAAACGTTACACCGGTTTTTCCTCCAAATTGACGGATTCTTCGGACGGCCGGTTCGACTTCACGAAGCCAACCGGCAGGCGCTTTGGAAAAAAGACCGTTTGACCGAACGGGTGCATGCTGAAAATGTATATTCGCGTGGGATGATGCTGAATCTACGTCAACGACTGTAAAAATTTCCGGACGAAGGGGAGAATAAAAAGGAATTTGATATATACCCGCATATCGTGCAGGAGTCGGAAATTGAAAGAGGGATAACGATCTTAAGTGGGATTTTTTTTGTTCAAGCACATTTCGCGCCTGTGTAAAATCAAAGACAGTACCCCGTTGCTGAAGCGGTGGATAGCCTTCGCTGTGTATTAAATTTTCTGCAACGGTGAGTAACTCAACCTGTGCTTCGAGAAATTGTTCGGCATTTAGAAGGCTGCCGGGATCATGCAAATGGCCGCTTGTTGTTGAATACGTGGATTCCCGCGTTGCATCGTAACCCATATCCAGCCGGTTACGGAGAAGCTGATAAGGTAAATAATGCTGCCAGAGTAAATCGGACAAGTCATTGATTACGTGGGTCAAAATTTGAATAGGATCGGTATGATTTTTATATTGAAATCTTTGCGGACCGCTGCCTCGGTCGATATTACGAAGCGGCTCAAAAAGTTTCTGCAGCGCTTCTTTGTTGGCAACATAGCGCGATTCTAGAAAATGATCCATAAACGCGTTCAGCCAATCCTGAAGAGAATCGAGGCTCGGCGTGGGTGCTTCGTAGGAATCCTTACCGAATTCCCGGGCCTGATTAAAATTATAAGTGACCAGCTGAAGATAATAGCCAAAATATTTTTGAAAACTTTTAAGAGGGTCGCGTTCGTTGAACAAATCGATGTTGCTTCCGGAATCGGTGTAGTATCCGGTAGAAAGTATGTTGTCGGGACTGAGCGCGATATGAACATTGGCGATGTGGTGAGTTAGAATTTCGGCGGCGTTCCAGCCCATTAACCGAGCACCTTCCGCAGGGTTAAAATCTTCGCCACCACCTTTAAAAATATGGCCTATTCGTTGATTGGTCGGAGATGCTCGGCCAATAATTTCAAACGGCGTATCGTTATTTGGATAACGGAATCTCAAGCGGAATAATGCGCGAGGTGCATCACCGTTGAAGTATGCATCTGTGCCCATAAGCCGTAATAAATGAACGACATCGCTCTCCCCGCCGGCTTGATGTCCCGGATAAAGCGCTCCTAGATCAACGCGTGTAATCACATGCTGTCCTTGATTATTTACTTCACCGGCTCCGCCTTGAACGACACGGCCTGAACGAGCGACAATCTCTTCGCCTTTAGCCTCCACGAAGCTTCCGGCCGATTTTAGATCGAATATAAATTCATCACCCATATCCGAAGTAATGAGGATGGGTTCGCCACTATCACCCCAAAAAAGTATTCCGCCTCTTCCCGGGGCTACGGTTTTTTCATCAAGATTTACTTC
>Ga0209515_10008032_pt1 | contig 12488 bp, 14 predicted proteins | sample Subgroupgradi54m_FD_187454 | JGI IMG/M metagenome (GOLD analysis project Ga0209515, IMG submission 187454) | Subsurface groundwater microbial communities from S. Glens Falls, New York, USA - GMW60B uncontaminated upgradient, 5.4 m (SPAdes)... ... | reverse complement strand
AAAAGTATTGGCCAAAAGGAATTGGGGTAAATGGGTGGGTAACAGTAGATGGTCAAAAGATGTCTAAATCTTTAGGTAATTTTATAACAATAAGAGAAGCTGTAGAAAAATATTCTGCAGATGTTACGCGCCTAACAATGCTTAATGGGGGAGAAGATATGGATGATCCAAATTGGGATTCTAAATTGGCAGAATCATTACAAGTGAAACTTCCACAAATAATTGAACTTTATCTTGAAAAGTACAATAAAGGGACAGAGAAGTATGAAACACAAGAAGAATTATTTGAATCAGCCATCAACCTCATAATAAAAGAGACAACTCTAGCAATGGAAGAAACAAAGTTTAGAACTGCAATACAAAAATCTTATTTTGAAATGCAAAATATCTTAAAAAATTATCTAAAAAAAGGAGAACCAAATAAAAAATTAATGAACTTTTACATTGAATCGCAAGTAAAGATGATAGCACCTTTCATTCCCTTTATTGCACAAGAAGCATGGCAAAAATTAGGAAAAAATGGATTTATTGCACAAGAATCTTGGCCAAAATATGATGAGAAAAAAATAAATCAAGAACTTTCCTATTTAGAACAAGAATTAGACAGAACAAAAGAAGATATAAAATATGTTTTAAATTTAACAAAAATACAAAAACCTAAAAAAATAACAATTATTATCTCACAAAATTGGAAATACAAAGTTCATGAAATAGTAATGGGATTATTAAAAAAAGAGATTAAAACTCCAAATGAAATTATTAAAGAATTAATGAAGACAGAAATAAAAAAATATGGGAAAGAATTAATAAGTTTAATATCAAAGATTCTAGAGAAGAAACAAGAAATTCTTATAAGTAAAGAAAAAGAGATAAAATTCTTTGAAAAAAATAAATTAAGAATAGAAAAAGAGTTTACTGCTAAAGTAGAAATTAAAGATGCAGAAATATATGTTCATGAAAAATCTAAATTCTCGCTTCCAGGAAAACCTGCTTTACTGATTGAATAAATAAAGAGAAAGAACAGCCTAAATTGAAAATTTTTCAAGATTAAATAAAAAAGCTTCTTTAAAGGTTTTTAGTAAAGTTAGGTAGGGAAATAAGGTTTACCCTTCATTTTGAAGAGCGTTTAATAAAAAGAAAAATAACAAAAGAGGAAGTAAGAGATGCAATAAAATTTTCAGAGAAGATCATAAAGAAGAATAAAAAATATTATTTTCAGAAAATATTATCAAGAGGAAAAATTGAAGTAACAAACTACGACTTTTCTACCCAAAAAACACTACACTTGTTTAGAAAAAAATTGACTATTACTCAGATTGCTCAACTAAGGAACATCAAAGAATCAACAGTCTGGGATCATCTTGTCAAGCTTATTGAATATAGTCAATTGAATGTTTGGAAAGTGATACAAGGAAAGAAAGTTATTTTGATCTCAAAAAATATTTACAATCCAGAAGATAAATTAAAAGAAATTAAAATAAGAATAGCCAATCAAAATATTACCTTTAATGAAATTAATTGTGTTCTGGCAAGCATAAAACGAAAGATAAGGAAAGAAACATTTTTTATCACATAAGAGAGTATCAAAGACTTCATTGTTCTAGAAAATGTTACTTTGAACCTAGCCAAAGAGTGATATGTGAGCGAAAATTAGCTAAAGTAAGTGCGCAATTTGAAGAAATAAAAATGAAGAGAAAAGAATTTCTTGAGTTGTTTAATAATCATCTGAATATCTGTGTGTTGCCTCAGAAGGAAAAGCTGAGCTTTATTTCCTACAAAGAATTTAAAGAAAAGATAAGAAATAATTTAGGTTTAGAAAAAAAGAGTAAATAAAAAATATAAATCATTTTCTTAAAACGCATTTTTCATACAAATTTTTAAAAGTGTTCATGGGATCATACTTCTTCTTTAGCAAGTCATAGGTTTTTTTAGAGTAAATTTTCCAAAAATCTTCCTCTGAATAAAATGAAGTAGAATACAAGCTTTTCTTTCCGTTTAGTTCTTTAACTTTTTTCTCAATAAGTCTATCAAAATAACCTGCAGGATATTCCTTCTCAGTTTTAATCATATCCCAAAATCCAAAATTAAGATATAATCTATCTTTATCTAAAGGATAGAGCCCATACATTACCTTTTTATCATAATTCTTTACAGGACAAACCCAAACAGGTTTAATGCCTATTTCTTTGTTGAAAAAGTTTAAAAATGTTGCACAGTTTTCAAGAGGAATTTCTACATCTTGAATAACAGTCTGACTAAAAAAAGAAGAAGGAAAGATCTTTTCTATTTTTTCAGTTAATTTATATGTTCTATGTAAGGCCATAATTTTCCAATAATAGTTAGATCTTAAAAATAATTTTCCAAAAAAGAACCGAAGAAACTTATTTTGCATGCCAAAGTGTTTTGAGCACCAAAACCAGTCATAATCCCATCTCCAAATATAATCTAAGATAGATAAATAATCTATTTTTTTCTTTAAGAGAGAAGTATAATAGATCTGAGTATAAGTATAGTTACTAAGAAAAGGAGCAGTATCAACAAAACTTCCTAAAGTAAGATACATATTTTTTTCATCAAAAATAATACCCTCAATAAAAGTAACTTCATTCCCCTTACGATATTTTTTACAAAATAATTCAAAATCTTTAAGATAAGTTTCAGAAGAAGTATAATGAAAATGCTCTAATTTTACATATTTTTTAACAGGAATAATTTTAACTTTAAGTTTAAGAGCATATCCAAAACTCCCATAGGAATTAGGAAAACCAAAAAATAAATCTTTATGTTCATTAGTTTTAGTACAGAGAACAACAGTAGCATCACCAAGTAACATTTCAATTTCTTCTATGGTTTCATGAACAAGCCCATAAATAAAAGAACTAGATTCAATTCCAATGCCGCTAGCAGCACCACCAACAGTGATTGTTTTTAATTCAGGAACAACTGCAGGCATATATCCTACTTTTAAAGTTTCAGAAACTAACGTTTCATAAGTAGTCATGCCTTCAACTTCAACAAGATTATTAATGGTGTCAACTCTAAGAACGTGATTAAAATGACGAACATTTAATTTTTTACGTTGTAAAGTTCTCTGCCTAAATAAATTAGAAGAAGTTTTTCCTAAAGAAACAGAAGATTGTGTATTCAAAATTTTTTTAAAATCTACAACTAACTTTTCTTTCTTTGCAGTATAAATTTCTAAAGGTTCCATTTAAGTGTTACCTTACAGATTTATATCCGTCAGCTAGACCACCTTTAGAAAGAACGATTTGCCAAAGCTGAGTTTTTCTAGATCTAAACTGAGCAGCAGAACTCAATAAATAAAATCTCCACATTCTATAAAATTTTTCTCCATATTTCTCTTTAAATTCTGGCCAATGACGTCTAAAGTTAATATCCCAAGCCATTAAAGTTTTATCATAATTTGTACTTAAATTATGCCAGTCTTCCATAACAAAAATTTTTTCAAAAGAAGTACTAAGTTGTTTAATTGAAGGAAGCATTGAATTTGGAAAAATATATTTCTCTATCCAAGGATCAGTAATAGTTACAGAAACATTTCCACCTATAGTATGTAACAAAAATAAACCATTTGGTTTTAAACAAGCAGAAACTAACTCCATAAAAGCCCTATAGTTTTTATAACCTACATGTTCACACATACCTATAGAAACAACTTTATCATAAATTCCCTTAGCTTTTCTATAATCTTCTTTAACAATGTTAACAGGTAATCCTTTACAAATTTTTCTTGCATAACTAACTTGTTCTTCTGAAATATTATAAGCAGTTACTTCACATTTATATTTTTCAGCAGCAAATTTTGCAAAACCTCCCCAGCCACATCCAAGTTCTAAAACTTTATCTCCTTTTTTTAATTGTAATTTTTTACACACTAAATCTAATTTATCTTCTTGAGCTTGATCTAAAGTTTTTGCTCCTTTATCCCAATAAGCACAAGTATATTGCATTCTTTTATCTAACATTGCAGCATAAAAATCATTACCCAAATCATAATGTAATTCTGCAACTTCTTTACTTCGTTCTTTAGTTTGTAAATTTGTAAGTTTAGATTTTAAAGCAGCAAAAACAACATACAAAGGAATAATTTTTTTATTGAGTTTAGAAAGAAAGACTTTTGTAAACATTTCATCTAAAGCTGAACAGTCCCACCATCCATCCATGTAACTTTCTCCAAAACCCAAAGATCCATTTTTTAAGGTTCTTTCATAAAATTTTTCATTATGAACTTGTAAATCAAAACTTCTTTTTCCATTTAAGGTAATGTCTGCTAATGCAAGAATTTTCTCAACATCTTCTTTATAGTTTGGCATATTTTTTTAACAAACAAACTCATTTATATCCTTTATGTTAAATGAAGAATATCTTTACCTTGCTAAAAAATTTCATAAAAAATAACAATCTAAAGAAAGGTAGCTTTATAAATTTTTAGACTTGTAAAAAAAAGATAATCCGGAGGCATAAAATGGCAAAAAATATTGAAAAATTAGTAGAAGAAATAAGCAGAACAAAAAAAGGAGAAATAGTTATTCCTCAAGAAGTATATGCGCTTCTAGAAGTAATTTCTGAATTTTATGAATCAGCTGGTTTAAATTATAATGGAAGAACAAAACCTAAACCAACCATGCCTGAAACAGAAAGTAGAAGATATACTAAAAAAGCGTATGACTAAATTATAATAAAAAAATAATTTCTATTTTTCTTAATTTATTTTACTTTTCAAAAAAAGAAGTTAGAGAGTAAACCGCCTAAGTTTTCAGGGAGAGGCAGTTTACTACATACTAAAAAAGTTGAACTACATTTACAAATAATTATTTTGAGGAATAGTTGTAATATAAGAAAATAAAGAAAGTTGTCGTGCAGAGACATCAATATCTTTTTCTGCAAAGTAAGACTTCATTGCATCAGATTCTTCCTCTAAGTTTGTAGCCATTTCTTTTCCAAACTTCTGAATACTGTTAACAACATCACTAATTTCATTTTTATCCCACCTATGAATAAATCGCTGTTTAATGCTGTCATCTAAAAGTACTGCAACCCTGTTTCTTCCAGGACCGTAAAGTGCAACTCCTACTCTAACAGACATTTCCCCATTTCCCCCATACGTTCCAAAATCTGCAGAATCTAAAAATACCTGGGTGTTCTCTGGAAACTTGCCAATACCATAGCTTACAACAAATCTTTCTCTTTCAATTTCATACCGAATAACACCATTTGTACTTGTATGTAATGCTTGCCCAAGTTCTGCAATAGGCATAGACATAAATTTATCTGTAACAAGGCCAAACCAATCAACACTTCCATGATGTATTCTCCCCCTCAAATAAATTTCTTTTGTATCTATTGCTTCCTGTAAGGTAAGTTCTCCTGCTCTTTTGTAAAGTTTGTTATAAAATCTTTTAGGAACTTCAATATTTCCCACACTAATATATCCTTCTTTTTCTCTAACCTTTCCTTTCAAAGGTTGAACTATTGCCTCATAATTGGGTATTGTTTGTAATAATCTCATTGTTTTTTCCTCCAGATGTTTAAATCTAGAATTGAATAATCTTGAAAGTATATGAAAAAGTGCGGGTAATGAGATACCCACAAAATATATAAATAAAATCTTTCATCTTAGTTTCATGTATGAAAAATTAGAAAACATCGGATTAACAAAAGTTGAATCAAAAATCTATATTTCAATTCTAGAATTAGGAAAATCACAAGTTGGAGTTTTATCAAGAAAAACAGGAGTACATAGAAGAAGCATCTATGATGTCTTAGATCGTTTAATTGAAAAAGGACTTGTTAGTTATATTCTAGAAAATAAAAAAAGATATTATATGTCTACAGATCCAAAGAGAATAGAAGAGATTCTTGAAGAAAGAAAACAAGCAATATCATTGATTATGCCTGAACTTGAAGCAAAGTTCTACAATAGTAAAGGAAAACAAGAAACCTTATTTTTTAGAGGAAAAGAGGGAATAAAAACAATCTTTGAAGATCAAATTCGAGATGGAAACGATGTTTATATTATTGGAGCATCTCACAATGCAAAAGAATTGCTTAAATTTTATATCCCCCATTATACGAATAATAGAATAAAAAAGAAAATGAAATTACATGCAATTTACGCTGGAAAGAAACATCAATCTCCAGTTCCACTTTCGCAAGTTCGTTATCTTCCTGAAAGTTTTGCTTCTTTAGTATCAACAAATATTTACGGAAATAAGGCAGCAATTATTCTTTGGATTAGTGATCCTGTAGCAATTTTAATTAAACAGTCAGATATTGCTCAGACATTTAAAAATTATTTTGATCTTCTTTGGAATTTAGCAAAAGAATAAAAACATTATACTTCAAACCACTAATTTTTATAAAGGGAAGAAAAATAAATTCAATTGAAATGACTGGATATGCAGATGTATTAATTGGAACTCAATTTGGTGATGAAGGAAAAGGAAAAGTTGTTGATAGGGTAGTAAAAGACTATCAGCTATTTGTTCGTTATGCAGGTGGTCCAAATGCAGGACATTCAATGCAAGTTAGAGATAAAAAGATTATTCTTCATCAGGTTCCTTCAGGAATTTTCTCTCCAAGTGCAAAGCTCTATATTGGTTCTGGATGCGCATTAAATTTAGAAAAACTTCTCAATGAAATTGAAGAAATAAAAAATTTAGGTATTTCTCTTCATGGAAGACTTAAAATTTCAGATCGTGCAGCAGTGATTTGTCCAGTACATCAAGAACTTGATGCTATTTTTGGAAAAGGAATTGGAACAACTAGTAATGGAATTGGACCAGCTTATGCAGCAAGGGCACAAAGAAGTGAAGGAAGTTTACAAACCCATATTCGTGTTGCAGAAATAATTGACAATCCAAATGATGCAAAAGAAATGATGATTTCAAATTATTTAGGATTAAGAGGAAGAACTGGTGTTGAACCTAAAGGTGAAATTGATGAAGCAGCAAAAAAGATACTTGTTGCAGGTGAAAAATTAAAAAAGTATATTTCTCGTGATCCTCTCTATTTAAAAAGAGAAGTAGACAGAGGATATAATGTTCTTTTTGAAGGAGCACAAGGAGCAATGCTTGATATAGTTCAGGGAACTGTTCCTTATGTGACTGCAACTTCAACATTAGCAGCTCAAGCATATGTTGGAGGAGATCTTCCAACAAAGTACAATAGAAAAGTCATTGGGGTGTGTAAATCAATTATGTCGCGTGTAGGAAATGGCCCATTTGTTTCTGAATTTGGAGGAAAGCAGTCAGAAGTGTATTGTGCAGAAGGAAAAAAACATGGGGCAGAATTTGAAAGAGAGAAATATGATATTAAAAAATTATTAAGTTCTAAAAATCCATTTGATCTTGGAATTGCACTGCGTATCTTGGGAAAGGAATATGGCGCAACAACTGCAAGACCAAGAAGATTAGGGATGCTTGATCTTGTTGCCTTAAGAAATGTTTGTGAATTAAATGGTGTAGATGAATTATATCTTACAAAATTAGATATGCTTCAAGATTTTTCAAGAACAAATCTCCCAGGAATTCCTTTTGTAACTGCATATCATGTTGATGGCTACGATAATAATACAATTCCAACATTAGAAACAGAGTATCGAAGAGTGCAACCAGTAATAACTTATTTTCCACCAATAACAGAAGATCTTTCAAACATAAGAAGATATCAAGATCTTCCTAGTTCGGCAAAGAATATCATCCAATTTATAGGAGAAGAAGCAAAGTGTAAAATTAAGGGTATTGGTGTCGGACCAGAAAGAGAACAATTTATAGAACTTTAAGATGAGATAGAGCAAACGAGCAAATTATTATTTTTAAAAACATTCAATGTTTGTTGTTGACTAAGTAGTAAACTACATCTCCTCCTGAGAAAATTATGTGATTTACTCTATTACTCATAATCTAAGTAAACATTTTTTCCTTTGAGTTCTTTTATGATACTGATCGCACAGTTACATCCTTCTCCAGCACTTACCACTGCTTGAGCATTACTTCCTGTACAATCTCCTGCAGCCCAAACGCCACTAAGATTTGTTTTTCCTTCTTTGTCTACTTTAAGATTTGTTTCTATGAGTTCTAACCCTAATTTATTTGCAAAACTTAATGCGGAAGTTGTTCCTAATGCAATAAATACTGCATCAAACTTTTCTAATTTTCCATTATCCAAAAGAACAGATTCTAATGCATCTTTTCCTTTAAATTCAATAACTTTTTCTTTTCTTATTTTTATCTTCTTTTTTTCTAATTCTTTTTGTAATATTTTGCTACATTCTAATTCTCTTCCTCCAGTAAATAATGTAATCTCTTTTGTATAAGTTCTTAATTCTAATGCTTCAGATGCAACAAGATTTTTACTTCCTATCACTGCTACTTTTTTATTTTTATAAAAAAAACCATCACAAGTTACACAATAACTTACTCCTTTTCCTGTTAATTCTTTTTCATTTTTAATATTGCTCAATTTGTAAGCTCTTCCTGTACAAATAATAACTGTTTTTGCATGTATTTTCTTTTTCTTTTCTGTTGTAATAATAAACCTTTTTTCATTCTTTTTTTCAAGGTTAATAATTTCTTCTTCTAAAAAATCAGCTCCAAAACGTTTGCTTTGCTCTACCATTTCTTCAATAAGAAAAGCACCAGTAACATCTTTAGAAAAGGCAGGATAATTTCCAACAATATGTGCTTTGTATAAATTTCCTAAGTTCCATTTTCCTATAACAAGACACTTAAGATTTGCTCTTCCTAGATAAATTGCTGCAGTTAACCCTGCTGGACCGGCACCAATAATAATTGTATCATATTCTTTCATGAACTTAAAAAGCAGAGAACCTATATAAAATTAATTGATTGTGTCTTTTTTTAGACTATTCCTAATATTTTTTTTAATGCAGATTTATCAAATCCAAGAATAAGTTTTCCATTTATGTCTATCACAGGAACACCCATTTGTCCTGATTTTTTAATCATTTCTTGTGCAGCCTTTTGATCGTTTCCCACATCAATTGATTTAAAACTTATGTTGTTTTCTTTGAGAAATTCTTCAGCAAGATGGCAATAAGAACACGTAGCTGTTTTGTAAATAATAATATTAAACTTTTTTTTGACACTCTTTTTAACCATGATTTTTCTATGGATATAAGACTATAAAAATATTCTTATTTCTTGTACTTATTTAGCTCAAAAAATGTGGGTTTAAAGTGAGATATATGGTACTTATACGCTTTTATAAAAATTAAAATGTTTTCAATGTATCAAAACCAAGATACCTTAAATGGAGCAAAAAGCCAATAAAATGAATTATTGATTAATATATTCTAAAAATAGTTTTTAATTGGAGCTAAAAAAAGTACCATTCTTGCTACTGAAAGACAGTAGACTTTTCTAATTCTTGTTTTGTTAGAAGATAAATAATATTGTCCTTCCAATTTCTAATATTTCTCATCAGCTCCAACTTTTCTAGAACTTCTTCCTTTGTTAACATTCCTGCTTTAAAAAAGGCTATAAGAAACATCGTACTAAATACTCTTTTTATTTTATGAGTTGTATGTCTTGTAAGTTTGATATCGTCTGTAATAAGAACAAGATTCTCTTTTAAGGCAAGATTATACAATTCTTCGTCTGTTTCACTTACATGTTCAAGTTTATTATTAATTGATTGGTTTTTTAACGAAAACTTTTTCTCTTCCTTAAGAATACGTTTTGCAATTCTTCCTAAGGTATCTTCATAATTTGCGAATTCTTTAAGTTCTTTAATGACTCTTGGAGTTGTTATAATTGAAAAAAGAATTAGCACCTGTTCTAAAAGAGAAGCGCTTTCAAGTGTTAATAAGGCGCTCGTATCTAGAATATAAGGTTCATTTATGGAGTTTTTTGCCAAGTTTAATTCCCATTTTGTTAGACTCTAAAGTTGTTTGTTTAATAAACTCCATTTCTTCAGCAATTTCTTTTCCTATGAGTTCTTCAATATCTTTTTTCTTAATCATTCCTTTACTATAGAGTGTACTTAGTTCCATAAGGAGCCTATTTTTTTCTTTATTTACTTCTTCAGCGAGTTTTGTTTTGACCCATTCAGATCTATTTACTTTTAAAAGTCCAGAAATGACATTAAGATCATTGATCAATTCTTCTGATACTCTGAGATTTAATTGTTCTGTCTCCATTAGTTTTGCCTCCATTAATGTATAGCAATTAATAGTATTTGCTATTTAAATAGTTTTCTAAACTTTTTTTGAAGCATTACAAAATAATTTAACATGAATAAAATTGAATGTAGTTAATTTTATGATTTAAAAATTAAAATGTTTTCAATGTATCAAAACCAAGATAACCTAAATGGAGCAAAAAGCCAATAAAATGAATTATTAAGTAGTATATCCTAAAAATAGTTTTTAATTGGAGCTAAACAAGTACTATCCATTTTTTACTTGTAGTATTCCTAAAACTATTTCACTACGCTATGTTTTTAAATTCTTAATCAATATACTAACGCCTCATTTTTACCAATTTTACTTGTGTACTCTATTAATTCATTAAAAGAATCTTGATTATTATTAAGGTGAATAATCTCTAATGCTTTTCTAAACCAACTTAAAGTTATGAGTTCTTTCTTTTTATGTATTACTTTAAGAAGGTCATCTGTAGTTATTTTTCTTATTGCTTTTTTTTCTAAACAGTGAGAAAGAACATTTTCTATTGCAGTATTACATACTTCAATAAGGTCTGCACCAGAATATAAATCTGTTATTTTTGCAAGGAATTCAAAATCAAAATCGTCTTCTAGAGGTTTATCTTTAAGATTATTTTTTAAAATTGTAGCTCTTCCTTCTAAATCTGGAGGGGGAACAAAAAGAGTATTTCCAAATCTTCCTTCTCTTCTTAATGCAAGATCTATACTCCAAGGCTCATTTGTTGCAGCAAGTACCATGATTTGTTGATTTTTATTTCCAACACTATCTATTTCAGTTAATAATTGTGAAACCATTGCTTTATCATGACCAACTGCATCATTTCTCTCTCTTCCTAAAGCTTCAAATTCATCAAAAAAAATAATACATGGCTGATTTTCTCTTGCAATTTTAAATAACCTTGTTATATTCTGTTCTGTTTCTCCCACATATTTTCCTTTTATATCTGATGCTTTAACATTGAAATAGTGCACCTTTGCTTCTCCTGCTGTTGCCTCTGCAATAAAACTTTTTCCACATCCAGGAGGACCATACATTAAGATTCCCCCTCCAAACTTTTTTCCAAAGAGTTTAAACAATTCAGGATTTTTTAAGGGTTCAATTACTTTAAGTTTTATTCTTTCTTTTAATTCTTCTAACCCTGCAACATCACTAAATTTTGTTGTTGGTTTTTTCTTTAATGTGAAATCATTAACTGCATTTATATTTTCTTGTGAAGTAAAACTTGCAATTTTTGAACGATGAATAAGTTCTTCAGCTTTTTTAAGATATTCTTCTTCTCTATTTTTATTTGATTTAGAGGCATTAAGATATTTTTCAGCATTGTTCAAGTAAAATCTACTAAAATCTAATGTATAATCTTTTCCTTGAATATTAATTGTATTTTGCTGCATCTTCTTTATTTTCTCCTGTATCTCTTATTAATTCACTTCTTAATTTTCCTTCTAAACTTTTTTTATCAAATGTTTCAACTGGAAATTTTACTTCTAGAGATTCGTTTTTCTTTGAAATAAAATATATTTCATAGCTTGTACTTTTTTGCTGATATGTATTTCCATCAGTTTCATAGATCATTCTAAGTGTAGTTTACAGCTCTTTCTTTGCTGTATATTCCTCCTTCTTTGAGCATTTTAATTTCATTTTGTAAAAATTCTCTTCTGACATTTCTTTGATCATTATTAACAAAGACCTTATTTTCATTTTTTACTTCTGTACTTATTTGTTTATAGGCATATATCCCTTCTGGAGAACCATAATTACTTATTGGAGTTGTTAGGCCTATTGAATTATATGCAATTCCTAAAGGTCTTGAAAAGATCATTTGTGTTTGTGCATATATTTTTGGTTCATAGATTTTTACTGTATATCTTTGTGCATTTTGTTTAGATCTCATTTCATTCATAAAATACTGTAATCCTTCTCCATACAATTTATCCACTTCCTTTTAATTTTTGATATTTATATGCTGCATTTCCTGCTACAGCTATTACTGGTTTTATTCCCCTGTCTAATTTATAATAAATATATTTTCCTTCTCTTCTTGTTTCCACCATTCCTTTTTCTCTTAACAATTTTAAACTATGTGAAACCCATGTTTGTTCAAACCCAGTATCTTTGCAAATTTGGGTCACTGTTTTTGGTTGTTCACTCACACTATTCATAATTTTTAATCTATCTTTATTGGACATAATCTTAAAAAATAAAGCATATACTTCTTCATCTGATATATTGGTCATATGATGACTTAATCATATATCTATTTAAAACTTACGTTTTTTAA
>Ga0209515_10008031_pt1 | contig 12488 bp, 10 predicted proteins | sample Subgroupgradi54m_FD_187454 | JGI IMG/M metagenome (GOLD analysis project Ga0209515, IMG submission 187454) | Subsurface groundwater microbial communities from S. Glens Falls, New York, USA - GMW60B uncontaminated upgradient, 5.4 m (SPAdes)... ... | reverse complement strand
CAAGGTTTCTGTTGAACAGGTCGGCATTGTGAAATCTTTCGCGAGGATGGCGAAAGAGAGCGCTGCCACATACGGAATAATCTCGATCTTAGCGGCCCTCGGCGCAGGTTTCGGAGTAGGTCTGGTATTCAGGAAGGGCGGGGGGGCACATTAATTAATGTATAAAACCTTATTAGTCGGTTTTGACGATTCGCAGGCCAGCAAGGCGGCGATGATAGAGGCCTCGAACTGGGTTAAGCGGCACGGGGGCAGCGTCGTCATCGTGCATGCCGTGTACTTCGATTCCGAGGAGTTCGGGATTGCCCCGACACAGCTTGACCAGCGGCTGAAACGCGGCGAAAAGGTCTGCCTTGAAAACAAGAAGATGATCGCAGATGAATTCGGCATAGAGGTGAAGTCCCTGCTCTGCGAAGGCGAGCCGCCTGAAGTTATCCTCAGCATGGCGGCTGAGAGAAAGGCGGACCTTATCGTGCTCGGCACCTACGGCAGAAAGGGACTGAACAGACTCCTTATGGGAAGTGTGACAGCGCGGGTGATTGTGGATTCGCCGGTGGATGTGTTGGTAATAAAGAAAGAGTGCAGCGAGTGCACAGGAACTTATAGATCGATACTCGTTTCCTATGACGGCTCCGACTTCAGCAAGAATGCCTTGGTGCGGGCATGCAAATTATCGAAGATGGATAACGCGGAGGTCACCGTGCTTTATGTCATCCCGCGTTATGAAGAGATGGTCGGTTTTTTCAGGACCGACTCGATAAAAAAGAGCCTGCTTGAGGAGGCGCAGAAGATCATTGACGGGGCTAAAGAACTAGCTTCCGGCAACGGGGTGACGGTCAAGACTGAAATACGGGAGGGCCATGCAGCGGACAAAATAGTAGAGATGGCTGCAGACCTGAAAAATGACCTGATTGTAATGGGAAGTTACGGATGGCAGGGCGTTAATAAGGCCATAATGGGAAGTACGACGGAGAGGGTGCTTATCAATGCCCCCTGTCCCGTGCTTGCAGTGAGGTGAATACAATGAAAGGTTACAGAAAGGTCCTTATAGCTGTGAACGGTTCCCGCGAGGTGCTTCGGCAGGGTCTGAAGCTTGCGGACGACGAGAAATGCTGGGTGACGGTGGTGAAGGTCATTCCTTCCTACGAGGGTGATCTCAACCTTGTCGGAGTGAAAAATATCGAGGACGTGCTTTACAGCGGGGCTGATAAGGCGATCTCCGAAATTAAGGGGACTGCAGCCGCCGAAAGGGCCCTGATAAAGACGAGACTTGAAGAGGGAAACGTATCCGAAAAAATCATTCAGGTCGCTGAGGAAGAGAACTGCGATATTATCATCATGGGGGCCAAGAAGAGGAACTGGCTGAGAAAGATCTTCGGAGATAATGTCGTCGAAAAGGTCATCTCGCAGGCCCCTTGTCCGGTGCTTGTCGTGGGTGCGTAGGTAAGAATATCGCGCATTCAAACTCCTGATATCTCTATCTGTAAAATATCCTGCTATTTTTGGTATCATAATTTCTTTTAGACCACCATGCTAAACGGGAAATTTGCGAGACTGGTCAGATTGGAAATTCTGACTGATGAAGAACTGAATAAACTTGATGAAAAATCAAGAGCTTCAGGCTCATATACTGAAGAGTTGCTGATAGAAAAAGGCATCCCGAAGCATGAGGTGTTGTTCTCACTGGCTGAGTATTACGGGATCCCTTTTGTGGAGTATGAGGAGAGTGTTGCGGCCTCTTACTTCCTCACTATGCGTCTGGATATGGAGAAGCTCAAACGCAGTCTCTGGTTTCCTCTGTCTGTGATGGAGGGCTCTGCCGAGGTAATTGCGTATAATCCCGACGACCCGCTGACCGTTGCAGACATAAAGAGGACCCTCGGAGTTGAAAAAATACGTTTCATCGTGGCGCTTCCTTCAGACCTCATCAGGATTATCGAACACAACTTCGACGTCAACCCTCATTTTTCCCATTTGGCAGGCAGGACGCCCCTCGCCAAGGTAAGGACTTTTCTTGCCGACATGAGATCCCTCATGGCGTCTGTGAGGACATCTCTTGCAAAAGGGAGAACCGGACTCGCATTCATCCGCACAGGTGTTTCCTTTATGGCAATTGCGATAGCTCTTTTGAGGGTCTTCGGGATAGGGTACCTAAGTATTTTCGAGACTGTCCTTTTTGTGTCAGGCCTGATAATGACGGTAGACGGGGTTGTCTGGTATCTCCCGGCCAGGAAAACAGGTGGAAAGAAGCTCTTTTGCTCACCTACGGAGGCGACATGGGGGACGACAGTCCTTAAGGTATCCAATCCCGGAAACGATCCGGTCTTTTCCCGAACAGGGCCGGTGGAAGGAGCGGATACGCTCCGTTCAGGATGGAACAATCTGTCTCCAGTAATGAGGCGGAGGTTCCTTGCGAGCGACAGAACAGATTTTGCGGAGGAGAGGACTATTCTTGCATGTTACCGGACTCTTATGGCGCGTGCGCGCACCGGACTCGCCTTTACACGCACCGGTATCGCTTTTATCGGGCTCGGTATTGCATTTTTAAGGCAGTTCCGCACAGGCCCGTGGACGGTATCTGATGTAATTCTCCTTGTGACCGGTGTCACGATGGCAATGGAAGGTTTTTACTGGTATTTTCCGGGACGCAGGGCAGGGAGAGACGGCTTTGGATCGGTGCAGAAGGCCCAGGCAAAACAGAACATATGGGATCTAATGTTCCCCCCGAACCATAAGAAGCCGGAATCCATAGACTTGTATGCATGTCCCCTTCCCGTTAAAGGGACCCACTCTCCGGGAGTGTGGGCCACAACAGGACTTGCACTCGAAAGGACGCTCCTTGCCGAGAGGCGTAATGTAATGGCAAGACTCCGTACGGTCATGGCACGCTCAAGGACAGGAATGGCGTTCATAAGGACTGGGATGAGCTTATCTTCAGTGGGGCTGGGGCTTCTGTTATATTTCGGGACTGCTAATTTGCCATGGACACTATTCGACTCTGTTTTGGTCCTGGCGGGACTGGCTTTTATTGCGGACGGGCTTTATTGGCACCTTCCGGCCGAAAAGATCAGGAAACAATTTCCGTACTGTTTCGGGGATATGGCAATTATTATCCCCGATTACGGCATTCCCTGCCGTGACTGGAAAAAGGGGGTCTTCAGCAGTGATTAACTTAGGCATATCGGGATATACGCCGAAAAATAATTTACCGCACGCTATCCTGGTTTCAGATACGGAAAGATACGATCTTCTGTTGAGTCTGGGGATTATGACGGAAATGGAGCTTCTGCAGGCAGCGAAAGCCTCAACTGCCCGTGGAGTTCCTTTTGAGAAGATACTCCAGGAGATGGGCGTACCCCGACAGGATCTCCTTCGTGCGCTTTCAGAGCATTACAAATGTCCTTCTATTGAATATGATGAGAGGATGCCGATATCCCCTGAACTGCTGGTAGGGCTTGACGGTGAAAGGCTTACCTTGGACCGATGGTTTCCGGTAATTAAAGATGGAGATACCGTAGTAATCGCAGCAGCAGATCCCGGCGACGCATCGCTCAGGGATGAGGTCAGGCAGTATATCAGAGCGGAAAAATATGAGTTCATGGTGGCTCTTGAAGAAGATATTCAATGGTTCATCCAGGACTTTCTCCATGCAAAGATCGGACATCTCATAGGGACTGAGAGGACAGGCCTTGCCTTCTGGCGCAATACAATGGCCCACTGGAGGACAAGACTTGCCTGTTACAGGACCGATCTTGCAAAAGCCAGAACAGACCTTGCATTTTTGAGGTGGGGGCTCAGTTTCATCGCCATATCTGATACCCTAATGCGTACCCAGAGATTGGGTCCTATGCGTCCATTTTACTGGGCCATGTTAGGAACAGGGTTTTTATTAGCTATCTTTGGATTGTCAAGCTACCTGAAAATAAGGAAGTCCAGAATGAGCCCCCCGGAGCATCAAACACTCGTGGAGGTCACCTCTGCCACTATGGGTTTTCTTGAAAATTATCACTTTATCGAAAATACCGGCATTGAAGTGTCCACAAAAGGGACCATGCTCGCGCGGCTGGGAGACTTTCTGGCAGACCACTGCACCATACTTTACCCTTCTCCTTCCAGCAGGGAGCGTACCCACCTCGCCCGAGAACGAAACGTCCTTGCCGGACAGCGGACGGTCGCCGGCTGTTATCGTACGATCTATGCCCGGGCAAGAACAGGTCTCGCATTTATCCGGACTGGTGTTGCGTTCCTGGGTCTTGGCCTTGGCTTTGTGAAATATTTCGGTCTTAGCCTGTTGACCATGTTCGATCTGCTTCTCGCCGCAGCCGGTGTCCTCATGGTCGTTGACGGTGTATTGTGGTATCTGCCGGTGAGGAAGGAACAGGCGGAGGTCCCAAGGTATTCCCTCCCCGGATAAGTGTTACAATGCGTACATGAAGATCGAAAACAAGATCATAATGTCCAATGCCTTCAACATAGGACTAATCGTGTTGATAGGTTTCTTTGCGATGCAGAACCTCAATCTCATGCTCACCAAGCTGCGCTTCGTCGAAATAGCCGACGACCTCAACGCCTCCTTCCTGGAGATGAGGCTTTCTGAAAAGAACTATTTTCTCTATCATGACGAGTCCGCGCTGCTTGACCTTAAAGAGAAGATCGATTCCACGATGAAGTCGATAGACCTTGCGGTCAAGGACATAAGCCGGGCAATAGGTCAGGAAAACCTCGATCAGCTGAAGTCCCATCTCAACCAGTATTCGGAGGTGGTGGACGAAGTCAAGACGAGCAGACTGGGCGACACGCAGATTGAGGCAAAATTCCGGACAAAGGGGAAAAGCCTCAGAGAATTTTCCAACACGATCACCAAGCTCGAAAGGAAGGGCGTCAACGACATAATCGCAAAGTCGAAGAACATACTCTTTTATTCGTTTTGGGCGATAGTCCTCACCGCTATCGTTGTGAGCCATTTTATTTCTCAGAAGATACTGCGTTCGCTGAGGGAGATACAGCGGCTTGCCAAATCGATATCGCAAGGCAATTTCAACAAAATAGAGGCGAGCACACCGGCTGACGAGTTCGGCTCCGTAATAACGGCGATCAACTCCATGTCCGAGGAATTGAGAAACCGCGAGGAAGAGCTTATCCAGTCCAAAAAACTTGCATCCATCGGCATTCTCACTGCGGGAGTGGCGCACGAACTCACGAACCCCCTCAACAATATCTCCATGATCGCCCAGAATTACCAGGAGTTTTATGATGTTCTCAGTGAGGGAAACCGTCTGGATCTCATGAAGAAGATCGAAGGCGAGACGGAAAGGATAGAGGAGATTGTGAGAAACCTTCTCGATTTCTCGAAACCGAAAGAGGCAAAACTCGAGGAGAGAGACATTAATGAGACGGTCGGAAAATCACTTGAGATCATGCAGAATACGCTCGACATCTCGAATGTGGAGGTAACGACGGAACTGGGACAGGGGCTTCACCATGTCTACATCGATGATCATCAGATACAGCAAGTGCTCGTAAATCTTATCGTGAATGCGGTCCACGCGATGGAGCACGGCGGCGTTCTAAAACTTGCGACAAAACCCGGCGATAAGGGCCGGACAGTAAAAGTGGATGTTATCGATACCGGGAAGGGGATCCCACCCGAATTCCTGCCGCATATCTTCGACCCCTTTTTCAGTACAAAGGGTGTGGGCGGGACGGGCCTCGGTCTTTCGGTCAGCTACGGCATCATTAAGAACCACAAAGGCACTATAAAGGCGGAAAGCACGGTAGGCGTGGGGACCACCTTTACCATAGAATTTCCGGTTTATAATAAAGATAGGGAAGAAGATGTCGTGCGGAATGCATGAAGGAGTCCATGACCCGGGTGAAGACGGACATAGTATTGTTGCTCATTCTCGGTCCGCGACGGACCTCCGAGGGCTTTTCTCCCGATGCATGGATATTTTGAAGAACGGCAGCGTATTTTTTTCTTTTGGGAGAGATATTATCATGATAGCGTTAAAGAGAGAGGAGAAATGACATGGGTGCAAACAGGATAATGGTCATCGACGATGAAAAGATCGTGGGTGACATGGCAAGACTGTCGCTTGAGCAGGAAGGTTATGCGGTGGAGACTTTCCTGAGTGCGGAACCAGCGCTTGAGAGACTGAAGGAAGAAAAGTTCGATGTGGTCGTGACCGACCTCAAGATGAAGGGCATAGACGGTATGGAGGTATTGCGGACCGTAAAAAAACTTTATCCGGAAACCAAGGTAATTATGATCACGGCCTTTGCCAATCTTGACGCGGCCATCGAGGCGTTGAGAGGCGACGTGCATGATTTTTTTCCCAAGCCCGTAAAGATAAAGGAGTTGAAGGCGTCCATACAGCGCGCATTGAACTGACGCAGATGAAGAACGTCATAGACCGGATAAAGTCTTTTTTTGGTCCTTCCAGGGAGGACGTCGCAGGAGCTTTATCGATTAAGACCGTATTCAGGAATTTCAAGGAGGTCCTGGAAAGCAACAACCGCGCCCTGGAGATCATTGCCGATATGGGTGAAAAACTCGGAGGCGATTATCTCTTCGATATAAACTATATCAAGAGCGCCTATTCCGAACTTGCCGGGACGGTCTCAAACTCACTGCAGAACTTCGACGCCCTGACCATGAACAAATATCTGAAGCTGCATGATGTATTCAATCGCGTCGACTCTCAGATAAAGAGGCTCATATATGACGTGACACCCTCGCCCGGTTTGATGGTCCTTTCCTTTAAAGACATAACCTGGAATATGTTCCGCGATGTGGGCGGCAAGAACGCGGCACTCGCCGAGATGACGAATTATCTGAAGCTGAACGTCCCCGACGGTTTTGTCATAACGACCGGAGGATTTGACCAGTTTGTCCAGCATAACGCTTTACAGGAAAGAATACGTTCCGTTCGGGAAAGTTCTCACCCGGAAGAGCGTCTTCTCGATGAGTTGAGGAACCTGATAATGACCGGCACTATCCCACCAGACCTCGACAATACGATCGGGAGCGCAGTCGAAAAGATCAGGGAGACTTTCGGCAGGGATTGTTTCCTCGCCGTCCGGTCCAGTGCGGAGGAGGAAGACGGCGAGCATTCCTTTGCCGGACAATTTGAGACTGTTTTGAACGTGCCGCTCGATGAGAAGCTTCTTGAAGACGCTTACAAAAGGGTGCTCGCGAGTCTTTTTTCGCCGAACTCCGTGGCGTATCAGACCGCCCTCGGATACCGCGTAGGGGACATAAAGATGGCGGTCGGCTGTCTGCTTATGGTGGACGCGGTCAAGAGCGGTGTCATCTATACTATTGCGCCGAACGGGGACAGGGACATCATGGTAATCAATTCGACGTGGGGACTCGGAGTCCCCGTTGTCGAGGGGCAGACCGATGCCGACATGTTTATGGTGAAAAAAGATATTGAGCCCGAATTGTTAGGGACGAGAAGCGGCGCCAAGGAATATATGGTCGTTAAGCGTGAGGGCGGAGGTGTCGAAAGGGTCAAGACACCGGAGGGGATGGCCGGTATGCCCTCCATGAATGCAGAAGAGGTCTCGGAACTTGTCAGGCAGGCAGTATACATCGAAAAACACTTCAGAAGACCTCTGGATATCGAATGGGCGATGGATAAGTCCGGCAGGCTTTTTATCTTACAGGCCCGTCCTTTGCGCGGAATGGATTCTGCAAGGAGAGATACGGTTCGCCATGATAGGACCTCTGAGTCCAGACTGGTCCTTATGAAAGACAAGGGTATCGTTGTGCAGAAGGGCACAGGAGGAGGAAGGGTTTTTTTTCTGAGACATCCGGGTGAGATCGACCGGTTTCCAAAGGGCTCGGTTCTTGTTTCAAAATATGACTCTTCGAATTTCGTCCGCATTATGCCGTATGTCTCGGCGATAATCACTGACGTGGGCGCGCCCACGAGCCACATGTCGTCGCTCTGCAGGGAGTTCAGGGTCCCGACGGTCGTCAATACGGGAGACGCCACCAGTATTTTCGAGCACGGGCAGGAGATAACCGTCACGGTCGATGAAGAGGGCGCGACTGTGTACGACGGCGTCGTAAAAGAGTTGCTCAGGGATAACGGGAGGAATTCCCTTAAGATGGAGGAACTCTACGAATTCAGGAAAAGAAGGTACGTGCTGAGGTACATTTCGATGCTTAACCTCGTCGACCCCATACTGGACAACTTTTCCCCGGAAGGATGCAGGACCATGCATGACATTCTCAGGTTCATGCACGAAAAGGCTGTGAGTGAGCTTGTTGCCAATGCCGGGCATGGAAGCGAGATACTGAAAGAACACGCCGCCGTGAAGTTGGACCTTCCAATCCCGGCGGGTATTGTCGCGATCGATATAGGCGGCGGTCTGGAAGCCGGCCCGGTCGCCGGTAAGGCTGTATTTGATCAGATCTCATGCATACCGCTCAGGGCGGTCATACGGGGGATGATTCATCCCGGGGTATGGCATGCAGATGCGGTCTCGCTGAAGATGGGAGATTTTTTTTCCAGCATGATGAGGATGCCGGACCTCACGGCTGACAGGAGCGAGTATGTCGGCTATAATGTGGCGGTCGTATCCGGCGAATATCTCAATCTGAGCATCAGGTTCGGATATCACTTTACCGTGCTGGACTGTTACTGCAGTGAGAATGCTAGGAACAATCACGTCTATTTCCGGTTTATCGGCGGCGCCACCGACATGGTCAAACGTTCGAGGAGGGTGGAATTCATCTCTTCCGTCCTGAAAGAGTTCGGGTTTGTTGTTACGACTAAGGGGGACCTCTTCATCGGAAGACTGGCCAATGTCAACAGAGACGAGATGGAGGGTGTCCTTGATCAGCTCGGCAGGCTGCTCTCTTTTACGAGGCAGTTGGATGCGGTGCTTAATGATGACGCCTCTGTAGAGCGCTTCGTGAAGAATTTCATCAAAGGCATATATACGATCTGATTATTATTGGAGTAAGTTGTCAATGTGGCTCACCTATTATGTAGGTTTCGTCGTTTGAATGGAATGCAACCTCGCAGGTTTTCGTCAGCCTCTTGTGCTTTCTCTTTTCCCGATCCGATGCATTAGTCACCGAGGTGCAATCCCCTTGCCTTCCATGGGGCAACGCCCCCCGCAGAAAGAAGCTCCCCTGCTGCTTTACTCTCCATAGGCATGAACAAATAAAATCCCTGCGCGTATTCACCCTTCATTGTCTTGAATACATCGAGCTGTTCGACTGTTTCTATCCCCTCGGCAATTACGTCCAGGCCCAGGTCCCGGCCGAGAGCAATAACCGTCTTTACAATAGCCATATTATTTTTGTCAAAGGTCAGGGCATTAATGAAGGAGCCATCGATCTTCAGCCCTCTTATGGGAAAGTGACGCAGGTAATTCAATGCCGAGTATCCGGTTCCGAAGTCATCGATGTCGAACCGAACGTTTAAGTCCTCGAACCGCTTTATCAACGCGGCGGCAGGCTCGGGGTTTTCTATCAGCGTTCTCTCCACTATCTCAAGGCGCAGGCAGCCTCCTTCAAGACCGGTTTCCTCGAGAGTATTCTTCACAAAGTCGAAGAAATCAGGCAGAGAGAACACCTTACTCGAAACATTTACGCTGACCGTTAAGTCGCGACAAAATGGAAACTGTTCCTGCCATGCCTTCAGTTGCCGACATGCCTCGCGGATAACGGTCTCTCCGAGGGGGAGAATCAGACCGGTTTCTTCGGCAACCCTGATAAATTCCGAAGGAGTAATGATCCCGCGTTCCGCATGTTGCCAACGAACAAGCGCTTCGAATCCTATAATTTTGCTCTCCTCGACCGATACGATAGGCTGATAATATACAACAAAGTCATTCTGTTCCACGGCCCTTCTTAACTCTGTCTCGACCCACAGTGCTACAGTCGCTTTGGCGTGCGTCGTTGAGTCGAAGACCGCATGACATGCCTTCCCACGATCTTTTGCATGGTACATTGCCGTATCCGCGTCGCGAAGAAGCTCCTCCGGCCTTAAATAATCCCATGTATCGCTCATCACTATCCCTATGCTCATCGTTGCAAATATTTCGCGCCCGAATATCAAAAAGGGCGATCTCATTTCACCGTGAAAGCGTTCAGCGATATCATAGACAACGGATATTTCCTTGGTGTCCTCCAGAAGTACTGCAAACTCGTCACCCCCGAAGCGAGCGATCGTGTCAATGGACCGGATGTGTTTCTTCAGCCGCTGAGCCACCATAACCAATAGCTGATCTCCGATCATATGCCCCAAACTGTCATTGATGACCTTGAAGCGATCCAGGTCAAGAAAGAGGATTGCAAAGGAGCGATCCGGATATCGCTTCTGATGCCCCAGCGAACTGCGCAAGCGATCTATAAAAAGAGCCCGATTTGGCAGATTTGTCAAGGAATCGTAAAAGGCCTGGCGGGTGAGCAGGTCCTCGGCCTTTTTCCGCTCGCTGTTTTCCCGGTTCAGAAGCTCATTTACTTTTTCCAGTTCGATCGTCTGTTGCAGTAGTTCCTTTTCTGCAAGGAGGGATTTCTTGAAGAGCTTTGCCCTTTCATTGATGAGATAGCCAACTGCAGTCAAAATAAAAGGGGCGAGCAGTATCAAGGCCCGGAATTTGACGTCCGCCCGGTCCGCCGACAGGAAATACCCTGAAAAGCCTTCGCTGAATCCATCGTATATGGAAGAGATATAAAGGCCCAGGATAGTCAGTGCAAGAATGACGGTATAAAGCGCTGTCCTGGATAAAACCTTATATGCGGAGTCGTCGCTTATGGTCCCGTCTGGCACGAACCTCCTCCATACTTTTCAATTGTCTTCCCTCCCCACTTTCCCATGTGACGTTCTAGAACCAAGTGTATCCCCGTACTGAGCTATTTAAGTATGTGGTGTTTGGGTTTTCGAAGTCAAGCGTGCTATGCGGCCCTTGACAAGACCTTTTGATGAAGTGATAGTAATATATGAAAACTAATTGCCTCAGGGATATGTGATGCAGGACAAGAGGAGACACAAAAGATACACTTTGGACGTTATGGAAGTTGAAGGCAAAATGATGTTCGCTTCTGAAGTGAAAATCATCGATATAAGTATTGATGGAGTGTCGGTGAAGGCAAACCGGCGGCTTAATATAGGCAGTGAATATTTACTGAAATTGGATGATAGAAAAAAGGTCATCTCTCTGAAGGGTACCGTCGTATGGTCTTCACTCAGCGAAAGCAGGAAAGGTCCGGGTGGCGGATTGGTCCCCATATACACAGTCGGCATGAAATTCAATAATATTTCCGTTGAGAAGATAACTGAACTTCTGGAATTTATCGAAGGGCATAAAAAAGAGGAAGTGCCTGTGACAGGAGGGCAGAGGCTTAATATAAGGTTTCACATTAAGGATCAGGGAAACGCGGCTTTGAATTTTCCTGCAATGTACAAAGTAAAAACAATCAGTCTTGGAGGTATGCTCATCGAATGCATGAGAGACCTTGAAGTCGACAGCAGGATACCCATGGAGTTATCCGTTCATGACGATAAACCTTTTAAGTTTATGGGCAGAGCTGTTTCATGTAAAGCCATAGGCAGTGGCGGTCAAAAACTATATTACATAGGGATAGAGTTTTTAGATTTGACATATGAAGTTAGGGAAGTGCTCACGACATTCATAGAGTATTGCAATATTGTGGAGACCGGGAACGAAGCGGACACGACTGCCGATAAGGCCGTTGATGAGGATATTCCAGGCATTTCACAGGAATTCATAGACAAGGCCGAATATGACATAAGACCTGTCTCAATGGCCGGACCGGGAATGGAGCCCGTTAAGGTCATCGTTCGTTATGCAGACGGCAGGCTTGTCAAGGGCCATGCAAATGATTTCTCTCCTGCTAGCATCTCTTTTCATGTTCATCCGATTGAATTTGGCCTTGCCGACAAGGGAATTGAGGTGCCCATAAAGGAGCTTAAGGCCCTATTCTTTGTGAAGGATTTCACCGGGAACCGAGCTTACTTTGACAGGAAGGAATTTACCAAAGGTCAGCAATTTTCTGGGCGCAAAGTGGAAGTGACATTCGATGATGGTGAGGCGTTGGTCGGATCGGTCCTGGGTTATGACCCTCGTCGTCTTGGGTTTTTCGTTACTCCTGCCGATTCGCAGTCCAACAATTTGAGAGTGTTTGTTATATCTGCAGCGGTAAAAAAATTTCGTTACCTATGATCCAGTTGCCATCGGAGTTCTGATCGCTAAGCTGTTGACATCGATACAATGCCTGTTACAATGAAAATAGACGTCTTCCGACGCCTCGAATTATTTTCATTTTGACAATATATGAGAGGGAGATATGGCTGACAGCGAACAGGTAAAAAGGCTTGCGAAGTTGATCCGCTACTATATTCTCGTTTCGACGACGGAAGCGGGCTCCGGCCATCCTACGTCGTCGTTGTCTGCAACCGATCTGATGACATGTCTTTTGTTCGGAGGGACCTTTCGCTTCGCCCCCG
>Ga0209515_10008030_pt1 | contig 12489 bp, 13 predicted proteins | sample Subgroupgradi54m_FD_187454 | JGI IMG/M metagenome (GOLD analysis project Ga0209515, IMG submission 187454) | Subsurface groundwater microbial communities from S. Glens Falls, New York, USA - GMW60B uncontaminated upgradient, 5.4 m (SPAdes)... ... | reverse complement strand
GAGGAGAACATCATCTTCGTCAAGAAAAAGAAAGCGGACAAGGACCTGGGGTATGTCGGCACCATCACCTCGGTCAACAAGGACACCTTGCAGGAGCATCTGTCCAAGGGGCAGATCACCGTGGTGTCGCCGATGGGTGTCACCGTCGAGAAACAGCCGCACAATGTCAACGCGGATGAGGTGGCCAGCGCCATTGCCAATTCGATGAAGGCGGAGAAATTGGTCCTTTTGACCAATGTGCCCGGCGTCATGCGTGACCCCAAGGACCCGGAGTCCCTGATCTCAACCCTGACCGTTGAACAGGTGAGTCAGTTGATCAAATCCGAGGTCATTTGCGGCGGTATGATCCCCAAGGTGAATTCCTGCGTCGAGGCCCTGAAAGGCGGCGGGGTGCAAAAAACCCACATCGTGGATGCCCGATTGCCGCACGCGCTGTTGCTGGAGTTCTTCACGGACCAGGGTGTTGGCACCCAGATCCTTAAAAAATGAGTTTACCCATGAAAGTACAAGAGATCTTCGACACATACGACAAACACATCATGTCCACGTACACGCGGCTAGCCGCGATCTTTGTCAAGGGCAAAGGGAGCGTGTTGACGGACATTCATGGCAAAAAGTATTTGGATTTTTTCCCGGGCTGGGGGGTGAGCAATCTGGGGCATTGTCATCCAAAGGTGATGGGAGGGGTGCGCGATCAGATCGGCAAGCTCATCCACATCCCCAATAATTTGTACAATCCTTTTCAGGCAAAATTGGCCAAAGAATTGGTGCGGGTGTCTTTTCCGTCCAAGATATTTTTTTGTAACAGCGGCGCGGAAGCCGTGGAAACAGCCATCAAGTTCGCGCGTGCGTATGGCGAGGGCAAACGGTTTGAGATCATCAGCACCGTCAATTCTTTTCACGGACGGACCATGGGGGCTTTGAGCGCCACAGGCCAGCCCAAATACCATAAGGAGTTTGCGCCGCTCGTGGAAGGGTTCAAGCACGTTGCTTTTAATGATATCGGGGCTTTCAAGGCCGCGGTCACGGACAAGACCGTGGCTGTCATGCTCGAACTCATTCAGGGCGAAGGCGGCATTAACGTCGCCTCGAAAGAATATGTGCATGCAGTGCGCAAAATTTGTGATGAGAAAAAAGTCCTTTTGATCCTGGATGAAGTGCAGACCGGCATGGGCCGCACCGGAGCGATGTTTTGTTATCAGCATTATGGCATTACTCCGGATCTGATGTGCCTGGCCAAGGCCCTGGGCGGCGGTTTGCCCATTGGTGCTTTGCTGGTGCGCCAGGATTTGGCCGGCGTGTTCAAGCCCGGCATGCACGGCTCTACCTTTGCCGGAAGCCCTTTGGTCTGCAAGGCGGCGCTGGGCGTGTTGAAAGCCATTCACAGCGAGAAAGTTCTGGCTAATGTCAAAGCCCTGGGGCCGTATCTCGTCGGGAAATTGGAAGAATTAAAAACCAAATATCCGGTCATCAAAGATGTGCGGGGACTGGGGTTCATGGTCGGTGTTGATCTTGGCATGGACGCACAGGGCGTTTTCAAAGAATGCTTTAACCGGGGGCTGATCATCAATTGCACGCAGGACCATGTGCTGCGCATCATGCCGGCGCTGAATGTGACCAAGCGGCAGATCAACAAAGCCGTGCATATTCTGGACGTGTCTTTGTCCACTGTCGTGGGCAGTCCGCAGAAGGTGATGGTATGAATAAAGACCTGATCAAAGTTTTGGATTATTCGACACCGGAGATCCTGGCGCTTTTGGACGAAGCCGATGCGCTTAAAAAATCCAAAAGTAAAACGCGTTTGGATCTTAAGGGTAAGACCGTCGGGCTCGTGTTCCAGAAACCGTCCAACCGCACGCGAGTCTCTTTCGAGGTCGGCGTCCATCAATTGGGCGGCAATTGCATTTATCTGGGGCCGGAGGAGATCAATTTGGGCAAACGCGAGTCCACGGCCGATGTGGCCCGCACGCTGTCGCGATATCTGGATGCCATTGTGGCGCGGGTGTTCCATCATCAGGATGTCGCGGACCTGGCCAAATACGCGTCCGTGCCGGTCATCAACGGTTTATGCGACCTGTATCATCCGTGTCAGGCCCTGGCAGACGTGCAAACCATCCGGGAGAAATTCGGATCTTTTAAGGGCTTGAACGTGGCCTATGTCGGCGACGGCAATAATGTGTTCCATTCGCTGATGACCGCCTGCGCCAAGGTCGGGGCCAATGTCCGTTTTGCCGGACCCAGGGGATATGACCCTGACGGGCAGATCTTAAAGAAAGTCCAGGCATTGGCTAAAAGCAATGGCTGTAGTGTTACGACCGGCCGGGATCCGCACGCGGCTGTCAAGGGCGCGCACGTGCTTTATGCCGACGTTTGGGTGAGCATGGGCCAGGAAAAAGAAACCAATCAACGCATCAAGGATTTCAAAGGATTTCAGATCAACGCAAATTTGGCCAAGGCCGCGCACAAGGATTACATTTTCATGCATTGCCTGCCCGCGCACCGGGGTTTGGAAGTGACCAAGGACATCATCGACGGCGAACATTCGGTGATCTTTGACCAGGCGGAAAACCGTTTGCACGCACAGAAGGCGGTGCTTTTGCATTTATTGAAAGGGACAAAGCAATGAAAAAAGTCGTTTTGGCCTATTCCGGCGGTCTGGACACCTCGTGCCTGATCCGTTGGCTCAAGGACAAGGGCTATGAGGTCATTGCCTTTATGGCTGATTTGGGCCAGGGCAGTGATTTCAAGGCCATTAAAAAACGCGCGCTGGCCACTGGGGCGTCGAAAGTTCATGTCCTTGACCTCAAAGAAGAGTTTGTGAAGGATTACGTGTTCCCGGCGCTGAAAGCCAATGCGGTTTATGAGGGCAAATATTTTTTGGCCACGGCTTTGTCGCGGCCTTTGATCGTCCAACATCAGGTGGCGGTGGCTAAAAAAGAAAAAGCCGATGCCATTGCCCACGGCAGTACCGGCAAGGGCAATGATCAGGTGCGTTTTGAAGTGACGGCCAAATTGCTGGCGCCCCATCTGGAAATATTGGCGCCTTTGCGGACCTGGGAATTGAAGACGCGCGCGCAGGAGATCGAATACGCGCACAAACACAAGATCCCCATCGATGTCAGCAAAAAAAGCCCGTACAGCACGGACATCAACTTGTATGGACGCAGCATCGAATGCGGAGTGTTGGAAGACCCGTGGGTGGAACCGCCGGAAGAAATTTATGCGATGACCAAAGACCCGCTCAAATGTCCGAACAAGCCGGAATACGTTGAAGTGGAATTCGCCAAAGGCGTGCCGATCAAGGTCAACGCTAAAACATATAAGCCGGTGGATCTGGTCATCAAACTCAATCGGATCGGCGGCCGCAACGGTGTGGGACGCGTAGACATGGTGGAGAACCGTTTGGTGGGCATCAAGTCGCGGGAGATCTATGAGAACCCCGCAGGCACCATTTTGTTGACGGCGCACAAGGAATTGGAAGCCATGGTCCTTGACCGGGAAACCTTGCATTACAAAGAATTGATATCCCCGCGTTACGCGGAGTTGACATATTATGGTTTGTGGCAAACGCCGCTGAAGGCGCAATTGGACGCTTTTATTGACAAGACGCAGGAGCGCGTCAGCGGTGTTGTGCGGTTGAAATTGTATAAAGGCAATTGCATGGTCGTGGGCCGCAAGTCACGGTATTCACGTTACAGGGAAGAATTGGCGACCTACGGAGCCAAGGATATTTTCGACCCCAAACTGTCCGAAGGGTTTATCCGCATTTGGGGAATGCCGTATTAAGGAGATTCGTATGCCTAAACTTTGGGGTGGACGGTTTAGTAAAGAAACAAATAAATTGGTCGAAGAGTTCACTAAATCGATCCACTATGATTATAAACTTGCTCGTTACGATGTTTTTGGATCCATAGTTCATGTCAAAGTTTTGAATAAAAGCAAGTATCTGACCGATGTCGAAGCAAATAAACTGATTGGTGCGTTGCGGAAAGTTGGGAAGAGTATAAAAGATAAAGAATATACACCGGATCCCAATGTTGAGGATATTCATACAGATATTCAAAAAAAATTAGAAGTTGAGGTTGGTGATCTTGTTTTAAAATTACATACAGCGCGTTCACGGAACGATCAGGTTGTCTTTGCTACTAAAATTTATTGTCGGTATGAAACAGCAGCTGTGATGAAGAAAATAGATATTTTAGTGCGATCGATAGAGGACGTTTGTAAGGGTAATGATGGATTGATCATTCCTGGTTTTACACATCTACAACATGCGCAACCTGTTTATTTAAAAGACTATTTGTTTGCGTATATCGAGATGCTTTCAAGGGACGTGAAGCGATTGAATTATATTTTAAAAAATATGAAGATTACAATGGGGGCGGGAGCATTGGCTGGAACGCCCGTTGATGCGAAAACTTATAGTGTCAATGTCCAGGAGTACTTTACTGAGATTGGTTTGGACGCAGATGTTATCAGTGCTACAGAGAATTCTTTAGATGCGGTCAGTGATCGTGATTTTGTTATTGAAATCATCGGCGCCTTATCTATTATTGGAATGCACCTGTCCCGATTATCTGAAGATTTGATTATTTGGGCCACTAAAGAATTTGATTTTGTCGAAATTGATGATGCATTTTGTACAGGTAGTTCATTAATGCCTCAAAAGAAAAATCCAGACGTATTGGAGCTTATCAGGGGTTATGCGGGACGATTATATGGTAATCTAGTGAGTGTTTTGACCATGATGAAAGGTTTACCTCTCACCTATAATCGGGATATGCAATTAGACAAAGAACCTTTGTTTAATTCTTTTGAGATTGTTTCTCAAGAATTAGAAGTGATCGCAGAATTGATTAAAACTTTGAAATTTAACAAAGACAAAATCGAAGAACATCTGCAAGATGAGTCTTTATACGCAACAGATTTAGCTTACTATCTTGTTGATAAGGGCGTTCCTTTTAAAGAAGCACATACCATTATTGGCGAGTTAGTACGGTATTCTGCAGAGAACAAAACAGATATTAAACACATTCCGGAAAATGTTTTAAAGCAGGATTTTTCGGATAAGATCGTCAAGTCAGAGTTGGTGAAATTATTTGATCCTAAAGTATCTGTTGAATCGAAGAAGTCAATTAAGCGGAGCACGTCTTAATGCACGATTTTCATTTCAAGAACGGTGAATTGTGTTGCGAGAATGTCCGGGTCTCCAGCGTGGCCAGGGCCGTGAGTACGCCGTTTTATTTGTACAGTCACAAGACCCTGACCGACCATTTTCGCAAGATCAAAAAGGCCTTTGCCGAGCTGGATCCCGTCATCTGTTTCGCGATGAAGGCCAATGGCAATCTGGCGGTGCTCAAAAGTCTGGTGGACATGGGCGCCGGCCTGGACATCGTGTCCATCGGGGAACTTAAAAAAGCCCTGATGGTCAGGGCTGACCCCCAAAAGATCGTCTTCGCCTCCGTCGGAAAGACCGAAGAGGAGATCGCCTTCGCGCTTAAAAATGGCATTCTGTTCTTTAACGTGGAGTCCGAGCCCGAATTAAGAGAGATCAACCGTGTGGCCAAGACCATGGGCAAAAAAGCCCGGGCCACTCTGCGCATCAACCCCGATGTTCCGGCACCGACGCACGATTATATCTTCACCGGGTCTTTAAAAAAGAAATTCGGCATTGACCTGCGCACGACCAGGGAAATACTCAAGAACCGCCGGCAATACCCGTTCGTGGACATCAACGGCATTCATATCCATATCGGTTCGCAGATCACTTCGGCTAAACCGTTCGTGGGCGCTATCAAGAAAGTCGTCAGGTTCATCACGGATCTGCGCGCCGAGGGTGTACTGGTCGAATACCTCGATATCGGCGGGGGTTTAGGCATCATTTATAAGGATGAGCGGCCGCAAACCGCGCAGGAATACGCAGACAATATCGTGCCCATCCTTAGAGGAACGGGCTTGAAGATCATCATGGAGCCCGGGCGTTTTATCGTGGGTAACGCGGGAATTTTTGTCACCAGGGTCGTTTATCTCAAGGACAATGGATATAAAAAATTCGTGATCGTTGACGGCGGCATGAATGACCTGATCCGGCCGTCCTTGTATGACGCGTATCATGAGGTCGTGCCCGTCAAGAAAACGTCCGCGGCCAGGGTCAAGGTGGACGTGGTCGGCCCCATTTGCGAAAGCGGCGATTTCTTCGCCCATGACCGGCTTTTGCCCAGGGTCAATAAAGGCGATCTTCTCGCGGTGATGAGCGCCGGCGCTTACGGTTATGTCATGGCCAGCAATTACAATGTGCGCGGCCGCTCACCGGAAGTCATGGTCAAGGGCGGGAAATTCGCAGTGACCAAGAAACGTGAAGAGTTCAAGGACCTGATCCGCGGGGAAAGCATCCCGTCTTTTCTCAAATGAAAAAGATCCCTTTTGTCAAAATGGCAGGGGCTGGCAATGACTTTATCATCATTGAGGCTGGTCCGGGGCTGGATTACGCAGATCTGACCAAAAAGGTCTGTCATCGTCAAATAGGCATCGGCGCCGACGGCGTTTTGGTGCTGGATAAGTCCAAGTCCAGCGATTTTCGCATGCGCATCATCAATGCCGACGGGTCAGAGGCCGAGATGTGCGGCAATGGTGCCCGCTGCATGGCCGCCTATATCGCGCAGAGGCATGTCAGCGCCAATAGATTGTTCAGCATGGAAACTCTGGCTGGACAGATCCTGGCTGAGGTCAATGGCACGACAGTCCGTGTGCGTTTAAGCGACCCCAAGGATTACCGTGCGGGGATCGTTTTGAAGGTCGGTGGTCAGGTGCTGCACGCGTCTTATATTCATACTGGCGTTCCCCACGCCGTGGTGTTCGTCGACGGCTTGTCGGAAGTGGACGTTGATTCCCTGGGACGTTTGATCCGCAACCATAACGCCTTTAAGCCGCGCGGGGCCAACGTGAATTTTGTCGAGCAAAGCCGCAAGGACATGGTCACTGTCCGTACTTATGAACGCGGGGTGGAAGGCGAAACATTGGCCTGCGGCACAGGGGCCGTGGCCGGCGCGCTGGTCGGTTATTTGCATTTGAATCCCAAAGTAAAGAACGTCCATGACGCGTTCATGCGCGTGTTGACCAAAAGCGGCGAAATTCTGGAGATCACCTTTGATCTGCAGGACGGCAGCCGTATCACGGACGTATGGCTGAAAGGTTCGGCGAACGTGATTGCTACAGGTGAGTATTATTATCAATGACAACAAAAGGAACATCCATGTTCAAGGGTTCGATCGTCGCTTTAGTCACTCCTTTTAAAGGCGCCGGGGTGGATGAGGACGCGTTTCGTCAACTCGTTGATTGGCAGATCAGCCAGGGGACCAGCGGTATCGTTCCTTGCGGCACCACCGGCGAATCGCCGACCCTGACCCCCGATGAGCATGAACACGTGATCGAGGTCTGTGTCGAAGCCGTGCGCAGGCGTATCCCGGTCATCGCCGGTACGGGGTCTAATTCGACCGCCGAGGCGGTGCATTTGACCCAACACGCGGCCAAGGTCAAAGCTGACGCGGTTTTGGTCGTGACACCCTACTATAATAAACCCACCAACAAGGGTTTATATTTGCATTTCAAGGCCGTTGCCGACTGCGTGAAAATTCCGCTCATCCTTTACAATATCGCCGGACGCACGGGCAAGAACATCGAGCCCGAGGTCATGGCCAAACTGGCGCGGGATTGCAAAAATATCGTCGGCGTTAAAGAGGCGTCCGGGTCGCTCGAGCAGATGAAGCGCATTAAAGAATTATGTCCCAGGGATTTCATTTTGCTTTCAGGGGATGACGGGCTGATCCTGCCTGTGATGGGCCTGGGCGGCACAGGCGTCATTTCGGTGGCGGCCAATATTGTTCCCAAGGATGTTGTGGCCCTCATCGACGCGTTCAACAAGGGGGATGCAAAGAAGGCAGAGGCGATCAACGCCGAATTTCAGCCCTTGGTCAGCGCTTTATTTATTGAAACCAATCCCATTCCCGTCAAGACAGCCATGGCCCTGATGGGTCTTTGCAATGGCGCCATGCGCCTTCCCATGTGCGAGATGGAAGATGCCAATTTGGTAAAATTAAAAGAAGCATTAAAAACATACGGATTACTTAAATGATCAAATTGAGCGTTTCCGGTTGTCAGGGCAGAATGGGCCAGAGGATCACGGCTTTGGCGCTGCAGGACAAGGCGTTTAAACTTGCCGCGCTTCTGGAAAGTCAACAGCGTCCGGCCGTGCCTGATGTCATGCACGGGGTACCGGTGTCTTTTGACGCGTCCGCGCTTAAAGGCAGTCATGTCCTCATTGAGTTCACCTCACCGGATGCCACCATTGAGCATTTGGAGGCCTGTCAAAAATTCGGCGTGAACATGGTCATCGGTACCACCGGTTTGAGCCAGCCGCAGATCGCCCGGATCAAAAAGGCCTCTTCAAAGATCGCTGTTGTTTTTTCTTCTAATATGTCGGTCGGGGTGAATCTGGTGTTTGGGCTGATCCGTCAGGCCGCCCTGATCACGGGCAGGAAATACGGCATACGCCTTACCGAAACCCATCACGTGCACAAGAAGGACGCGCCGTCGGGCACAGCAAAGACCATGGCTGAGATCGCCGAACGATTTTCCGGCACAAAGGTGCAGGAGATCGGATCTTTGCGCGAAGGGGAAGTGGTCGGCGACCACACCATCATTTTTGAAAGCCCCGCTGATCTGATCTCTATTCATCATCACGCCAAGACGCGGGACATTTTTGCCGAAGGGGCCTTGGTCGCGGCCAAGTTTTTGTCCAAAAAGAAAAAAGGCCTGTTCAACATGCAGGATGTGTTGGGGTTGAAATGAACATTGAATTTTCTGAACGCCTCAAGCAATTGCCGCCGTATCTGTTCATTGAGATCGACAAGGCCAAGCGCGCGGCTTTGGCCGAAGGCCGCGATATTATCAATTTGGGCGTGGGCGACCCGGACCAGCGCACGCATCAGTCCATCATCGACGCCATGAAAAAGGCGGTCGAGGACGTCAACAATCACCATTATCCTTTTGACGCCGGCGTGCCGCAATTGCGCGTCGAGATCGCCGCGTGGTTTAAAAACCGTTTCGGTGTCGAACTCGACCCCAACAGCGAAATTTACCCTTTGATCGGTTCCAAGGAAGGTCTCGCGCATTTGCCTTTGGGCATCATCAATCCCGGGGACAAGGTGCTTTTGACCGATCCGGCCTATCCCGCGTATCAGGCCGCGGTCATTTTCGCGGGCGGCAAGATCCAGTACTTGCCTTTAAAAGCATCCAATGGCTTTTTGCCCAAGATCGCGGATATCGAGAACGCCAAGAATGCCAGGGCGATCTTCATCTGTTACCCCAATAACCCGACGTCCGCGACCGCGGACAAGAAATTTTATGAGGACCTTGTCGCGGTTTGCAGGGCCAAGAACATCATCATTGTTTCAGATCTGGCGTATTCCGAAGTGTATTATGGCGGCATCAAGCCTCCGAGTATTTTAGAAGTGGAAGGGGCCAAGGACATCGCCATTGAATTTCATTCTTTTTCCAAGACCTATTACATGACCGGCTGGCGTTTGGGTTGGGCCTGCGGCAATCCGACGCTGGTGTCGGCCTTGGCCAGGGTCAAATCCAATTGCGATTCCGGTGTCTTTAACGCCATCCAGCATGCCGGTATCGCGGCCTTACATATCGACCCGCGCGAGATCGAGGACATGCGCGTCGAGTATGAGACCCGCCGCGACGCCTTGGTCAATGGCCTGCGTGCCGTCGGCTGGAAAATCGAAGGGCCCAAGGCCGCTTTTTACGTCTGGGCCAAGATTCCTTCAAAATTTGAAAATTCGTTGTCCTGCGCCAAGGCATTCCTGGAACAGGCGGACATTGTCGTCACCCCCGGTATCGGTTTCGGTAAACACGGGGAAGGGTATGTGCGCATGGCCCTGACAGTCCCTGTGGAGCGTATCCACCAGGCCGTCGAACGTTTAAGGAAGGTGTTGTAGGTGGCCACTGTTTATCTGGCCCTCGGGTCTAACTTGGGCGACCGGCATTCCAGTATCAGGCAGGCCATTGACCTCCTGAACATCGCAGGCGTTCATATCAAGCATCTTTCGACGATCATCGAGACCGAACCCGTCGGAGGTCCTGTGCAGGGCAAATTCCTTAACGCGGCGCTGGAAGCCCGGACCGACCTGTCTCCACGGCAGTTGCTTTCCAAGATCAAAGAGATCGAAGTGAAACTCGGACGCGTCCACCGCGAGGTCGACGGTCCGCGCGAGATCGATATTGATATCCTGCTTTACGACGATTTTGTCCTGGACCTTCCGGAGTTGACCATCCCGCATCCGCGTATGCGGGAGCGGGATTTTGTGATGGGCCCTTTAAAAGAGATTGCGCCCCACGTTGCCGAGGCATTGACCCGTGCGCATCATTAGGTCCGTCGCTCAATTGCGCCGCGTTTTGAACGCGGCGCGCCGTGTTGGTCAAACCATCGGCTTTGTTCCGACGATGGGATGCCTCCACGATGGCCACGCGGCCCTCATGCGCCGCGCCAAAAAAGACCACGACCTGTGCGTGGTCAGCATTTACGTCAACCCCAAACAGTTCTCCCCCCGTGAAGATTTTCGCCGTTACCCGAGGGATCTCCGCCGGGATTTAGGCATAGCCCGCAAAGAAAAGGTTGACATAATGTTTCTTCCGTCGGATAATGTCATCTACCCTAAAGGTTATTTGACATACATCGACGTGGAAAAGTTGTCTGAAGTGTTGTGCGGGAAGTTTCGCCCGGGACATTTCCGTGGGGTCGCCACCGTCGTGGCCAAACTTTTGAACATCGTTGGTCCCGATGCCCTGTATCTGGGACAGAAAGATGCCCAGCAGGCCGTGGTCCTTAAAACCATGGTGCGCGACCTGGATTTTCCCGTTGCCGTACAAGTTGTGCCGACGGTGCGGGAAAAAAACGGTTTGGCCATGAGTTCGCGCAATGTGTATTTGTCAGCGGACCAGCGCCGGCAGGCGGGGGTTTTGTACCGCGCTTTGCGCCTTTCAAAGGCACGTATCAGCGCCGGGGAACGCTCCGCGAGCTCAATTGTCCTGTTCATTACGCAAATGATACGCCGGGGATCCGGCGGTAAAATTCAATACGTCGCATGTGTGGATGCTTTAACGCTCAAGCCGCTTCAAACACTTAAAGGATGCGTGTTGATCGCTCTGGCGGTTTTTTTCGGCCGCACGCGCCTGATCGACAATATCAGCATTCGGGTCCATGGACCGGGGAAAGTCAAAAGTTAGGGTCGGCATTCTGGGGTGCGGGGCCATCGGTTCACGGATCGCCCGCAGCATCAAGAGCGAATGCGGGGACAGGGCCGTGGTCAGCGCTTTGTTCGACATCAATCCCGCCAAAAGTGAAAATCTTCAAAAGCGCCTTCCTTATAAGAACATCGTCAAAAGATCCTATCCCCAGCTGCTGAAGAGCTGCGATCTCATGGTCGAGGCCGTTAACGCGCCGGACACCCACACGATCGTACGCCGGGCGTTGCTGGCCAAGAAGGACGTTCTGGTCATGAGCGTCGGTAAATTCCTTGACGGCAAATCCATCATCAAGATGGCTTACAAACAGGGAGCGCGTCTGCTCATCCCCTCGGGTGCCGTTGCCGGCATTGACGCGGTCAAGGCCGCGGCTTTGGGCCGGATCGAACACATCACCCTGACCACCCGCAAGCCGGTGTACGGTTTTAACGACAACGCGTACGTGCAGAAGCGGCGCATCAACCTTTCGCAGATCAAAAAAGAGACGGTCCTTTTCGAAGGCGGTGTCCGGGAAGCGGTGCAGTGTTTTCCGCAGAACATCAATGTGGCGGCCACCATCGCCCTGGCTTGCGGCGCCAGGGACAAAATGCGCATCCGCATTTCAACCTCCCCGGAATTCAAGGTCAATTCGCATGAGCTCGAGGTCGTCGGCGCGTTTGGCCGCATGAGTGCGAAAACCGAGAACGTGGTCTGTCCCGACAATCCCAAGACCAGTTTTTTGGCGGTGCTCTCGGCGGTGCAGACTCTCAAGCAGTATTTTCAGGAAGTAAAAATCGGAACATAAGAAGGGAGGTGAACACATGGCAACCAAGAAAGTCGCTAAAGTCGGCATCAAAAAGCAAAAGGGGTATCTGTACTTCGTGGACAAGCACGGGGACATCTCCTGCGCGAAGATGGCCCGTGGCAGCGCCAAAGGCGGTTCTGCAAAGAAAGTCGCTAAAGTCGGCGTGAGAAAACAAGCGGGTTATCTGTATTTCATCGACAAGCACGGAGACATCTCCGCTGCGAAGATGGTCCGTGGCGGTACCAAGAAGAAGGCCAAGAGAAGGTCTTCGGCCAGAAGGACCAAGAGACGCAAATAGGTCCCTTGAAACACCGTATCAAATGGTAAGAGGTAAGGGGTCCCGGATCCCTTACCTCTTATCACTTTTATATTTATGATGCGATCCGATTCCATAG
>Ga0209515_10008029_pt1 | contig 12490 bp, 16 predicted proteins | sample Subgroupgradi54m_FD_187454 | JGI IMG/M metagenome (GOLD analysis project Ga0209515, IMG submission 187454) | Subsurface groundwater microbial communities from S. Glens Falls, New York, USA - GMW60B uncontaminated upgradient, 5.4 m (SPAdes)... ... | reverse complement strand
ATGGAAGCATATGATAGGGACGGCCGTTGGGCTGAGAGTAATCGCGACGAGTAAATTTTGCTCGGTACGCGTCGGAGTGTGCGATGGCTTGTTTTTCCTCTTGTTGATGGGCATCAATTTTGGGTTTTACCACCTCTTCCCACTCGTTTTCCAACGCAGGATCATTTGCCGCTTGTCCCTTAAATGAACAATTCAATAGTTCTTTGATAAAAGCCATAGAATACTCTTTATTGTATTGAAAAGAGAGCATGGAGGCAAGCTCTAGATGTTTTCTTCCACAGAGAGATCAGGGAGAGCGGTGATGTCGTGCCAATCAATCGGTGTTCCTTTGAAATAGGCGTATGAGGCAATATACACAGCATTGTCCGTGCATAATGAAACAGGAGGAATGTGAAGTTGAAAATTCTGGGTTTGTGACGCAAGTTTTTTTCGAAGACGGAGATTTGCAGAAACTCCACCAGAAATAAGAATCGATTTTGCATGATGTGTTTGTGCCGCTTTCAATGTTTTCGCAACGAGTACATCAGTGATTGCCTCTTGCGTTTCATAGGCAAAAGCATTGATGAGTGCTTCATCATGCGTTTCCTGTTTTTTCCATTCTCGCAGTACTGCGGTTTTGAGCCCGGAAAATGAGAAGTTTAATGTTTTGTCGTATAGGAGTGGTCGCGGTAGCGTGAGTTTCGTCATTCTGGCTCTTGTACTGAGCGAAGCGAATGTATGTCCAGAATCGATTCTGGAGTCGCTTTGCTCCCCAGAATGACGGCTTGCGGCTTCTTGAATGGCGACTCCACCACGATTTTCAAATCCCAACAGTCTTGCGGTTTTATCAAACGCTTCCCCGGCAGCATCATCCAGCGTGCCACCAAGCCAGATCAACTTTTTTTCCGACTCCATCAAAAACAATTCCGTGTGTCCACCAGAAACAACGAGGGAGATGGCAGGAAAGCTAATTGTTTTTTTGTCATTCTGATCCCGCCAAGCGGGAGAAGAATCTCTCAATTTATTTGAGCTCGCATGCGCGAAGACCTGCCTGCCGGCAGGCAGGGATCCCTCGACGGAGTTTACCCCGTGCTTTGACACGGGGCTCGGGATGACAGGTGATTGTTCAACAAAATTCGCATACATGTGAGCAATGACGTGATTGACGGGAATGAGTGGCTTTTTGGTGACAAAGGCCATGGTTTTTGCCGTTTCTACGCCGATAAGGAGACTGCCAATAAACCCTGGGCCTACTGTGACTGCGATTGCATCAATATTGTTCGAGACAACGTCAGCGAGTCGAGAACTATTTGAGACTTCTCGATTCTCCGGCTGAGCCGGATCTCTCGAAGAATAAATAGACAGGGTTTCTTTGATGACGGGAATTATAACGCGAAGTTGTTCGCGTGCGGCAATTTCCGGCACAATGCCGCCATATTTTTTATGCATGGCAGAGGAAGAGGCAATGATGTTGCTTAAAATTTTTGTCCCATCTTCCACAACCGCAGCAGCGGTTTCATCACAGGAAGTTTCAATTGCCAGAATTTTCATATAGTAGTTAATGTTATTCCTTTTGTTTCTTTGACGAAGAAATCTATCCCGTCACTTTCAATTTTAACTAAGGCAGTGTGGGCGATTGCAGCATTGGCGAGAGCTTCATGAGTGCCCAATCCAATATGAATAAGAAAATGACGCATCAAAGTGTACATCGCGTAACTCTTGTGCGATTTGTTTGGCTTGGCTTTCGCCTTCTTGGGTCAGAGGAGAATCCGCATGACCCTGGAGTAAGCCTTTTACGTTCCACTCGGTTTGTCCATGGCGGACGATGTATATAGCAGTCAATTGATGATCTTTCATGGAGTCATTTTACTCAAGTTCCAAGAATTTAGCTAGTGGGTCTTGACAAATTGTACATATTGTACTAATGTATGGTTACATGATTATTACTGTATCTATAGGTGAGTTTCGGCAGAACATTTCTGATTACCTGGCAAGGGCGCAAGCTGGACATCGAATAATTCTGAAAGATGAGAAGAAAGGGGAAGAGGTAGCTGAGATTGTGGGTAAAAAGAAATTTGACCCTGTGGCATTTCGGGCGATGCTTGATCGTGTGGCGGGTGTATTCACCGTGAAAAATCATCCCCAATGGGCAACGAAAGCCAAAATAGAAAAATGGCTGCGCGAAAGCCGTAAACGAGACGAAAGGAATTTTGATGTTCGTCCTTGATACCGATGTGGTGATTTGGATACTCCGTCGACATGTAAAAATCATGCGGACGATAGAGAAGATCACTGCACATTCTGCTCCAGCGGTTTCCGCGATGACGGTTGCTGAAGTCTACAAACATATCTATCCAGCTGAACTACCCATGATTGAGGAGTATTTTGATTACCACGCAGTGATTCCCGTATCTACAACTATAGCCAAGCAGGCAGGACTATATTGGAATGACTTTAATAAAAAATTCAAAACATTGAGCATTGCTGATTGTATCGTAGCGGCGACAGCACAATCGATGAACGCAACTCTTGTGACGCTCAATAGCAGACATTTCCCGATGACGGATATAAAAGTAGTCAACCCTTTGAAAATGTAGACTATTCAAGTTCCAAGAGTTTGGCCAGTTGCGAGGTGGAGGGGGTGTGGATTTTGGGGATTTCTACTAAGGTGGCGCCGAAGCGGCTGGCTTGCTGGCGTTTTTTTTCTACCATCGGATCACCTTGGGTGATGGCAATGAAATCGGGCTTGATTCGTTGAATAAGCTCGACATAGTCTTGATCTTTGGTTATAGACGGCATAATGATGACTTCATCCACAAACGATAAAGACAAAAGCATTTCCTTGCGCTGGTTTTGATTGTGGATGGGGCGACTATCACCTTTTAATTTTTTCACTTTTTCATCAGACTCCAAAAGAATCATCAAGAAGTCGCCGTGATCTTTGGCCTGTTTGAGAAAGGCAATGTGGCCAAAGTGGAGAAGGTCAAAGCAACCACCGACTAAAACGACGCGCTTTTTCATATTGCGAACAAGAATACTACAAATGCCACAAATACTACAAATTCAACAAATGGAATTTCCATTTATAGTATTTGTCGGATTTGCTTATTTGTCGGATTATATACCCCTCAGGTACACTGCTTGCCAAGGTCGAAAGTCAGAGCTAAAGGACGTGTCCTCAAGAATTTCATTGCCGCGCGTCACTTTATATTGAAACGAAGCTTTTGTCCCCCAGGCGGCAAAATCGACCTGCTTGACCGTGCCTTTGGGTAATGTTGGATCATCTTGGTAAAGATCCGGCGGGGGAGGAGTCAATCCCCACACTTGGTGATTGAGAATTTGTGCAACTCGTCCATCGGTAGTGCCGTAGAGTTCAAAGGTGAGATTCATATTGTCTGTATCGGTTTTGGTTTGAATGAGGATGTAGCCAGATGTATTGTTTTTGATTTTTAAATCTACCGATGGGCCAAAAACCGTAGCATCCAGGCCTGGTTTAAATCCTCCCTCCTCGTAGTAGTGGACGCGATAATCATGCGCAGTGCGCGCAAGGATGGGAAGGCCGGCATTCATTGCGGCGCGGAAAAGAGTTGAGGAAACTTGGCACACCCCGCCGCCATCGCCTAACACGGTATGGCCTTCTTTAATAATGTAGGCTTGCTGGTAGCCAGTGGCAGCAGAAATATCCCCAACCGTGTCGTTAAACGAAAAAGTTTCTCCGGGTTTGATAAGGACGCCATTGAAGCGCGATGCAGAAAATGCAACATTATGGATTCTTCCTGGAATTGATCCATGAAATTGCGAATATCCTCGGCCAATAAGCTCTTTAATGCCCAAGGTGTTCACTTGATCCGTTGCGATAGCAGGCTTGATAGTATCAACAGGGAGCGTAATTTGTATAAAATTTATTGATGCGTCATCAGCAGCCAAGAGCGCCGTTGCAAAGCGTTTTTTTGTTTCAAACATGTTGACCCGCCTGCCATCGTGTGACGCTTTAAACGCGCTGACTTTTCCATCTTGATAACGAAAAAGTGCATTTTGCATCGGTACATCAATGCGCTGGGCCAATCTTTTGAGGAGGTCATCGAGAAGTTGCGTTTTCCATCGGAAAAATGGCGTGAGACTTACATCCCTTTTTAAAAATTTGGCATAGAGATCGCTGCCGATATAGCCGGATCTTCCTACCAGGAATGCTTGCTTGGCACTAAGTGTTGCATCGTAACCGATATCTAATTGGGTCCCGGAGATGGTGGCAATTTCGCCTCCAAAGCGAAATTCAAACTCCATACGAGTAAACGGTGTGTTTTGCGCCAGCCAAAAAGCTTCTACCTCTTGTGGCTTTTTTCCACCAAATGATACACCGCTCATGGTGACTGCCGGATAGACGCGATTGGCATAGTGTTTTTCAAAGATAATGGATCCGATCAAACCTATCAGAAGAAGGACGAGAATTCCCCACAGACTATTGTCCTTTATTTTTCTCATGCTATGATAATTGTACTACAGTTATGCCTGATCCTACATCATTTGCCCCAATTCAGCCACCACCCCCGCCTGAGGCGCAGGGCGCAGCTATGCCAAGCGGTGGCATTATTTTGGATCAAACTTCTCCAGTAGCTCCCCCCACGCCCACGATCTATGGTGTCGCACCTCAAGCCCCGATTCAAGCAGGACCACCCGAACCTTTTCCTATCGCTCCGCAAGAAACCGTTGTGATACCTCCTTCTGGTCCATCAACACTGATAGAACCAGCTGGGCCGGCAGAAAATCCGTTTATCCCTCAGGTGGTTACTCTTGGTGCAGCTTCTCCTCCTGCTGGTAGTCCGCCAGTCCCGTCTGAGGCGGGGCCAGCTGGTGGATTCGGCCGTCGGATCCTCATGTTTGTGGTGTTTTTATTGTTTCTCGGTGGTTTAGTGCTTGCGGGGAAATTTGCCGCCAGTTTTTTTGCGAGTAATGCTGAAGTGACGATTACCTACTGGGGGCTTTGGGAAAATGACGCAGCAGTGCAAAGCACACTTTCTACATTTCAGGCACAGCATCCCAAGATTAAAGTAACGTATGTGAAGCAGTCGCCTAAACAGTATCGGGAGCGATTGCAATCAGCTATTGCCCGCGGAGAAGGACCGGATGTGTTTCGTTTCCATAATACCTGGGTGCCGATGCTTCGAAACGAACTCACTCCTGTTCCTACGACGGTCATGACGAGCGCGCAGTTTAGTGCAACATTTTATCCTGTGGCCAAACGTGACCTTGTCGCAGGCACGAATATCTATGGTATTCCTTTGATGATTGATGGACTGGGTCTCTATTACAATGAAGATTTTTTGGCAAGTGCGGGAGTGACGCCTCCCACGACATACGAAGAACTTCTCAATATTGTGCCCAAACTTACCGTGAAAAATCAAAATACGATCGTATCTTCCGCTATCGCTTTGGGGACCACAGGGAATATTGAGAATTTCAGTGATATTTTGGCCACCATGATGATGCAAAATGGTGCAAAACTTACGGAGCCAACCGGTAGTGAGGCAGAACAGACACTCATTTTCTATAGAAAATTTGCCGACCCATCTGATCCCGTTTACACCTGGAACGATACGCTGGATAATTCAGTTTCTGCCTTTGCCAACGGAAAAGTTGCCATGATACTAGCTCCTTCCTGGCGTGCATTTGATGTGAAGCAAATTAATCCTAATTTACATTTTAAAATTGTCCCTATTCCCCAATTGCCAGGAAGTACCGTCACGTGGGCGTCCTATTGGGTAGAAGGGGTATCCAGCAAAAGTAAAAACCAAAAGGCTGCGTGGGAATTTGTGAATTACCTAACGAGTAAAGAGGCGGCGATGAAGTTGTATACTGAAGCGTCAAAAACCAGATTATTTGGCGAACCCTATGCACGCGTGGAGCTGGGAGCAAGCCTCAGAGATGATCCTTATGTTGGGGCATACATCAAACAAGCAAGTCTCGATGCGCGCTCGTTTCCACTGTCTTCACGGACGTTTGACAATGGTATTAATGACAAGCTCATTAAGTATTTAGAAGATGCGGTCAATGGTATGGCTCGTGGTGCTGCTCCTTCTGCAGTATTAAGCACCATGGCGTCTGGGTTCCGACAGGTTTTGAGTACGTATGGACTTTCTTCTGCGAGTGTCCCTGCCGCTCGATAATAGGCGATGAAGTTAACTCAAAAACAATGTGTACTGATAAGTCTTCTCTACGCAGATATTTTTGACTACCCGTTGACGGAGCAAGAATTGATCACTTGGTTGGTCTTTCAAAAAAGTGAACACAAATTGTTTCTCTCGTTTTGGCTCCAACGATACAAAAAATTTGTTTTTCTTTTTGGTCGGAAAGCGATTGTTGGTAAACGCCAAGAACGAAAGCAGTGGGCAGGAGAGAAGTGGGAACTTGCAAAGAAGGCAAGTCGATTTTTTCGATACATTCCAACGATTGAGCTTATTGGGGTTACTGGCGGCCTTGCCATGGAGAATGCAAAAAAAGAAGATGATATTGATATTTTTTTTATCGTTTCTCCTGGAACGATTTGGGTGAGTCGTTTGCTTGCAGTACTGGCAACAGAGATACTCGGTATGCGCCGCCGGCCAAAAGCACAAAACGTCAACAATGCTATCTGCCTCAATATGTTTATGACATCAGATGCAGTATCCTTGCCTATTGGCGAACGAGATTTTTACACCGCCCATGAGGTGTTACAAATGCGACCTGTCTGGGAACGGGATGGGGTCTATCAAAAGTTTTTGCAGGAAAATGGTTGGGTAAAAAATTTTTTACCAACAGCATGGGGAAAGAAATGCCAAATGGCCAATGCCAAATGGCCAATAAAAGGGCATCAAAAAAAATCATTTAGCATTTATCATTTAGCATTTATCATTTTTGAACCCTTTGCTCGAATGATTCAGCTCTGGTACATGAGCGGCCGAACCAATGAAGTAGTGAGCGATACTCTGCTGCGATTTCATCCAAAGGATGCACGAGGGTGGGTAAAAGTTGCGTTGGCGAAGCGATTAGCCCGCTATAATCTCCCCCTTGACAATATTTTTTACGCCCGTTAAAATAGCACTCACTTCAATTAACTGCCAGTGCAAAAGGTTGCCCACCTTCGCTTAAAGCTACGGCGGGCTTAAGAGAAAGTAAGACTCGTAAAACTCGTCAACTTTTTCTAAAGGAGGACATGCTATGAAAAAAACAAAAATGAATATTGTTCCGTTATTCGATAACGTTCTTATAAAACCTCTCCAAGCTGAAGAACGACTTCCCTCTGGTATTCTCCTTCCCGATTCTGTAAAAGAAAAACCCCAAATTGGTCAAATTATGGCTGTTGGCGCCGGTGGCGTCGATGACAAAGGGAAGACAGTAAAGATGGTGGTAAAAGTTGGACAGAAAGTCATGTACAAAAAGTGGGGTGGCAACGAAGTGAAAGTGAACGGTGAAGAATGGATGATTGTGGAACAAAAAGATATACTCGCGATCGTCGAGTAATCGTTATAAACGTTATAATTATTATAAAAATTATAAGGGGGGTTTTATGGCAAAACAAATTAAATTTTCTGAAGATGCCCGCCAAGCAATGGTACGCGGCGTCAACATCCTTGCAAAAGCGGTCGTGACTACCCTTGGTCCCAAAGGACGAAATGTAGCCCTGGATAAAAAATGGGGAGCACCAAATGTGATCCATGACGGCGTTACCGTTGCCAAAGAAATCGATCTTGAAGATCCGTTTGAAAACATGGGTGCACAACTCGTGAAGGAAGCAGCCAGCAAAACCAATGACGTGGCAGGGGATGGGACTACAACCGCAACCCTTCTTGCCCAGGCAATTGTGAACGCCGGATTCAAAAATGTGACGGCAGGAGCAAACCCCATGATTGTCAAAGCAGGCATGGAAAAAGGCGTGGAGGTTGTCGTTGCTGAAGTGAAGAAAATGGCAAAAGCAGTCAAAGATGCCGATGTTGCCAAAGTTGCAACTATTTCTGCACAAGATGAAAAAATTGGGGCAATGATTGCCGAAGCGCTTGCCAAAGTAGGTAAAGATGGCGTGGTCACTGTGGAAGAAGGCAAAGGGCTGACGATGGAAATTGAGTACAAAGAAGGGATGGAGTTTGATAAAGGCTATGCCTCTGCCTACTTTGTGACCAATGCAGACAAGATGGAAGCAGAGCTGGAAGATGCTTATATTCTCATCACCGACAAAAAGATTTCGGCTATTGCCGATCTGTTGCCATTTTTGGAAAACTTTATAAAAGTTTCCAAGAATTTGGTGATTATTGCTGATGAAATTGAAGGCGAAGCGCTCGCCACCTTAGTGGTCAATAAGCTGCGCGGTACATTTAATGTGATTGCAGTCAAAGCGCCGGGATTTGGCGACCGCCGCAAGGCAATGTTGGAAGATATTGCAGTTCTCACCGGTGGTACGGTGATTTCTGAAGACACCGGACGAAAACTGGAAAATGTGAAAGTCGAAGACTGCGGACGCGCGGACAAAGTCTGGGCAGATAAAGAAAATTGCCGTATTATCGGCGGCAAAGGAGCAGCAGCAACATTGAAATCTCGTATTGCTCAGATTCGACGCGAGATGGAGGAAACGACCAGTGACTTTGATCGTGAAAAGCTTCAAGAGCGATTGGCAAAACTTTCCGGCGGGGTAGCAGTCATCAACGTGGGCGCTGCTACGGAAGTAGAGCTCAAAGATAAAAAGGAGCGCGTCAACGATGCCGTGGCCGCAACCAAGGCCGCACTAGAAGAGGGCATTGTTCCCGGCGGCGGTGTGGCGCTTCTTCGGTCTCGTCAGGTGCTTTTGAAACTCAAAGACACGCTGAAGAATGCGGATGAAAAAACCGGCGTGGATATTTTGTATCACGCATTGGGCGAGCCGATCCGATGGATTGCAAAAAATGCCGGTGCGGATGACGGATGGGTGCTTAGAACCGTCGAAGAATCCAAGGTTGCCGACTACGGTTTTAATGCCATGACTATGGAATTTGGTTCCATGTTGGCAGCCGGCATTTTGGATCCAGCAAAGGTTACGCGATCTGCGGTGCAGAATGCCGCAAGTATCGGCATGATGATTCTGACGACTGAAGCACTCATTACCGATCTCCCAGAGAAAAAGGAAGCAGGTTCAGGTATGCCTCCAGGCGGGATGGGAGGAATGGATTATTGAGGCATCCGAAATCCCGCCAAGCGGGACTAACACAATAGAAACTCGAAAGCTCCTGCGCAAGCGGGGCTTTTTGGTATAATTGAGGCATGTTAATCATTCTTACCCAAAAAGCAACACCGGAACAAATTGAGAAGATGGCGAAAGATTATGATGGATACATCAAATTTGTTGTTGATGTTGGCAAAAAGATTGTTGCCGGCGGCGGGGAGCGGCATGTTGACGGAGAACAAATGTTAGTCCAAAGTGGTTCATTGCAAGAAGATCTTTGGGGTGGGGGTATTGATTGGGAGACAAAAGAAATTGATTACAACTCCATGATTAATCTTCGGCCACAGCAAAAAAATCCGAGTCGCGATGTGATGAGTGAAGATATACGGAAACAAATGGATAGAGTTATAAGAGAAATTTTTAATCTATGAGAGATCAGCTTCTTTTGGATATTGCGATGAATTTGACGAGGATTGGTAATTGGGCAGCGGATGACTTTATTGGTAAACAGAAACGTATAGAAACTTTTTTAAAACAGACGAACGACTATCTCGAAAAATTACCTATCCACACATATCCTCCTCGACTACAAAAAACATTGGATGCCTTTCGATTAAACTATGACAAACTTACCGATGAAGCCAGAAGAAAGCCAGAAGATTCTCTCCGCTTCGCAGAAGCGATGATGACGTGGGGAAATATTCTTACTCACCGAGCAAATATTACTGCGTAATCTCCGGTAGCACCTCGAGGGGATTGACGGGGGTGCCATTTTGGTAGAGTTCGAAGTGAAGATGATTTCCCGTGGCCCAGCCAGTTGCTCCCACTTCCCCAATTTTTGTTTCTTTCGTTACTTTTTGGCCGGGTTTGACCAAAATTTTGGACAGGTGCGCATACAGTGACTCCGCTTGGCTGTTGTGTTGGATCAAGACATGGTTGCCATAGCCCCATCCCGACCAATTGGCCCCCACAACTTTTCCATTGCTTGTCGGAAAAATCGGGGTGCCACTGGAGCTTGCTAAATCGAGACCTGGATGGAAGATCGAAAACTGTTGGGTGAGAGAAAAGCGGGCGAGCGGCCATTGGAATGTAGATGCGGTGGGAATGATATCGATGACAGGTTGTTCTGGTTTGATGATGGATGTTTCTATGTTGGAGAAAATATCGCGTGCGCCAGGAACGATGATGGCTGAGAAAAAGGCAATGCCGGCAAGATTGATACCGATATATTGACGAATATTCATGCTTTCCAGCTTCATGCGCAGCCATCGGCTTACTGGATTACCCCCGTCGCGGAGCGGGCGAGAGATCTCATTTGTCAGATGGCGTGCCAGTTGAATGAGTTTCTCCATAGCGTGCCATACAAAAACCACTCTATAACAGAGTGGTTTTGAAGAGTTTGAGTGTATCTCACAGCACCGTATTTGTCAAATACCGTGGGCCTTCCTGAGGTTGCGACGTTTTTGCTTTTTGTGCTATGATCGATATCATCATGAGGCGTAAACTATTTTTTTTATTGGGGCTTATTGGATTTATTATTCTTATTATCGGACTTATTAAATTAGTCAGCGGCCGTTCGCCCAGACAAGGGGTTTTGAAGGTCAACAGTACCCCGTCAGCAAGTATTTTTTTAGATAACAAGCACAAAGGCAGGACACCATTTGAGGATAAAGTGGATGCGGGCGAGTACACCATAAAAATCGTTCCCGATGCAACGACTACGTCTTTGGCAAGCTGGCAGGGGAAAATTGTTGTTGCCCCAAGTCTCCTTACCTATATCAACCGAGACCTTGCTGAATCCGAGCTTTCTTCCGCTGGTGATGTGTTATGGCTGGAGAAAATCACCAGCAGCAAGTCGGAAATCTCCATAACTACCATTCCTGATGGCGCCACGTTTCTTCTCGATGATGAAAACAAAGGGGTAACGCCGGTTGCCATTTCTTCTGTCACTGCTGCAGATCACACCATGAGCGTGACATCGCCTGGCTTTCTTCCTCGGACACTGAAAGTGAAAACGACTGCGGGATATAAACTGAATGCGCTCATTGCCCTTGCTCTTTCTAGTGGGACGACCAATACACCAGTTGCGAGTCCCTCGTCGAGCCCAACGGCCGCCTCAGGGCAAGTGTCGGGGAGTCCAACGCCGAAGCCTACCAGTACAGCAAGTGTAGATCCTCCCAAGCCGTTTGTGATTATTAAAGACACCCCCATTGGCTTTTTACGCGTACGATTTACTCCTTCAACAGATGCTTCCATTTCCGCCCAAGTAAATCCAGGGGAAAAATACACCATTTTGGATTCGCAAAGTGGGTGGTATCAGATTAAGTATGATAGCACCAACAAAGGCTGGGTGTCTGGTCAATATACGGAGAAAGTAGAGTAATTACCCCCCAATTCCGTAAACGACCACGATGACGCTTGCGCCCCAAAGGATAACGGTGGTTAAAAGGGGCAAGTCTGAGGTAAGTATCTTTTCCGGTGATTCTCCTTTGCCTTCATAAATAAGCTGCATGTAGCGCATGATGCCAAATAGGACAAAGGGAACGGTGACCATCATCCATTTGCGGTCAGGGATTCCTTGGGTGAATGCATCGTAATTCTGAAAGAAAAAACCACGGTTAATCGGCCGTTCAAAAAAGGTAAAAAAGGCATAGGAAAGAAATGTTGAATTGGCAAACATTGCCGTATAAGTATCGAGCAATTTTTCCGAATAATGCGAAAGACTTGCTCTGGTATCTTTGGGAACAACGCCGCTGTATCCTTGAATAAGCGTGAGTTCTGCGCGCCGTTTTCCGATAGCTAAAAAGAGAGCAAGCGATACGGCGGCAAGGGCAAGCCAAATGGAAATATGATAGCCAGTTGCTGCCTCACCCGCATAGACGCGAAGTAAGTATCCCGCAGTGATCGTGAGGATATCTATGACGCTTAAATGTTTTAAAAAAAGCGTGTAGGCATATTGAATAATAATAAAGGCAATGGCCATAAACAGAAATGTGGATCCGATGGATTTACTTATGAGAAGCCCTGCGATCACAAAAATAACGGAAATAGCAAGGGCCATATTGACTGGTAATTTCCCGCTTGCCACTGGGCGGAATTTTTTAAATGGGTGTTTGCGATCACGGGGTGCATCCAAGACATCATTAAAAATATAGTTGGATGAAGACAGAAGACAAAAGGCGATAAATCCCAGCGTCGTTGCGCGAAGGAGATTGGGGACAAAAAGTTGGCCTGTAAAAAGAATAGTGACAAAGAGGGCAAGATTTTTCAGCCATTGTCTGGGTCTTGCCGCTCGGATAATTGCGTAAAGAAATTGACCCATACTAAGAAACCTCCCACACTTGC
>Ga0209515_10008027_pt1 | contig 12494 bp, 9 predicted proteins | sample Subgroupgradi54m_FD_187454 | JGI IMG/M metagenome (GOLD analysis project Ga0209515, IMG submission 187454) | Subsurface groundwater microbial communities from S. Glens Falls, New York, USA - GMW60B uncontaminated upgradient, 5.4 m (SPAdes)... ... | reverse complement strand
TTTCGCGCCAGGCGTGACTTGTCCTGACCAGGCGGTGTGAATGCTTGCTACAATCATTGCGCCGACCAAGATGATGGCCATGGGCCCTGCTACGGTATCAAAAACCGCAATGACGCGTTCATTGCGAGCAAATAAGTTTGGGATGTGTTGGCTACTTTTGAAATTGACTGAAAATAATTGGCCCGGTACGTAAATCATTTCGCGCAATGCGCCAGATAAGGGCATATGGACGCGATGATAGTCTTTAGGGGATAAATAAATTGTGGCAAATTGCCCGTTTTGAAATAGCGGGGTGAGGTGTGTTTGTTGCCCCAATAAATTGGCTAATGTAAAGGAGACTCCTTTGGCTTGAATGAGCGTGTTTTGTGTGATGTGGCCCATCTCACTGATAACGCCATCCGCGGGTGACACAATGGTATTGGTTTGTGGGTCGATAGGGCGTGCATCAGGCTTGAGTGCGCGAGTAAAAAAATCACAAAAAGTGGGATAAGCCGCTAAGTTGGGCTCCAAGGCTTCAGTCATATTGACGTGATATTTTTTTGCAAAGCGGTGGATGAAAGGAGTTTTAATAAAAGGCAGGGAGGAGCGTGCTAGCTTGCCGATGAGTCGAGAGAGTAAATGTTGCGGAATGAGGTAATGGCTGAGTATAGAAAAAGGGGGGCTCATGGGATGAATCTAACTTGGCTGGATTATCAAGGGTCGTAGTATACACTTACAGCTAGATGAGTCGTAGGCTTTGGATATTAGGAAAGAAAATGAAGACCTATTTAGTAGGGGGTGCGGTGCGTGATCACCTCATGGGCCTGCCTATGAAAGAGCGTGATTATGTTGTGGTAGGCGCCACACCTGAAGCCTTGTTAGCGCAGGGATATAAGCCTGTAGGTAAGGATTTTCCTGTTTTTTTGCATCCTGAAACGAAAGCAGAGTATGCCTTAGCGCGCACAGAGCGCAAAACGGGGCGTGGGTATACGGCGTTTGTATTTCATGCCTCGCCAGCAGTGACATTAGAAGAAGATTTACAGCGCCGTGATTTAACCATTAACGCCATGGCGATGGATGAAGCGGGGCAGTTGATTGATCCTTATCAAGGTAAAAAAGATTTAGACAAAAAAATATTAAGACACGTTTCAGCCGCTTTTGTTGAAGATCCCGTGCGGCTGTTGCGAGTAGCGCGTTTTTCAGCGCGATATCATAATTTGGGGTTTACTTTAGCGAATGAAACGAAGGTGTTGTTAAAAGAGATGGTGCGCGCTGGCGAGGTCGATGCGTTGGTGCCTGAACGTGTTTGGCAAGAGTGGCACAAATCGTTATCAGAGCCTGCGCCGCAAGCGTTTATTCAGGTGTTGCGCGAGAGTGGTGCGCTGGCGGTGTTATTGCCTGAGATCAATCAGCTGTTTGGTGTGCCTGCAAAACCGTTATATCACCCTGAAATTGATACCGGTGTTCATAGCCTGATGGCAGCAAAGTATGCGGCGCAAGCAGGTCATCCTCCACAAGTTTGTTTTGCCGCTTTATTGCATGACTTAGGCAAAGGAAAAACAAGCTTGCATGCGTGGCCTTCTCACCCAGGTCATGAATCAGCGGGCGTGTTGTTGGTGAAGGCGGTTTGTCAGCGGTATAAGGTGCCGAAAGATTATCAAGATTTAGCGGTGTTAACAGCCGAATATCATTTGCATGTACACCGCGCATTAGCGCTGAAACCAACCACCTTATTAAAACTGTTTGAACAAGTAGATGCTTTTCGCCGCCCAACACGATTTAAATTATTTTTAGAGGCTTGTGAAGCAGATTTTTATGGCAGAAAAAATGTAGCAGATAAACCTTATCCACAAAAAAATTATTTGTTAGATATTTTTAAAAAAATGCAAGCTGTTGCGCTACCCGAAGTTGCAGGCCTCACTGGCCCACAAATTAAAGAGAAATTGCGCGTGTTGAGGTTGCGGGTTTGTTAAGCGTTCACCTAGTTTTTATCCATCGCCAAGTTAACCACAGACACATTGTTATGCCTAACATCAACCAAAGAGATTGTTTGGGCCATGAGAGCGCAGCAAAAGCCGTAGGCAGTAAGAGTGCGCAATTAAATAATAAAATGCCCAGCGTAACGTGTTGATGTTCAGCACCACAAGCAATTAAATGTTGATAAGCGTGTTCGCGGTGAGCTTGATGCCACTTTTTGCCTTGATAGATTCTTTGCACTAAAGTAAACAGTGCATCACAAATAAATACAGCCAAGATTATCCACCAGAAAGTAGGCGGTAAAAATTGTTTGTTTACGGAGTAAAGACCCAACGTAGCAAAAGTATATCCAAGAAATCCACTGCCCACGTCACCTAAAAAAATCTTTGCAGGTTGCCAATTCCATACAGTGAAACCCATGATAGAAAAAGTGAGTAACCATAAGACGAGTGCTAGGTGTGTTTCTCCTATCCACCATAATGCAGCACCGCTTGTTAATCCAATAAAAATACCTTCGCTGCCCGCCAGCCCATCAATGCCATCCATGAAATTATAAAAATTGATGCAAGCGACGATACTGATGATGGCAAGCGCTGGCCCTAGCCACGGAAGGTGAAGTTTAAGAAAGCCAATATCAAGTAAAGGAAAACCACCTAACCAGTAAAGCGACCAAACTGCAGTGCATAGATGAAATAATATTCGCCAACGCGCATTCAAAGAGTAGACGTCATCATAATAACCCACAACAGCAAGGACAGATCCGCCACCGATTAATGCTAAAAGAAGGTTAGATTCGACATACCCTATTAAATACAGCCAAATGAGAGAGAGGAAAAAGGTGAGAATAATGGCGATGCCGCCTCCTCTGGGGATGGGTGTTTTGTGAGAACTTCGTTCATTGGGAATATCAAGAATCATTTTTCGTGAGGCGTAAACACGAACGCCCCACGTTAAAAACACACAGAGTAAAAAGGCAAAGCAGCAACTGAGGATAATTTTCATGATGATCTGTACTGTTCGATAATGATAGGCAGCATTTTTTTTAGATCATACAACGGTTTAAAACCAAGCTCATGTTGAATACGCTGAGAATTATAGTGGGCAGAGCCAAATAATTTTGACAGGGTGTCAGAGTTAAAGGGCAAACGACGTCGAATGATTTTAGCGCCTATATCGCCACTTAAAGCAAGCAACTTAAAAATCCACAAGGGTACAGACCAACTGGGGGGGGATTTTCCCAGTGCTTCTCGCATGAGCAGGAAGATTTGTTTTGTAGAGTAACTTACCCCATCTGTTAAAAAATAGATTTTTCCATTGGCGGCTGGGTGATGAGCGGCTAGTAATGCTGCTTGGCAAACGTCTTCTACGCTGATCATCGAGCGGCAATTGTTTGACTCTGGTAGAGGGGGGAAAAAGCCACGATCAATAGTGCGAAGCATGCTAGCCAGGTTTCCTTTCCATCCGGGTCCATAAACGAGGGCGGGTCGAAGTACACAGACATGCATTCCCTTGTTTTTTGCTTCAAGCACCAACTTTTCTGCTTCCCGTTTCGCAATACCATAAGGCGAGAGAGGGCTTTTATCCCGGCTTTCATCGATGATTCTTTCGCTCTCTCGAACCGCTTTAACGGTGCTAAAAAAAATAAAATTTTTAACCTGAGCGTTAATGGCTTCTGTTAGGATATTTTTGGTGCCTTGATAATTAATAAGATAGTGCTGTTGGGCAAAGGCTTTATTGTTTTCCGTGGCATGTGCGTAGCCACCCAGATGAAAGAGGGTATCAATATCTTTGCAGCTATTAACAAGGCTTTTTGCGTCTAATAAATCCCCCTTCACAATATCAACCTTATTACTAAAGGGGTGAGATGGGCTCGTTGGCCGAATAAGTGCGCGTACTGAGTGTTTTTGTGAGAGGAGTTGTTTTATCAAGTGAGTGCCAATAAAACCTGTTGCGCCAGTGATAAAAACGTTATGCATCTAGCAGATCCTTGTTTGGCGTGTAAAAATTATTCCATATGTTCTGCGGTATTCTCAAGCAGCCGTGTTGTTTTTTCAAGATTGGCAAGAAATCTAATAAAAAGTTTAGTTTGCCTGGGCAATAGTTTTGATATAATTTCACCAGTTCTAATGGAGTTTGACTGTCAGGATGATAAATGATGAAAGTACTTGTCGTATTCGGCACACGACCTGAGGCCATTAAACTGGCGCCAGTTATAAAAAAATTAACGCATCATTCTGCATTTACCATTAAGACCTGTGTGACTGCGCAACATCGGAGCATGTTAGACCAGGTTTTATCACTTTACGATATTTTGCCTGACTATGATCTTGATATCATGATGGCCAATCAAAGTTTGATTGACATTATGCATCGTGTCATGAATGGGTTAGATGAAGTGTTTACTCAGTTTCAGCCAGATTGGGTGCTTGTTCAGGGTGATACAAGCACCACTTTTGCCGCTTCCTTAGCAGCCTTCTATAAAAAAATTTCCGTTGCACATATTGAAGCGGGCTTGCGAACGCACAACACCTACTCTCCATGGCCAGAAGAAATGAATCGGCAGATGACAACGCGTATTTCTAATTTACATTTTGCACCAACAGCGCTTGCCAAAAAAAATCTTCTTCAAGAGGGCATTGCTGAAGATAAAATTGTAGTAACCGGTAACACGGTTATTGATGCGTTGTTAGAGAGGGTTGATTACATTCAATCTAATGAAAATATTGCTTTAAAACTAAATCAGTTGTTTCCATTTTTAGATGAGAAACGCAAATTAATATTAGTGACTTCTCATAGAAGAGAAAATTTTGGTAAAGGGCTAGAACAAGTTTGTCGAGCATTGTTGCAGCTTGCTTCGCGCGAAGAGGTGCAGGTGGTTTACCCTGTTCATTTAAACCCAAATATTTCAGAACCCGTTAATGCATTGTTAGCGAATAAAAAAAATATTTACCTGCTCAACCCATTAGATTATTTGCCCTTTGTTTATTTGATGATGAAGTCTTATTTAATTATTACGGATTCAGGGGGTATTCAAGAAGAAGCGCCTTCTTTAGGCAAGCCTGTTTTAGTTGTGCGTGATACTACCGAAAGGGTGGAAGGGCTCATGGCGGGAACAACAAAATTAGTGGGGACAAATGTTGCATCCATTATTCAACATGCTGAAATGTTATTGGATGATAGTGAGAAATATAAGGAAATGAGCATGGCTTCTAATCCTTATGGCGATGGAAAAGCAGCTTATCGAATAGTGGAGCGATTACAAAATGAATCCCGTGTTTAGAAAAATCTCTGTTATTGGCTTAGGATATATTGGTTTACCAACAGCCGCTGTCATCGCCTCACAAAAGATAAAGGTGGTGGGGGTGGATATCAACCCAGACACTGTTTTAAAAATAAATGCTGGGGAAATCCCTATTGTTGAGCCAGATCTAGATCATCTTGTTCAGGGTGTTGTGAATGCAGGGTATTTATATGCAACGCATTTTGTTGAGCCAGCAGAGGTGTTTTTAATCACGGTGCCCACCCCCTTTAAAAATAATTATGAGCCCGATTTATCTTATGTGCGTGCGGCAGTGCAATCTATTGCGCCTGTTTTGAAAAAAGGGGATCTCGTTATTTTAGAGTCAACATCACCTGTTGGCACGACCGAACAAGTTTCCGAACAACTTGCATCACTCCGAGCAGATTTAATTTTTCCGCACCAAAATGTTGAAAATCCAGAAGTTAATATTGCTTATTGTCCTGAGCGAGTGATGCCAGGAAAAATTCTTCGTGAATTAGTTGAAAATGATCGCATCATTGGCGGCATGACGCCCCTTTGTGCAAGCAAAGCCAAGGCATTGTATCAGCTATTTGTTAAAGGAAATTGTCTTACCACCAATGCTAAAACAGCTGAGATGACGAAGTTAACAGAAAATGCATTTCGTGATGTGAATATTGCATTTGCCAATGAGCTTTCTATGATTTGTGAGCGGTTAACAATAGATGTATGGGAATTGATACGGTTAGCTAACCATCATCCGCGAGTGAATATCCTACAGCCAGGGCCGGGTGTGGGGGGGCATTGTATTGCGGTTGATCCTAGGTTTATTGTGCATGCAGCACCAAAAGAATCTAAATTAATCCGAGCGGCGCGCGAGGTAAATGATGAAAAGCCTAAATTTATTGTAGAAAAAATTAAAGCAGTTGCAGAGGCTTTATCAACTCCAGTGATTGCCTGTTTTGGGTTGGCCTATAAAGCAGATACCGATGATTTGCGTGAAAGCCCAGCCGTTGAAATCATACAATTGCTTGCTCAGAGAGAAAGTCATTATCACTTTTTGATTGTTGAACCCAATATCATGAAGTTGCCATCTGGTTTTTTATCTGATGAGCGTTTTAAACTGGTTTCAATCGAGGAAGCGTTGAAGTCAGCAAACATGATTGTGTTGTTGGTCAACCATAAAGAATTTCACGTGTTAAAAGAGGTGAAATTTTTAGATCATCAATTTTTTATTAATTTTGTTACAGAAACAAAAATAATGGAAAATACTTCTATTCAGTTTCAATCTAACGAACATGCGGCCTGCTTGGCATGAACATTTTATTTATCAGCGACAACTTTCCACCGGAGAGAAATGCAGCGGCTTCTAGGGTATATGAGCGTGCTTGCTATTGGGTGAAGTGGGGGCATGAGGTGACAGTGATTACTTGTGCACCTAATTTTCCAGAAGGAAAGTTATTTTCAGGATACAAAAATAAATTTTATCAAGTTGAATATCTTCACGGTATTCGAGTTGTCAGAGTAAAAACATTTATTGCTGAAAATAAGGGATTTTTTCTTCGAATTTTAGATGCTATTTCCTTTACTATCCCCGCTGTGATAGCGACTCTTTTTCAAAGACGCCCTGACGTTATTGTTGCAACCTCACCCAGTTTTTTTGCAGCTGTTTCGGCTTTTATAGCTGCAAAATTACGTAAGCGCCCTTTTATATTTGAGGTTTCTGATTTGTGGCCTGCCTCTATTATTGGTGTAGGTGCAATGCGAGAAAGTTTTATCATTCGTTTTTTTGAAAAATTGGAATTATTTTTATATCAGCATGCCAATGAAATTATTGTTTTATCCCCTGCGTTCAAAACTAACTTGGTGTTAAGGCATGTTATAGAAGATAAAATTCATGTAGAAATGAATGGGGTAGATATAACAAAATATTCTCCCAGGCCACGAGACAATGAATTGGCGATGCGTTATCAAATTGCCCCAGAAGATTTTGTCATTGGCTATTTGGGAACACATGGCATGGCGCATGCATTAGAAAATGTTTTATATGCGGCAGAATTACTTAAAGAAAAGTCAAACATTCGATTTATGTTTGTGGGTGCGGGTGCAACGCGAGAGAGTCTGGTGCAGATCGCCAAAGAAAAATCATTAATGAATGTGACGTTTGTTGTCGCTCAAGCAAAAGAACATATGGCTAATTTTTGGAGTCTTTGTAATTTTGCACTGGTTCACTTGAAAAATTCGCCTGTTTTTGGAGAGGTTATCCCCTCTAAGATTTTTGAAGCCATGGGGATGGGGTTGCCAATATTAATTGCAGCACCGGCTGGCGTGGCTGTTTCGTTAGTAGAAAGCGAGAAGGTGGGTGTCAGTGTTCCGGCAGAAGATCCCCATTCTTTAGCGACGACAATTCGCTATTACTGTGATAATCAAGACTTACTTAAACCATTGGCAGAAAAGAGTTATCAACGTGCGCCCTATCATAGTCGTGAGCAACAAGCACGATCCTTTTTAAAGATATTAGAAAAATATGTGAAATATTAACTTGATTGATACTTTATGACTGTTTTTTCTGGGGTAGTGAGATATTGCCACACGATTAAGTATCTTAAGCTCATTCAAATTTATGGGCAGTTTGCGATCCGTCTAAAAAAAATAAAAATAAACTCTGCTTTGCCTCCTGCGCAGCGAACGCCTGTTTTAAGCTGGGTGGAATCAATTTTAAAATCGCCACAGTTATCTATCCCTCATAAATTACTTTTTTTAAATCAAGAGAGAGCGATTTCTGCTAATACCCTATGGTGTGATCCTAACATTGATAAGCTTTGGCGGTATAACTTACATTATTTTGATGTCATTAATTCAGTCAGTCATATTCACCCTGAGTGGTGCAGTCAGTTTATTCATCGTTGGATCCAAGAAAACCCACCCGCCGATGGGTGTGGGTGGGAGTCTTATCCCATTTCGCTGCGTATTGTAAATTGGATTAAATGGATTTTGCAGGGTAATCAAGCTACCGAAGTGTTATTACATAGCTTGGCTATCCAAGCGCGATATTTGCGCCAACGGTTAGAGATTCATTTGTTGGGGAACCACATTTTAGCGAATGCAAAAGCATTGCTTTTTGTAGGATTATTTTTTAAAGGGCAAGAAGCAGATAACTGGTTTAAGAAAGGATTTCAGTTATTTAACAAAGAGCTAGCCGAGCAAGTTTTACCAGATGGGGGGCATTTTGAATTAAGTCCCATGTACCACAGTATTATTTTAGAAGATGTGTTGGATGTTATTAATTTATTTAAAACCTATGGTAAATCAGTTTCTGCTGAGTGGATAAATCGTTGTGAAAAAATGCATGTTTGGCTGCACTATATGTGTCACACAGAGGGTGATATTTCATTTTTTAATGATGCAGCATTAGGCGTAGCACCGACATTAAAAGAGATTAAACAATATCAGAAACGGTTAGCGTTGAAACAACCCGCACCAGTCAATCAAATGTTAATGTATTTTCCTGATAGTGGTTATTGTCGCATCCAGAAAAACAATGTTTTATTGCTAATAGATGTGGGTAATATAGGGGCGGCTTATCAGCCGGCGCATGGGCACGCGGATACATTGAGTTTTGAACTTTCTTTAGGGCATCAACGATTGATTGTTAATTCAGGCACCTCTTGTTACGCTGAAAGTGCTGAGCGGCTATGTCAGCGCAGCAGCCAAGCGCACAATGTGCTAACTGTCGATGATCAAAGTTCATCGCAAGTGTGGAAAAGTTTTCGTGTGGCAAAGCGTGCTCGAGTTCATGATGTTAAAATTCAAAAAGTTAACGATAAAGTAGTCGTCAGTGCTTGTCATGATGGATATTGTGCTGTTGACAAGATATACCATACGAGAATATGGACTGTAACGCCTAATGTCCTCTTGCTTGAAGATAAAGTATCAGGTAAAGGATTCCATAAAGTGACTTGTCATTTTCATCTTCATCCACAGATAGAGCTAATAAAAAAAAATGACAGCGTGGTGGAGTTATATGATAAGCAATCTAAAAAATTTCTTGCTTTTTTTGAGTTTGATCAGGCGTCAAACATTATAGAGAGTGCATATCATCCACAGTTTAATGTATCGGTTCCTAATAAAAAAATAGTGGTGGAGGTTTATCAGTGTTTGCCGATACTTTTAAAAACTTATATAAAATTTAACGGATAGAAACAGATGAAGCGGATACTACATTCATTTAAAACCGGTGTGATCAAACTTGTAGAAACACCTTGCCCTCAAGTTAAAGCAGGGCATTTATTAATTCAAACAGGATGTTCGTTAATTTCACCAGGCACTGAAAAAATGCTGATTGATTTTGGCAAAGCATCTCTATTAGAAAAAATACGTCAGCAACCTGATAAAGTAAAAATGGTATTAGATAAAATAAAAACAGATGGTTTGTTGCCTACGTTAGAGGCTGTTCAGAGTAAATTAGATCAAGCGATGCCCTTAGGATATTGTAATGTGGGCACAGTGTTAGAGGTGGGGGAGGGTGTAAGCGAGTTTTCAGTGGGAGATAGAGTGGTATCCAACGGATCACATGCTGAAGTAGTGTTAGCCCCTAAAAATCTTTGTTGCAAAGTGCCTGATGTAGTATCTGATGAAGAAGCTGTTTTTGCTGTGCTAGGTGCGATTGCTTTGCAAGGAATACGTTTAGCAAACCCAACGCTGGGTGAATCTTTTGTGGTGGTTGGCCTGGGGTTGATTGGCTTGTTGACTGTTCAGTTATTACGAGCGCAAGGCTGTCGAGTGCTGGGCGTGGATTTTGATGAGAAAAAACTTGCGTTAGCTAATCAGTTTGGCGCTGAAACAGTAAACCTGTCAGAAGGGGATGATCTGATGGTGAAAGGACATCAGTTCTCTAGAGCACGTGGGGTTGATGGTGTGTTGATTACAGCTTCAACTCAAAGTAATGATCCTGTTCATCAAGCTGCGCAGATGTGTCGCAAAAGAGGGAGAATTATATTAGTAGGGGTAGCAGGGCTGGCGTTATCACGAGCTGATTTTTATGAGAAAGAGTTGTCGTTTCAGGTGTCTTGCTCTTATGGTCCAGGCAGATATGATGCGTGTTACGAAGAGCAGGGCCATGATTACCCGCTTCCTTTTGTGCGTTGGACGGAGCAACGTAATTTTGAAGCTGTGCTTGATCTGTTAGCGAGTCGTAAGTTAACGGTCTCACCATTGATATCGCATCATTTTGCTTTTCAACAAGCAGAGCAAGCCTATGCTTTATTAAGCGAAGGCCATCCTGTATTAGGTGTTTTATTAGCGTATGTAAAACAGAAGTCTTATCAACAAACCATTTTAATTAACCCTTCCTCAAAAAAAGAAACGGCTGTCTGTATCGGGTTGATTGGCGCTGGAAATTATGCCAGTCGAGTGTTAATCCCTGCTTTCAAAAAAGCAAACGTTGCTTTCAAGGTGATTGCTTGTGGTAATGGCATTAGTGGAACGCAAGTGGGTAAGAAATTTGGTTTTGAAAAGACGACAACGAAGATAGAAGATGTTTTATCTGATCCGGATGTAAATACCGTTGTTATTGCGACTCGACATAATAGCCATGCTGATTTAGTGAGCGAAGCACTCCAATCAAACAAACATGTTTTTGTTGAAAAGCCACTTTGTTTGACGTTTCAAGAGCTAGATAAGTTGCAACAAATCATGAGAGGTACCTCTCAAAAAATCATGGTTGGCTTTAACCGCCGCTTTTCGCCACATATTCAAAAAATTAAAGCCTTATTAAAAAATGTAAGTGAGCCTAAATTTTTTATTATGACGGTCAATGCGGGTCAAATTCCTTTAACGCATTGGACTCAAAATCCTGCTATTGGGGGTGGCAGGCTGATTGGTGAAGCCTGTCATTTTATTGATCTTCTAAGATTTTTAGCAGGATCACCTATCGTTTATTCTCAAGCAACCAAAATGAATGGTGATACGGCTTCTATCACGCTTTCTTTTGAAGAGGGTTCTTTGGGCGTCATTCATTATTTAGCAAATGGCCATAAAGCTTTCCCTAAAGAAAGACTAGAAATATTTTCAGCAGGCAGAATTTTACAATTAGATAATTTTTGTAAACTTCGCGGTTATGGATGGCCCCTGTTTAAAAAAATGAATTTATGGCGACAAGATAAAGGGCAAGTAAATTGCATCAGCCAATTTGTCAATGCCATTACCCAGGGCTTGCCCTCACCTATCCCTGTAGAGGAGTTAATCGAAACCAGCAGCGTAACGTTAGAAGTTGCAGAAAATAAAAATCATTTTAAACTTGAAACCCATGAATTTAGCTTTTCGCCGGATAAAAAACTCACTGGGGTTTTCTATTGATTTTATGGTAATTACATTAATCTCGACTTTTTTAATAATAAAATTAAGAGGCACCTGAAAGCATGAGTGAAGTGTTGATTGTGCAAGCACGGATGAGTTCGACCCGTTTCCCTGGGAAGGTTTTATTCCCATTGGCAGAAAAACCAATGCTTGAACATGTTATTCGGCGCGTTCAACGCTGTTGTGTCAAGCGTATTGTTGTTGCGACATCTTTAGATGTTTCAGATGATAGGATTGAAGCATTTTGTCAGTCTGCCGGGATAGAATTTTTTCGGGCTGATCTTTGTGATGTGGCCGCTCGATTTTGCTTTGTTTTAGAGAAGACGGGTGCTGAGCGGTTTATACGTATCTGCGCAGATAGCCCATGCATAGATCCAGCCTTAATAGATCAGGCCGTTGCTCTGTCAAACAATACAACAGCGAACATTGTGACCAACGTTTTTCCGAGAACATTTCCAAAAGGTCAAGGCGTAGAAGTGCTACATTCTGATATCTTTTTAAAGTCACAACCATTTTCGACAGTGGATCAGAAAGAACATGTTACTAAATATTTTTATGAAGGTACGTCCGAATGTAAAATAATTAATTTTTCTTCTGGAGGTCAATGGGGTGAAAAAAATATGTCTGTTGATACACTGCAGGATATGGAGCGCATGCAAAAACTTTTTAAAAAAGTTGGTGTCAGTATCTATAATAAGAGTTGGCATGAATTAATGTATTTTATGGAACAATGCGAAATTTCTGCATGAGTAATACCTTATTTACCAGAGGGTTTATATGAAACTTCGTGTGGGGATTATTGGTCTTGGCGTTGGTGAGATGCATATTGAAGGATATGCAAAACATCCTGCAGCACAAGTTGTAGCTTTGTGTGATTTTAATAATCAACGATTGTCTGAAGCAAAAAAAAAAATACCCAGAC
>Ga0209515_10008026_pt1 | contig 12496 bp, 9 predicted proteins | sample Subgroupgradi54m_FD_187454 | JGI IMG/M metagenome (GOLD analysis project Ga0209515, IMG submission 187454) | Subsurface groundwater microbial communities from S. Glens Falls, New York, USA - GMW60B uncontaminated upgradient, 5.4 m (SPAdes)... ... | reverse complement strand
GTTTACCGCAGAGATGGAAGAGGAGCTTGACCGGGTCGAAGATGGGGATCTGGAATGGGTCGCGGTCGTCCGGCACTTCTACACGCCCTTCTCCGCACGCGTCACGACCGCGCAGGAGAAGATGCGCGAAGTGAAGCGCGAAGTGATTGCGACCAACTATATGTGCGAGCAGTGCGGGAAGCCGATGGTGATTAAATGGGGACGCTTTGGTCAGTTCCTGAGCTGCTCAGGCTATCCCGACTGCAAGAACGCCGGGCCGTTGCCCACTGGCGTGGCGTGTCCTGAGCCAGGGTGCGGTGGGCAGTTGGTGAGCCGTCGCGCTCGGGGACGAAAGTTTTACGGCTGCTCGAAGTATCCGAACTGCCGCTACACGGCGCGGCGTCTGAACCAGGAAAGCAGCGGCAACGGTGCCACGCCCGAGCCGGAGGCGACGAACGAGTGAATCGTGCCCACTTGGGAAAATTGCGGATTTCGGATTGCGGATTGCGGACTGAACAGTGTTTCCATTCCGCAATTCGCAGATGATTCCCCCGCCGGTCAAACGATTCCTCCGCTATCTTGAGACCGAGCGCACCGCCTCGCAACATACGTGCCTCAATTACACCATTGATCTGCAGCGGTTCATCGCATTTCTTGGTCATCAGCGCTTTGAGTCGGTGACCGCACTCGATATCCGGCGATTCGTGGCGCACCTTAGCACACAGCAAAGTTCCCGACGGACGATTGCGCGGCGGCTCTCCTGCGTGCGCAGCTTTTTCCGGTTCCTCTGTCGTGAAGGAACGCTCGAGCATAATCCAGCAACGGCCATCCCGACCCCGCGACTGGAGAAACGGCTGCCCTCCTTCCTTGACGAGCAGCAGATGACGCGGCTGCTCGAGGCGCCGCCCATCAAGAAATGGCAAGGGCTCAGGGATCGAGCACTCCTTGAGACGCTCTACTCCACCGGCATCCGGGTGAGCGAGCTTGTCGGGTTGAATCAGGAGGATCTTGATGAGATTTCTGGCACGATCATCGTTCGCGGGAAAGGGAGGAAGGAGCGGCTTTGTCCGATTGGAGAGACGGCGCTGAAGACGATTCGCCGCTACATGGCGAAACGTCCGAAGAAGCTCCGCGTGCCGTACGCCATTTTTGTCAGCCAGAAAGGCACCCGCCTGACGGTGCGCCAAGTGGATCGGCTGCTCGTGCAGTATGTGAAGCTTGCCGAACTGCCGCTCTCTATCAGCCCGCACAGCCTGCGGCACAGCTTCGCCACGCATCTGCTTGATCGTGGCGCAGACCTGCGCAGCGTCCAGGAATTGCTGGGACATGCCAGTCTGTCCACGACGCAAATCTATACGCACGTCACGGCACAGCGCTTGAAGAAAGTCTATGACCAAGCGCACCCACGAGCGTAAGGGGACTGGGGGTAGACAGGACACACATCTATGGGGGTGGGTGGCGGCACCTTCTTATCGGAACGGCATGCTGCGCCAGCGGACACTCACCGTATGCGCGCTTTGGATCGCCGCGAACACCCTGCGCGCTCCAGTAGTTGCTGCCGAGATCATCGGGAATCGGTTCAATCCGTCGGCCTATCAGGGGAAGTACGTTGTGCTGGATTTCTGGGCGACGTGGTGCGGTCCTTGCCGGAGCCAGCTACCACGGATAAAGCAATTCTACCAAAAGATCCAAGGAGACCAGCGCGTGGCGCTTGTGGGGATTAGCCTGGATCGCAGCAAGCGAGCGCTCACGAAGATGGTCCAGGATGAGGCGATCGCGTGGCCTCAAGTCTACGACGGGCAGAGTTTCGGTTCCTTGAACGCCCACCGATATGGCGTCACAGGTATTCCCCACATGGTCTTGCTCGATCCAGAGGGAAAAACGCTTATCCGGGATGGAAGTCTCTCGATGATTCAGCAGGTATTAGAAGAGCACCTCGCTCGAGAGCCTAGCACACCGACACCTGGCGGCATAGCAACGGTGGCTGGGCAGACAGCACGCAATCAATGGCCTGGCGGTGTTGTAGGTGAGCGTCAGGACAGCATCGGGTCCACATCGGAGCGCTATGTCCTCACACCAGAGGATCGTCACCGCATTAACCGAGCGTTGGGGGCCACGGGGGCCATTGAGGGAGACATTCGTTATGATCGCAAACTTCTGCAGCTCCCGGCTGTTTTCCCGCAACTGTGGTTTCAGGATGAAGAGCAGGGAACCATGGTTAACTTAGACTGGCATGCTGAGCGCTCCACGTACGAGGTGCGCCACGTTCCGATTGGGCGCTATGCACTGACGGTTGTGCTGGATGCGAATCCCAAGAACCCTCCAGGGCTTCCAGGCGACTTTATCGCCTTGGTACCCGGGTTGGAGGTTTATCAGGATGAGCTGGCACGTCACGATGTTACAGTCCATCAGCTCATTCGCCTCCTGATGCCGATTGACAACCATGATCCGATTTCACAGAGTTACACAGACCCGTATCCTCTCCATGAGAGCCCAGTTCATTTCGTGTGGGACACGGTGCCGAATGCGACGACCTATCGATATACGGTGTCCAAGTGTGATGAACGGCTTGAACAATCGACGCCGATCATTACCGGATCCAGCTGGATGGGACAGTGCCTGGTTGAGTTGCCTCCTAGCGAGCCGCATCAATTCTATTTGTTCGATGTCGCCGCATTTGATGGGGACACCCTTATCGGAGAGCTGGTGATCCAGGGCAAAGATTTTAGGAGCCAAGAGTATCGATTCGTAGTGGCGGAGTAGTGCCTTGAGCAAGGAGGGGGTATGGTGTCGAGGACGGTGCGGATTGTGATCATTGTGCTGCTCAGTGCTGGATGGATTTATCCTTTGTTCTTTTCGGTGAGGACCCTCCTCGACTGGTGCCGCCTTGAAGCTTCGCCAGTTGTGTACGGCACTGAGCGGACGCTCAACAGTTTTCCATTCTTGCACGCCAGCCAGCAGGCGCTTGGTCTGGGCGTGGTTTGGTGCGCGATCAGCTTGACCGCGTGGATGGTAGTATTGATTGTCAAAGGATCAACTGGAATATCCAAGCGCTAACGACGATGTGGTGGCTGTATGAACTGTGTGTGCTTATCGGGTTCGTGTGTTATCTTCCGTCCGCGTTGTGGCGACGGCGACTGCCGCATGAGGGGTGGTCCATGCGGTTGGGTCGCTACCCGCGCGAGCTTGTGGCCTCGCTCCAAGGCAAGCGCACACTTTGGGTGCATGCGGTCAGCGTTGGGGAAGTGCTTTCCGCGCGGCCGCTTCTGACAGTGCTCACTCAGACATACCCAGACGCTCCGCTGGTGCTCTCCACGATTACCCCGGGGGGCTTTGAGGTTGGCTCAACGCAGGTCGAACGCCTCGGGGCTTGTATCTACTTTCCGCTTGATCTGCGCTCCTGTGTCCATCGAGCCTTCGCAGCGTTTCATCCGCGCATCCTCTTGCTGATGGAATCTGAGCTGTGGCCGATGACGGTGCATCTCGCCCATCGCGCAGGTATTCCCATTGTGGTGGTGAACGGACGGATCTCGCCTCGAACCTTTCGGCGAGCTCAATGGGTGCAACCGTTCTTTACCAAGATGCTCCATCGCGTGGATCTCTTCTTGATGCAGAGCCAAGAGGATGCGGATCGGCTCTTAGCGCTTGGCGCGCCTGCTGCGCGGGTGCACGTCGCTGGCAATCTGAAATGGGATGCGAGCCTGACCACGCGTCCAACGCCGCAAGCAATTCAGGAGAGTGCGGCACGCTTCGGATTGCACCAGGAGGAGACGGTGATCGTTGCAGGCAGTACGCACCGTGGGGAAGAGGCGGTACTCTTGCGAGCGTTCCGCGCGATCCGGACGGCGTCCCCACAGGTGCGGCTCATGTTGGCACCACGCCATCTGGAGCGGGTGGCTGAAGTGGAAACCCTCATCCGGCAAGAAGGGTGGATGGTGGCTCGCGCGTCATCAACGCCTACAGCGGGCTGGGATGTCGGGCTCATCGATGTGTTTGGGCAGTTGCCGCAGTATTATGGCCTGGCGAGTGTTGTCTATATTGGCGGCAGCCTGATTCCGCACGGTGGGCAAAACCCGCTCGAAGCTGCAAGCCTTGGCAAACCCATGGTGTTCGGCCCTTCGATGCACAACTTTGCCAGCATCACACATCAACTGTTTGCGCATCATGCCGCGCGGCAGGTGAATAGCGCCGATGAGCTCACCCAGACGCTGCAGGAGCTGCTCGCGCATCCGCGCGAGGCGCAGGCCATGGGCGCTCGGGCACAGGCGCTGACCGAACAGTTTCAGGGCGCGACCCAGCGCACCCTCAACGCCCTGAAGCCGTTTTTGACACCGTCCTCCTCCACGACGTAGAATAGAGCGTATGTCCCTCCACGACGCCTGGTGGCGGCTGGCCACGCAGGGTCCTCCACGATCTTCTCTGGATCGGATGCTCTCTCGTGTCTTGCACGTTGGTGCTGGGCTCTACGGGACGGCGGTGAATCTGCGCAACCGTGCGTACGACCGTGGATGGGCTCATGCGGTGCGCTTACCATGCACCGTGATTAGTGTCGGCAATCTGGTGGTCGGCGGCACAGGGAAGACCACGTGTGTCGAGTTCCTCACCAAAAAACTTCTTACGCGCGGTCGGCGCGTGGCGGTGCTTTCACGGGGCTATGGGGGAGCGCGTGAGACGTACTGGTTGCGCAATGAGGATGGAGAGGTGATGGTGCACGGCACACCGCATGCTGAGGGGGTGCTGGCGGATGAGCCACGACTACTCGCGCGCCATCTCGAAGGGGTGCCCATTCTGGTGGGGGCGCAACGATCACAGACCGGTCGTATGGCAGCGGCACAGTTAGGGTGTGATACTGCGGTGTTAGATGACGGGTTTCAGCACCGGCGGGTTCAGCGGGATTGTGAGATTGTGCTTGTGCACGCCCGGATGCCGTTGGGCGGGTGGCCGCTCTTGCCGCGCGGCCTCATGCGCGAGCCGCTTACGTCACTTAAGCGCGCCGATGTGGTGATTCTCACGAAAGCGGATGAGGTGCTCGAGCGGGTGAGCGCTCTTGGGGAGCGGTTGCGCGCGCTGAATCCGTCGATGACGCTGCTCACTGCGGTCCATGAGCCCGTCGGGCTTGAGGAGGTGCTGACCGGTGTTCGGCATGCGCCGCGGCGACTAGATGGGCTGCGCCTAGGACTCCTGTCATCCATCGGTGATCCGACCGGGTTTGAGCTGACGGTGCAGCGACTCCATGGAACGATCGCGTGGCACCGCGCATTCCAGGATCATTACCGATACCAAGCCAGCGATTGGGTGGCGCTTGGTGAGCAGGTGCGTCGCGCTCCGGTGGATGCGGTGGTCACGACGGAAAAAGATTGGGTGCGCCTGCAACCGTGGGCTGTGGACCATGGACCATGGACCGTGCCCTTGTGGGTGCTTGGGGTGCGAATGAACATTCTTAGCGGAGAAGCAGCGTTAGATGCTCGACTGGATCGCTTGTACGCTCGTTAACATCATCGGCGGAGTGCTCTGCCTCCTGCCGCCATCGGTGGCGGTATGGATCGGCGAGCGCTTCGGGCTCCTGGCCTATTGGCTGCAACCCAAGCGGACGCGCATCGGGATCCAGAATCTCCGCGCGGCGTTTGATGGACACTACACGCCAGAGCGTCTGCGTCGAATCATCCAGAGTGCCTATCGGCAGCTTGGCGCTGGTGTTGTGGAGTTGCTGCGGCTGCCGGTCATCGACCGAGCATACGTGGATCGATATATTACGATCGAGGGCCAGGATCATTTTGAGGCGGCGCTTGCCTCTGAGCGGCCTGTGATCTTGCTCACCGGCCATTACGGCAACTGGGAGCTCTCCTCTATTGTGGCCGCGCTCACCGGCCATCCGATTGTGGCACTCGCCCGCGCGCAGGAGAAGTTCCCGCGGCTCTATCGGCTGCTCATCTCCTATCGCGAGTCGAAGGGGTGCAAGATCGTGCACAAGGGCGGGCCAATGAAGCGGCTCATCGCCGCATTGGGTGCGCGCCAGCTCATTGGAATTGTTGGTGATCAAGCCAGCCGGCAGGGCATCTTCGTGGAGTTCTTTGGGCGTCCTGCGCTCTTTGCCACCGGTCCGTTCGATCTTGCCTACAGCAAGCAGGCGGTGATTCTTCCGGCGTTTATCCACCGGGTTCACGGAGCGTTCCATCGCATTGTGATCGAGCCGCCGATTACGCTCTCTTCGCATGTCACGAAATCAGAGGGCATCCGGCAGGGGGTCGAGCGATTTGCCGAGCTGCTCGGACGCCACATTACCGAGGACCCAGGGCAGTGGTTGTGGATGCACAAGCGATGGAAATATACCCCTGCGCGGCGCGTGCTGATCTTAAGCGACGGCAAGGCGGGGCATGTGAAGCAGTCGCTCTCGGTGGTCGAGGCGATGTGCGGCCCAGACCGAGTGGTGACCCATCAAGTGGTGGAGATCCGATATCGTCACGCCATCTGCCGAGGGGTGACGTTCCTCTGGAGCTGGTGGGTTCCGAGCGGATGGGGTGGCGCGCGGCTCTTGCGCTCGACATTGACGCATGAGAGTGCGAGCGCACTCCTGACGCGCTATGCGGATCTGATCATTTCTTGCGGAGCGTCCACGGTGCCTGCGAATCTACTATGGGCGTGCGAGAATCGGGCGAAGTCCATTGTCCTGATGAATCCAGCGCCGATTCCGCTTGGCCGGTTTGCTCTCGTGATTGCCCCACGGCATGACGCGCTTCCAAGACGCGGAAACGTCGTTGAAACTTCAGGGGCGGTGGTGGCGCACAAGGCAGATCCCGAGCTGCGGCAGGCGGGCCACCAGCTTCGGCAGCATCCTCGGCATCGCCCAACGAGTGAGCAGGACCGAGGCGGTCCGGTGATTGCGCTCTTCGTGGGCGGCGATACCGCGCACTACGCATTCGACCTCCTGTTTATCGAGGCATTGATCGCAGCACTGAAAGCGGTGTGCGAGGCCACGCAGGGCTGGTGTCTGGTGACGACCTCGCGTCGGACCTCGCCGACGGTTGAGCAGCGCATCGTTGAACAGCTGGAGACCTACCCGCGCTGTTGCTTGCTCATCCGCGCCAGCCGCGATCCGCTCGATGGCACAATGGATGGCATGCTAGGGCTCGCGGATGTGGCGGTCGTGACGGGTGAGAGCGTGTCGATGGTGTCCGAAGCCTGCGCGAGCGGACGACCTGTGGTCGTGGTGAAGCCGCCGCTGGGGCGGCACAACGGCGCTGTTCCGATGAAGCATCAGCGGTTCCTCTGCGATCTTGTCACAGAAGCGTACGTTCATCTGGTGCCGGTTGATGAGCTCAGCGCTGCGATTCATCATGCGATCACTGCCCGCCAGCCGAGAAAGCGGCTGGAAACGTTTGCGATCGTCCGAGCCGCCGTCACTCGCCTCTTATGAGATGTGGTCAACGCGAAGCTGTTGGTCCGTAGTCCGTACAAGAACTGCCTAGAACCGGTTTCAAAACCGCCACGGATTGCGGACTGCGGATTGCGGATTGCTCGACGGACAAATTCGAAATCAAAAATCCGAAATCCGCAATCTCTTGGGTATTGAAATAGCTTCTAAGCTATCGACCATAGACCATGGACTACGAACGACGGACTTCCTGAGGATATATGCACGTTCTCCAGATTCTCCCAGCGCTTGAGATTGGCGGAGTTGAGCGAGGCGTGCTCGATCTCACCAAGGGCCTGATTGCGCGCGGGCATCGTGTCAGCGTCATCTCCTCAGGCGGCTCGCTGGTTGAGCGGCTCATACAGCTTGGCGCCACGCATCATCAGCTCCCGGTTGGCGAAAAATCACTGCGGACAATCCGCGATGGCATCCCTCGGGTGGCGCAGATCATTCAAGCGACGCAGGTGGATATCGTGCATGCCCGTTCGCGGGTGCCTGGGTGGATCGGATATGGCGCAGCTCGATTAACGCAGCGGCCGTTTGTGACGACGGCGCACGGGTTCTATCGCCCCCATCTGGCCTCGCGCGTCATGACCTGGGGGCGATTGGTCATTGCGCCATCAGAAGCGCTGGGCTGCTACCTGATGGAAGAGTTCCAACTCCCTCGAGAGCGGCTCCGGATCATTCCTCGAGGGGTTGACCTTGAAGAATTTCCGTTCCAACCCCCGACCACTTCGCCAGACACTCCGTGGCGCTTAGGACTATTTGGACGCCTGAGTCCCCTGAAGGGGCAGGAGATTGCGTTGCGGGCGTGCGAGCGGCTCATTCGCAGCGGCACTCCGGTGACATTGTGTATCGCGGGCGATGTGCCAGGCTCGCCTGCGCGCCACGCACTCGAGCAGTTGATCCGAACACTCAAGCTTGAGGCATCGGTGGAATGGCTTGGCGTGCGCCAGGATATGCCGGCTCTGATTGCCTCGGTGGATATGGTGTTGGTTCCCTCGACCTATCCTGAGTCGTTTGGCCGCAGCGTGGTTGAAGCCCAAGCGGTTGGCCGGCCGGTTATTGCCTCACGGCTCGGCGCGTTCCCAGAGATTATTGAGCACGGCGTGAACGGTTTACTGGTGCCGCCGGGTGATCCGAATGCGCTGGCTGACGCGATCGCGCGATTCATCGACGATGCATCACTGCGCGAGGCGTGCATTCGGCACGGGCGCGAGCGTGTCGAGACTCACTGGAGCGCTGCCCGTATGACTGAGCAGACGCTGGCGGTCTATGAGGAGTGCCTGACGCAACCTCGGATCCTGATCTGGAAACTGAGCGCACTGGGCGATGTGATCCTTTCAACCCCGAGTTTACGCGCGATCCGCCGTCAGTATCCTCAGGCACGCATCACGTTGGTCGTGGGGCGCGGTGCCTATGAAGTGGTCGCCCGCTGTCCGTATCTTAATGACATCATCGTCTATGATCGCGCCGGAAAAGATCGCGGACTGCGTGGGCATTTCAACTTTGTTCGACGCTTGCGTCGAAGCAGGTTTGATCTTTCGGTGGATTTGCAGAACAGCCGTAAGACGCATCTCATGGCCTGGTGTGCTGGGATTTCGATTCGGGCGGGCTATCGACGTAAATATGGCTGGTTGCTCAACCGCGGCGTGCGGCTGCCTCGCGTGGTTCTGACGCCGATCGCTCATCAGCGCTACCTCTTAAAGCATGCAGGCTTCTCGATGGACGATGAGCGGCTCGAATTGTGGCCCTCAACCGAGGATGAAAATCGAGCGCGCGCATTACTTGGGATCACGCCATCATCCGCGCGATCGCCGCTCATCGGGATGCACCCAGGCGGGAGCGGGCGTTGGGTCACGAAGCGCTGGGATCTTGATCGCTGGGCTCGGTTGTGTGACATGCTGACGCAGCAAGGGGTGCATGTGGTGGTGGTCGGGGGTCCTGAAGAGCGCGCGTTGGGCGAGGCGCTGACCCAACTGACACGGACACCACCACGTATGATCATCGGGCAGACGAGTGTGATGGAGTTAGCATGCGTGATCAAGCAGTGTGACGTCTTTATTGCTCACGACTCCTCCTCGCTTCATGTCGCCACTGCCGTAGGGACTCCAGCCGTGGCACTCTTTGGCCCGACCGATCCGCGGCGGCATTTGCCTTCGACATTTACCGGACAGGTGATCAAGCAACCGGTCTTTTGCAGTCCATGTTACTCAACACGCTGCCGCACTATTACGCATGCCTGCATGAAGCGCATTAGTGTGGAGCAAGTGCTCAGCGTTGCTCTCGGCGTGTTAGCGGAGCAGGAGCATCGAAGCGCATGACGTGCACGGTGCATCCGGTCACGTATCGCTGCCGCTCATGAAACGCATTCTCGTTGTCTTGCCGAATTGGTTCGGGGATACGTTGTTTGCCACCCCGGTGTTGCGTGCCCTGCGGCGCGAGCGGCCGAATGCGTTCATTGCGACGCTGGGATGGCCGAACTGCCGTGAGATGTTGCAGCATAATCCATGTGTGGACATGATGCTTGATTACGACGAGAAAGGCCGCGATCGGAGTCTGGGGGCGAAGTGGGCGCTCGTGCGGATGTTACGTAGCCACCACTTTGACGCCGCGCTCTTACTTCGAAAGAGTTTCTCGCGCGCGCTGCTCTTGGCCTGTGCGCGCATCCCGGTGCGTGTCGGGTTCGATCATTCGAAAGCGAACTGGCTGCTGACCCATCATGCGCCGATGCCTGTCGGGCCTGTCCATAAGGCAGCCTCCTATCGTCCGCTCCTGGCAGCCATTGGGTTGACCTCGGCGCTTGAATCGTATGAGTATTTCGTCAGCGAGGAAGAGCGATGCCAAGCGCAAGCGCTTCTTCGTACTCCATCTGGAGTGGATGGCGCACGCCTGGTCGTGTTGCATCCAGGAGCGAACTGGTTCCATAAGCGTTGGGCGCCGGAGCGCTTCGCCGCGCTGGGCGATCGGCTCATGGAGCAGGCAGCGGCTCGGATTGTGATCACCGGAGCGCCGGATGACCGGACAGTTGTGGAGTCGATCGCTGCTCGCATGCATCATCCGGTCACTGTGTTAGCAGGAGAGACCACATTGCGGCAGCTTGGGGCCTGCCTTCAGCAGGCGCAGTTAGTCGTCTCGAATGACACCGGGATTTCGCACATGGCCGCGGCACTTGGCCGGCCACTCGTGGCACTCTATGGTCCGACATCGCCACTACTCACCGGGCCGCTCGGCGATCCACAGCGCACCATTGTGGTGCACCATGTAGACTGCTGTCCGGAGATTCCCTGTTACCATCCCACCGACCCACCGCATCCTGGGATGAACGCGATTACAGTCGATGAGGCGTATAGCGCGGCGGTACAACTGCTTCGGCGACATGATGGCTGAACAAACCCCTGATGTTGGCTCAAGGCTCAAGGCTCAAGGCTCAGGGCAATGGCTCGCAGCCGAGCGGCAGAGAATTCTTGTGATCGCGCCATCGAATATTGGGGATGCGATCTTAGCGAGTGATGTGATTGCTACCCTCGCGCGGTGTTATCCGGATGCGCACGTGACGTTACTGATCGGAGCCCGCGCGAAGACGCTGTTCGTTGAGGATCCTCGGATTCAAACAATCATCGACACCAATGCAGAGGAGTCGCTCATCAGTCGACTGAAGCTAGCACTTGCCCTCTGGCGTCATCAACCGCAGGTCGTGGTCGATCTGCGTCATACGCTGTATCCGCTCTTGCTCAAGCCGCTTCAGTGCTGGCGATTCATGCGGCTCCCTCCAAAGCGGCTGCGTCATATGCGGGATCGCCATCTCTGGAAGCTGCGCAGGCAAGTGCCGGAGATTGCACGCGCTCTCGCGCACGAGCCGGCACAGCCGATACCGGGCGCAGTGGTCCGACACGCTCGTGCGGACGGACTCTGGTATAGTCCGAAAGATGCGGCCCATATCGAGACCTTGCGGAAGCGATGGCAGTTGGATGCGGCCCGGCCGCTCGTGGTGATTGCGCCTGGGGCGCGCAGCCATATCAAGCGGTGGACAGTTGAAGGGTTTGCTCGCCTCGCCGATCGCCTGATGGTTGAGCGCAACGCGCAGGTGGTTTTCTCCGGAGAGCCGGATGAGAAGCCCACTATCGAGGAGATTCTTAGCCTGATGAGCCAGCGGGCATTGAGTGCTGTTGGGCTGATCACGGTGCGCCAGCTAGGGGTACTCATGCAACGCGCGTCGCTCGTCATCACGAATGACTCAGCATCGTTGCACTTGGCCTCTGCTCAGGATGTGCCGACGGTCGCGATCTTCGGGCCCACAGATGCCGGCAAGTACGGCCCGACAGCCACACAGGCGCGCACCATCAGGCGCCGGCTCTTTTGTGCGCCCTGCGAGCAAGCGCTCTGCCGTTTTAATCATGAATGCATGCGCTTTGTGACTGCGGCAGAAGTTTTTGAAGCTGCCGCTGAACTCTTAGGGCGGAGGGCGGAGGGCGGAGGGCGATCTTTATGAGCGCACCCACGCCCCGTGCCCCGGGCCCTGTGCCCCTGGCCCCTAAACGGTTGCTTGTCATTCGACTGGATCGGATCGGCGACGTCGTCCTTTCAACGCCGGTGCTCCAAGCGCTGCGAGCAGCTTTTCCGCATCTCTATCTGGCGATGATGGTTCGTCCAGCCTGCGAAGAGCTGGTGAAAGGGAACCCCCATGTGAATGAGGTGCTTCTCTATGATAAAGATGGCGCGCATCACAATCTTCTTAAGACCATCCGATTTGCATGGCGGCTGCGCCGGCATCAATTCGATACCGCCCTGGTGCTTCATCCCACCAACCGCTCGCATTGGATGCCATGGCTGGCCGGCATTCCGGTGCGTATTGGGTACAATCGGAAAAGTGCGTGGCTGCTGACGCGTCGTCTCCCGCATCGCAAGCAAGAAGGGGCCCGACACGAAGCAGAGTATACGCTGGAGCTGCTCACACCTTTTGGCATTGTGCCGCAGCCTCCGGTCCTGTGTGTCCCGATCCGACCCAGCGCGGCTCAACGCGTCGAGGCGATACTCAAGGAGGGGTCGATCCAGCCTACCGAACGGCTCGTGGCGATACACCCCTCAGCCAGTTGCCGCTCCAAG
>Ga0209515_10008025_pt1 | contig 12497 bp, 13 predicted proteins | sample Subgroupgradi54m_FD_187454 | JGI IMG/M metagenome (GOLD analysis project Ga0209515, IMG submission 187454) | Subsurface groundwater microbial communities from S. Glens Falls, New York, USA - GMW60B uncontaminated upgradient, 5.4 m (SPAdes)... ... | reverse complement strand
GGATGCGAGCAGTGTAGACTCCGGCTTGACGATACGCATCGGTAATGCTGGTGCCGTAGCTCATCAGGCCGCCGATCGCGGCGAACTCACGCCATTGATAAATCGCAGGAACCCGATGGCGTGCTGACAACGCGACAAGCTTGTCGCGTTGGCTGTCGAAAAAGGGATCGCCGCTGACGAGGAGCGCACGCGCCCCCTGCCGGACAAGTGTCGCGAAGGCAGTGTCGATTTCCGGTGGAGTGCCGGCATTCAGCACCTGAACTCGCCGTCCCAAGACGCGCGCCGCTCCCATCACGTCTTTTGTTTCCGGCTCAAGATAGGGACTGGTGGGATTTACCAGCATTGCGATCACGGCGGGCGCAGGAACTAACTCGTGCAACAGTTGCAATCGTTTTGGCGCCAACGCTACCGTGATCATGCTGACGCCCGTCACGTTGCCGCCCGGCCGGTTCAGGCTGGCGACGAGACCAAAGGTGATCGGGTCTCCGGCACTGACGAAAACGATCGGAATCGTCGATGTCGCTGCCTTCGCCGCAAGCCCCGAGTGAGCTCCCCCGACCGCAGCGATCACGGCTACCTGACGGCGAACCAGGTCCGACGCCAGCGCGGGCAATCGATCATATTGAAGCTCCGCCCAACGGAATTCGATCGCCAGATTTGTGCCTTCCACATAGCCGCTTTCGTTCAAACCTCGGATGAACGCATCGGTCACATACTTTGCCTCACCGGGCGACCTGGTGCTGAGATAGCCGATCCTTGTGATCGCCGGCTGCTGCGCGTCGGCGGCGAGCGGCGCGATGAGGAGGCCGAGGGCGAGCATAACGACGAGCGCGACAGTTCTCACTGAATGACCTCGTCCGCCCGGATCAGCACGGACTGCGGGATCGTGAGCCCCAGCGCCTTGGCCGTCTTCAGGTTGACGACCAGCTCGAACTTGGTGGGCTGCTCGACGGGGAGGTCGGCGGGCTTGGCGCCCTTGAGAATCTTGTCCACGAACGTCGCCGCACGGCGCGACGAATCGCCCGAGTTCGGCCCGTACGCCAGGAGGCCCCCGGCTTCCGCGTACTGCCTCCAATTGAATGTCGCCGGCAACCGGCTCTTTGCCGCGAGCTCCGCAATACGTACTCGCTGACTGAGGAACATCGGGTCGGCTAGGACGGTGAGCGCACCCGCCTTCTCTTTGGTCATCACTACGAATGCGGCCTCCAAACTCCCTGGGATCGCGCACGTCCACGACCTGAAGCTGCACTCCCAATTGGTGCGCTGCGATCTCCGTCCATCTCAGCTGGGGTGCGGAAACTGGATTGGTCGGATTTCGAAGCACGGCGACCCGAGTCAGCCAGGGAACTACCTCCTTGAGCAGCTCCAGCTGCTTCGCGCTCAACTCGGCGGCAATGTTCGTCAATCCTGTAATGTTACCGCCTGGGCGTGCCAGGCTGGGAACGATCCCAGTCCCAACCGGATCGCCGACTGCCACAAAGATAATGGGAACCGTGCTTGTCGTCTGCTTCGCAGCCGTGGCCGCTGTTGTCCCCCACGCGAGGATGACGTCAACCTTGACGCGGACGAGATCGGCTGCAGCATCGAGGAACTGATCGACCTTCCCCTCCACCCATCGGTACTCTATAGCAAGGTTCTGTCCCTCGCTATAACCGAGATCTCGCAACCCTTGACGGAACCCCTCGATCAAGGGCCTAGCGGCGGAAGGAGAGCCGGTCATTAACACGCCGATCCGCGGGATGTTCCGCTCCGGCTGAGCGCTGGACACGAGCGGCGCCAGGAGGATGCCGAGAACGAGGGTGACAACCAGCGCGCGACGCCGGTTCACTGGATCACCTCATCCGCCCGGATGAGCACCGACTGGGGGATCGTGATCCCGAGGGCCTTGGCGGTCTTCAGGTTGATCACCAGCTCGAACTTCGTCGCCTGCTCCACGGGGAGATCGGCGGCCTTGGCGCCCTTCAGGACTTTGTCTACATAGGTAGCAGCGCGCCGGAACGCGTCGCGGAGGTTCGCTCCGTAGGACATGAGGCCACCCGCCTCCGCAAATTCCCTCCGCTGGTAAACTGCCGGCAACCTGCTCTTTGTCGCAAGGTCCGCGATACGTTGTAGGTGGGACCAGAACAGCGGGTCGACCAAGACAGAGAGCGCTCCGCTGCGCTCCTTGATCATCGCCGAGAATGCGCTCTCGAACTCTTCGGGACCTCGAACATCCAGGACTTGAAGCTGCTGCCCTAACGCTCGGGCCGCAGCCCGTGTTTCTTTCAAGTGGCTTGCAGCAGCTTTACTGACGGGATTCCGGAGGACGGCCACCTGGGTGACTGTGGGCACGGCTTCCTTGAGGAGCTCCAGTTGTTTCCCATGTAACTCCGGCTCAAAGTTGACCAGCCCTGTGATATTGCCGCCCGGGCGCGCGAGGCTCGCGACAAACCCTGCCTCAACAGGATCGACGGTGCTCCTCATGACGATGGGGATGGTCGCAGTCGCCTTCTTGGCAGCCAGAACCGCCACGGTCGATGTGGCAAAGATGACGTCAACCTTGAGACGGACCAGGTTGGCCGCGAGGTCCGGGAGCGGCTCGGCCCTCCCCTTAGCATATCGTTCCTCAATGATGATGTTCTGGCCCTCAATCCAGCCAAGCTCGCGCAAGGCTTGCCGGAACGCATCGAGAAGCGGCCCAGGCCCGGTCGGCGACAGGTAACCTATCCGAAATACTTTCGTCGGCTGCTGCGCGTCGGCGGCGAGCGGCCCCACGACGATGCCGAGGGCGAGGGTGACGAGGAGGGCGATGATTCTGAGCCTCATGACAGCCTCCCTGAACGTCAGCGGACTAACTGGGGCTCAGCCCGCCTTCATGGGCCTTGGGTCTCCGGGTGGGGTGCGCCAAGCATACCGCCACCGGACGGGCAAGGGAATGGCCAGGACGGGGTGCCCGGGGAGCTACTCCTGGGATGGCCGAGGGGTGACCGAGGTGACCGGGGTTTGGCCCTCTTTAAAGTAAACAGGGGGGAATCATGGAAAAGAAGGCCAATGTCGGGTCACCTGGGTTACCCTTACCTCGCCAGACCAAGCCGTTAGCACGTTCACAACCCTCCTAAGATGCCCGTTGACAGCGCGTCTGATCTCGTTCTAGTGTTCAGGCCACGTCCTTAACCGTCCGGCCCTCGGGGGGCTTAGGAGGTGCACGATGGCAACGCATGGTGTGCTGAGGTCACTCGTTGTTCTGATATTCGTGCTGTGCACCGGCTATGCTCTGGCGCAAACGCCGACCAGCCCACCGCCCATGAGCAACTACCTCATCCCCATCGGTCCGGCGGTGAGCGTGGAGATGGCCAAGAAGGCGGCTGCCGCGGCGTTGGCTGAGGCGCGCAAGAACAACTGGCTGATGGTGGTGGCCGTGGTCGATCCCGACGGCACCTTGGTCTATTACGAGCGGATGGACAATGTCCAGTTGGGCAGCGTCGACGTCGCCATCGACAAGGCACGCTCGGCGGCACTCTACAAGCGTCCGACGAAGGCGTTTCAGGATGCGGTGGCGAGCGGTGGTCTGGGGCTGCGCATCCTCGGCCTGAAGGGAGCAGTGCCGGTCGAGGGCGGCGTTCCGCTGCTGGTCGCTGGCAAGCTCATCGGGGCCATCGGGCTCTCCGGCGATCTCGGCGAGCATGATGCGCAATGTGCCGCGGCGGGCGCGAACGCCATCAAGAATCCGTAATCCGGCACAGTAACTCCTACTTCACACGCCGTACATCCCATGGGCGTCGAGTCCCCCCTCGGCGCTCGTGGTGTTTTTACAAGGGTCAAGCACCGCCTTGACAGCCGCCAGGCAGAGGCATACTGTATCTCCGCGGCTAAACGTCCCTTGGGCAAACGGCCAACTTCCGTTGTCTCGGCGAACTAGAGTAGCTCCCTCAATCTGTTCCTAAGGAGGTTCCATCATGGCAAAGATTCTCAAGTGTGGCGATTTGATGCCTGGCTGTGCTGCAGTGATCGAGGGAAAGGATGACGCGGAGGTGATGGCGAAGGGGACGGAGCACGCCAAGAAGGCCCATGGGATGGCGACCATCCCGCCCGACCTGGCTAAGAAGGTTCAGGCGGCGATCAAGGACAAGAAATAGTCCGCGGTGGCTGGCGAGCGAACAGCCGATAGAATCGGCCTCATGGAGGATCGAAGAATGAAGCGCATGGCGTTGATACTTAGCGTGACCTTGGCCATAGGAATCGCGCTCGGGATCATCGGGACCCAGGTCCTGAACGCCCAGTACGCCCAGCAGCAGGAGCCGATAAAGCGCACTGTGCTCCTCAAAACGGACTTGGCTGGCATCGAGGGGAAAGAGGGAGTCTTGTTCCTCGCGGAGTTGGCACCTGGGGCGGTCAGTGGGAAACACTATCACCCCGGGACCGAGTTGTTTTATGTCCTGGAAGGCGCGTTTACCCACGCACCGGAAGGTAAGCCGCCGGTCACCCTGAAGGCGGGCGAAGCTGGCCATAATTCCAACAAGGGAGTGCACTACGTCAAGAACCCCAGCATGACAGAGCGGACGAGGGCCCTTGCCTGCTTGATCGTCGACAAGGGCCAGCCGCTCACCGTGCCGGTGAAATAAGGTTTCTCCGCGCACTGCTACCCCACGGGCGTCGAGGCCTCCCTCGGCGCTCGTGGTGTTTTTGTGGCGGTAAAGCAAGGCCTTGACAGTCGGAAGGCGGGCAGCATAAGTTCTGGCCACGATTGAACCGTGCAAGCCTCGCAGGGAGGTTCACCATGGCGACTATGACATACACCCTCTCTCAGTTTGTCGAGGACTTGAAGGCGATCACGACCGAGACGACTCGCCACGGGGCGATCATTGATCGAGTCCACCCGCTGGCGCGGCAGCTTGCGCTGTCCAAAGGATGGCTGGAGCCGCTGCACTACGAGTGCGACACGAAGCAAGGGTTTGGCGTGCACTTGCTCCACGAAGAGCCCGACCACACCCTGGCGGTCTTCGCCGTGGCCTGGCTGCCGGGGCGTGGAGCCCCACCCCACAACCACGGAACATGGGGGATAGTCGCGGGAGTGGATGGCCCGGAACGGAACGTCTACTGGAAGCGTCTAGATGACGGCGCCCGGCCTGGCTATGCCAAACTCGAACGGGCGGGCGAGGAGGTCATTGGCCCGGGCGAGGTCGCGGCGTTTCTCCCGGACGCGATCCATAGCGTGGTCAACGAAACGGACAAGATCACGCTCTCACTCCACGTCTACGGAAAGCACATTAACTCCACCGAGCGATCGCAGTTCGATCCCGAGAAGAACATTGAGGCGCCTTTCAAGGTGACGGTGCAGTAGCTCACGCTAAGACCTGACTACTTCCCGACCCGAATGCTTTTCCGTCCCGCCCTCTGATTCCCCGTGCTGGGACTGAAACTCTGAGCCACGCACACGCGAGACCATGCCCGGCCCAGCCCCGGGGGCTCCTTCGCCGGGGGGCCCCATGCACCCTCCCTGGCACTCGTTCAGTCATTCTGGCATGCCAGCGCGATTTGCGAAACCGAATAATACAGAAATTTCACTAGAATACCAGGCCGGACCATCCAGGCACTATCTTTGCACGTTTTTTACGAGGGAAAGCATGGCGCAGTTAGTCTGTTCGAAGTGTGGCGGGTACGCTGTGATCTTGGACGACACAGACACGTGCCCACGCTGCCGGGTCGTCATCGTCGAAGTATCAAGCCTATCTCCAGGGCCTTGGCAGCAAGGAAATAGAGACCCCACAGGTCACATGGAGCCAAACACTAGAAAGAAGACTGGTTGGCTTGACCGGGTGAAAAAACATCTGAGACGCATTATACGTTAGGAGGCTATGCATCTTGCTGTTGAAGACCTTCAAAAAATTCAGCACCATGTCCAGCGGGTCAGTCACTCGGTAACGTTCAACGCGGACGAAAGTTTCACCTGCCGGAGACCGTGCGACGCCGTGGCCGGGGCCGAGCAGTTTGCGAGTGATCTCCAACGGGCGCTGGTCGCGGCACGGCGGAAGATTCAGATCATGAGCAAGGTGACCGAACAGTTTGGGCCGAATCTTCTCTATGCCGTCGTGAGGTTCACAGTCATTCGATGAAGGCTCCTTGCGGAGGAGGGTTTCCTAGGGAGAGTGATCCTCGGCGAACTTCTCGGAGGGACCCTGCCCATCGAGTTCGTTCCCGGTGAGACGCACACGCGCCCTCATGCCCCGCTCGACAAGGAGGAACGAAATGTGCGACGGCCAGAAACCCGTCAAATGGTTAGGGCTGTATACCGTCCAACCGAACTCGAAACGCGCCGTCCGGCTTCCCCTTCAACCAGAGGTACGGACGTGCAATCAAGTATTTCGTTTTCAGGAGCTCGACAACGTGAGCCATCTCCGCCACGTCAGTGACGACCTCGACCTCGCCTGGAAATGTTTCCTCGCCGATCCGAAGCACCACCTTCGGATACGCCCGCGCGTTGCGCGTCCACTGGCGCTGCATGTTCATCGTCACCAGATACACCGTGCCGCCATCGACCAAGAACCAGATCGTCACCTCATAGGGCCGGCCAGTCTTCCGCCCGTAGTGTGTCAGCTGGCAGGTTGGCTTGCTCGCGATATGCGCGAGACGTTCGGCTAAACTGCTCCCCATCTGTTATCCCTCACCCTCTTTCGGCACCTTAGGATCAGGTCGTTACTCGTGGAAAGATTACCCCTACCGCCAGAGACCTTCAACTCCTCACTTTGACCTGAAATGAGCCCAGGCGAGCTGGAGTGATCCCGAGTTGGGGACACTTTGGACACAATCGGGGCTCGGGAGAAAATTCCGGGACGGCTAACTACAGAAAAAGACTGGTGGGCAGGGACGGGATTGACCCGCCGACACCAGATGGAGATCTCAAGCTCCACCAGTTCATCGCTGAAGAGAAACCTATGCTCGGATCGTCTCGGCCTGCCCTTGACGAGTCTGTTATCCGCGCGTAGAGTCGTGCCACCGATCTGGACCCTTCAGCCCGCAGGGGAGGTGATCCCCCGGTCCGGCTCCTGTCGCGGTCGTGCACCTCTTGTTCGTAGAGGACCCGAGGAGGAGGATTCCATGAAGCGAACGGCCGTAATGCTCGTCGTGGCCTTGACCGTCGGGTTCGTGCTCGGGGCGGTCAGCGGCCAAAAGTTAAACGCCCAGCCGACCCCGGTGAAGGCGGCCATACTCCTTCAAACCGACGTTGTCGGCATGCCGGGCAAAGAAGTGGTGGTGCAGACGGCCGACTTTGCCCCTGGCGCCACAAGTGGCAAACACACTCATCCCGGGCACGAAGTCGCCTATGTACTCGAAGGCTCGGCGACCAGGTACATCGAGGGCAAGGGATGGGCGCCAGGCAAGCCCGGTGACGTCTTCTATATCCCGGATAACGTCGTCCATGAAACCAAGAACGTGAGCACGACCGAGGGATTGAAGCTCCTCGTGTTCCGTATCCACGAGAAGGGCAAACCGATTGTCAACTTGCGGATCGAAGATGCGTACTTCTGGAAGAAATAGCCCCAATCCCCGTTAAGAGGGGCTTCTCCTTACCCTACCTTGATTGACGAGCAGCAACGAAACAGACGGCGAAGAAGAGGCTCCGGCTCGCCGCGTCATCTTGCGCTGGAGTGAGCTGGAATGAGCCTGAATGCGCTGGAGATGGGCACAAAATGGACACAGTCCTGGGCTGCTACTGGATGACCTCATCCGCCCGAATCAGGACGGCCTGGGGGATCGTGAGGCCGAGGGCCTTGGCGGTCTTCAGGTTGATGACCAGCTCGATCTTGTTGGCACCCTCCACGGGTAGATCCTGAGGTCGGGCGCCCCGGAGAATCTTGGCCACGAGTCGGGCCGCCTGGCGGCCCTCGGCGTAGAAATCGGACCCGTAAGATACCAGGGCGCCGTACCCGATCCAGAAGGCCGCCGAATATATGGCCGGCGCGCGTACTGACAGCGACGTCTCCAAGATCTCAGCGGGAATGGCCAAGCTGGCGCTGACTGGAGGCAGGAAACCATCGCCCGCTCGGACGGCCTTGAGGGCGCGGGCAAGTTCTTCGGGCGTGCGCACCGGGCGCGCCACCAGCTCCAGCTTCAGGCGTGGGGCGGCCTCCTGGGCCTTTCGGACGGCCGCGAGGACCTCCGCCTCGTCGGCATGGTAGATGGCCCAGACGCGCCGCAGCGTTGGGACGACCGCCTTCAGGATCTCCAGTCGTTTGGGGGCGAGTTCGGTGACCAGGCTCGACCCCCCCGTCACGTTTCCGCCGGGATGGGCCACCTCCGCGACTATACCGGCGGACACCGGGTCGCCCACACTGCTGAAGACGATGGGAATTTTCTGGGTTGCGGCCTTAGCGGCCCGCGTGGCGTATTCACCGGTCGTGAAGATCAGATCCGGTCCCTCCTTAACAAGAGTGGTGGCGGCCTCGGACAGGGCGCCTAGGTTCCCCTCGGTGAAGCGAATGCTAAAGGTCACGTCACGGCCCTCGTCGAGGCCCAACTCCTTGAGGCCGACCTTGAGTCCCTCCACCCACGGGGGATTCGGAGCAAATGCACCGTGCAGGACGCCGATTCGGTAGGGGCGCTTGGCGGGTTGCGCAGCGACGTCGCCCGAGGTAAACCAGGCGGCCAGCAATGCTGCCGTAACGACGCTGAGCCGACCCGTCTTCATTGGATTACTTCGTCCGCCCGGATCAGCACGGACTGCGGGATCGTGAGCCCCAGCGCCTTGGCCGTCTTCAGGTTGACGACCAGCTCGAACTTGGTGGGCTGCTCGACGGGGAGGTCGGCGGGCTTGGCGCCTTTGAGGATCTTATCCACGTAGGTGGCGGCACGCCGAGATAGCTCGGGGAAGCTCGCCCCATAGCCCATGAGGCCCCCGGCCTCCACATGCTCTCGCAGCTGGTACATCGCTGGTAGCCGGCTCTTGGCCATGAAGTCAACGATCCACCGTGAGTGCTCTTGGTGCATGAAGTCACCTGTCATAATGAAGGCGTCGGGCCGCTGTCGAGTCATTGCGGCGAAGGCCCCCTCGAACTCGTCGGGGCTGCGTACCTCTACCGACAGGAGCGTCACGCCCAGCGCCCGTGCCCCTGCCTGGATGCTTTCAAAGTGGAGGGGCTGAGCGGGATTTGCCGGATTCCAGAGGACGGCCACGCGCGCGACGTGGGGAACGATCTCCTTCAGGAGCTGGAGCCGTTTCGCGCCTAACTCCACGCCAATGACAGTCGACCCTGTAATATTCCCCCCGGGCCGGGCGAGGCTGGCGACGAGCCCGGTCCTGACCGGCTCGCCCACGCCCACCATGACGATGGGGATCGTCTCCGTTGCTGCCTTGGCCGCACGCGTTGCCGCCACGCCATAGGTGACGATGACGTCCACCTTGAGACGCACCAGCTCGGCCGCAACATCGGGGAACCGCTCGATCCTCTGCTCATCTCGATACTCAATGGCGATGGTTTGCCCCTCTACGTAGCCAAGCTCGCGCAGTCCCTGCAAGAATGCGTCTTTCAGTGGTGGGACCATGCTCGGCAGAATCCCTATCCGGGGGACTTTCGACCGCGGTTGAGCGCCAGGTGCGAGCGGCGCGGCGAGGATACCGAGGGCGAGGGTGACGAGGAGCCCGAGGGTTCTGAGCCTCAAGGTGGTTTCCTCATTTCGACCCTTTATGTGTCCTGTTGAGCTTAGAAGGTTGCCTTCCGATAACACGACTGTAAGAGCATACTCCCACCGATTTCCTCGCTCACCGCGTCTCTGTTGGGAATGACATACTTTCCTTCTTCGACGGCAATGGCCTGACCCACCTCGTTAGGCTATTCCACCACACCAGCGACAAAGCGCTCAGGGCTTGCTGGAGTCGGGCGGTGGCGCCCTGCGGAGGAACGGCGCGATGAGGTCGATGGGAACCGGGAAGAAGGTCGTCGTGTTCCGTTCCGAGGCCACCTCGCGCATGGTCTGAAGGAAGCGGAGCTGGATGGCGATGGGATACCGCGCCAGCACCTCGGCGGCCTCCGAGAGCTTCGCCGCGGCCTGGAACTCACCGTCGGCGTTGATCACTTTGGCGCGGCGCTCGCGCTCGGCTTCGGCCTGCTTCGCCATCGCCCGCTGCATGTCTGGCGGGAGGTCCAGGTGTTTGACCTCCACCGTGGTGACCTTGACCCCCCATGGCTCTGTCTGCTCGTCGATGATCCGCTGGAGCTGCTGGTTGATCTTCTCCCGAGCTGAGAGCAGGTCATCCAGTTCCGCTTGACCAAGGATCGACCGGAGCGTGGTCTGGGCGATCTGGGACGTCGCGTAGCCGTAGTCCTGCACCGCCACGATCGCCCGGCTGGGGTCCAGCACCCGGAAGTAGAGCACCGCACTGACCTTCACGGAGACGTTGTCCCGGGTGATCACGTCCTGTGGCGGGATCTCCATGGCAATGGTCCGAAGGCTCACCTTCACCATCCTGTCAACGAGAGGAATCAGTAGCAAAAGGCCAGGGCCCGTACCATCCCCCCCGGGGTTGAAGACCGATCGGGCGAGCTTGCCGAGCCGGAAGATGACTCCGCGCTCGTACTCCCGGAGAATGCGGACCGAAATGCCTATGAGGATAAGCACGATGAGGAGGACGGGGGCTACCGCGAAGATCAGTTCTAGGCCGGGCATAGCACGCCTCCCGTGGTCCATAGACCCTTGATGCCGGGGTCTCCAGCGAGCCGGGCAAATGAAGGAGGGGAACGGTGCGCCAAGCCTAACCCGCGGCCCCGGAGGGGTCAAGCACCGCCTTGACAGCCGCGGTGGGCTTGGTGAACAAGGGTGACCGGAGTTTGCCCCTCTTTACAGTGAACAGGGGGAATCATGAGAAAGAAGGCCAATGTCGGGTCACCTCAGTCACCCTGCTATTAGAGAAGGGGCTGTGGAGTCGACATTAGCCAGAGGACCTGGTCATTCTCGTCCAGGACGCCCGGAGACCACGCAATAAGGGCAAGATAACCTTGACACTCGCCCTGCGTCCGCCTACGCTACCGCCACTTCCCAAGCCCTAAACCGTCCAGCCCTCAGGGGAGGCGTCTATGCCCTTGGACCGGGTCCTCGGACAACCTTTCAGCGCCCTCGTTAGTCAGATAGACCGGGGGGGCGTTCGTTTGTCCGTGCGCCTCCCTGTCCTAGGGAGCTCACTCCCGGCGCTCAGCTTCCGATAGGTTCTCGAAGTAAAGGAGGAACGCACATGAGCCGAGTGATCGCTAGTGCGCAGTGGCAAAACCTACGGGATAAAAATTGCCGGGTTGACGCCACCTCCCAACGGTGAAGGAGGCTAGAGATGCCGACAGTTCCACGGAAGGCTAGCTGCAGGTGCGTCACGTATTTGCTCATCCTGCTCATGGGCTTTGCTTGCCTTCCGGTCGCCGTCACCGCCGAGGAGGCGGCGCGATTCAACTCGGGAGATCTCTCCGGCACTGTCGGTGTTCGCGAGTGGTTTACGAGCGGTAACAACGGATGGAGTTTTCGTGGTCCCGTCCAGTTGCTGGCCAGTTCACCAGTTGTTCGTGCGAACCCGCTGAGCGAGTTGAAGTGGCGAGGGCTCGACAGCTTCGTCACGGAGTTTTATGGTGAAGTGTTCTATAAAAGGTTCGGCCTGCTCGCAAGCTATGGGTTCGGGAATATCGATAACGGCACGTTAAACGACGACGACTTTACTGCGAGCGGAGGACAAGGTCGATTTTCGCATACGCGCTCAGGAGTGAACGACGACAGCCTGTGGCGTTTTGATGTCGATCTCGCCTTTCACGCCTTGCAGTGGGACAAACCTCTATTCGCAGTGGGGCGCGCGCCCGAAACAGTGCAGAAAGGATTCGTTGATGTTTTGGGAGGCTATCAATACTGGCAAGAGCAATATGTGGCGTTCGGTGCGACCGGGTTCCAATGCACGGCAGCCTTCGTGGGTACAAACAACTGCGCCGCATTCGGACCTGCGACCATAGCGTCGAATGTCAAAGCGCTTACCCAGGAGTACAGATGGAGGTCTATCCGGCTTGGCGCTCGGGCACGGCTCCCAGTGTTGCGTGATCTAGACGTCAACGCGTCCATCATGGGGGCGCCTTTTGTGTGGATGGAAATGGACGACGTGCATCATCTGCGAACTGATTTGAAGCATAATCCGAGTTTTTTTTCGAGGTCGGAAAACGGTTGGGGGATCGAGTGTGACGCGTCGCTTTCCTACAGGCTATGGAAGGGTCTGTTTGCGGATGGGGGTTTTCGTTATTCGCGCATCGACTCCGGTGAGGGCAACAAATTCACACACGCGCTCAGCGGGACCACGATGGATCGCCTAAACAGTACGACCTTCGAGCGATACGGTCCCCATATCTCGCTCAACTATCGGTGGTGATGCCGCCTGTGCAGGGGCGCTAATTCCTGCGGAGGCAACCCCACGGGCGTCGAGGGCACCCTCGGCGCTCGTGGGGTTTTGTGAGGCGGATGGAGGGGTCAAGCACCGCTTTGACAGCCGCCCGACGGCATCA
>Ga0209515_10008024_pt1 | contig 12498 bp, 10 predicted proteins | sample Subgroupgradi54m_FD_187454 | JGI IMG/M metagenome (GOLD analysis project Ga0209515, IMG submission 187454) | Subsurface groundwater microbial communities from S. Glens Falls, New York, USA - GMW60B uncontaminated upgradient, 5.4 m (SPAdes)... ... | reverse complement strand
CGTGCCCGTGCATCAGACAACCGCTCAACATCACGTTCCAACATCTCCACGTACGCCAACAGATGATGCGCCAACAACACTGGCTGTGCTCGCTGCAAATGGGTGTAGCCAGGGATCACGACGTCGGCATACCGCTTCCCGAATCGCACCAGCTCACGCTGCGCCTGTTGAATCGCAACGGAGAGTTGCGTGACCGCCTCGCGACAGTAGAGGCGAAGATCCAAGCTCACCTGATCGTTGCGGCTTCGAGCGGTATGCAGTTTGCGCGCCACGGGACCAGCAACCTCTTCTAGCATGTGTTGGATCTGCGAGTGGATATCCTCAAAGGACATCTTGGGCTTCCACCGTCCAGCGTCAATCGAGCGCAGGATCTTGCTTAGCCCGCTCACCAGTCGATGACTCTCGATCTTGGACACAATGCGACAGCGCCCGAGCATCTTCGCATGGGCGATTGAGCCCACGACATCGTAGCGGGCCAGACGATAATCGACCGCGATGCTTGAGGTATAGCGCTCCACGAACGGATCCGTCCGTTTCGTGAATCGTCCGCCCCACAATTTCGACGGTTTGGTTTGTGCCATACACGCTACCCCTTTACTCCCGCCCCTTGCCCCTCATAGGGCAACCCAAACAGTTTAATGAACCCTGCCGCTGCGCGCTGATCAAATTGATCGTTGGCGGAATACGTGGCCAGCCGCTTGCGATATAACCCGTGCGGCGATTTTCGCCCCACCACTTGCACGTGGCCTCGAAAGAGACGCAAGCGAACGCTCCCCGTCGCTCGACGCTGCGTCTCCTCGACAAAAGCATCGAGCGCGCCCTTCAGTGGCGTGTACCATAACCCTGAATAGATCAACTCGGCATATGTGACCGCAACTCCCTGCTTGAATTGAATCAGAACCCGGTCCAGCACCAATCGCTCCAGTTCTTGATGAGCCTCAAGCAGAATGGTGCCGGCTGGCGCCTCATACACTTCGCGGGATTTAATCCCGACGACGCGGCTTTCAATCATATCCGACCGCCCCACCCCATGGGCTGCTCCGAGTGCATTGAGCCGCTCAACCAGCGCCACCGCTCCATACGCTGTGCCATTGACTCGGGTGGGAACACCACGAACAAAATCGACGGTCGCATACCCTGGATGAGCCACGGCTCGCTCTGGCGAACGAATCGACCGATAGGTATCATGCGGCGGTTCGGTCCAGGGATTTTCAAGGACACCAGATTCGATGCTCGTGCCCCAGAGATTCTGGTCGATGCTATACGAACTGCGCTTCGTGACATCAATCGGGATGCGATGCCGCTTGGCATAGTCGATCTCATCTGCTCGAGAGCGAAACTCCCACTCTCGCACCGGTGCTAGGATCTCAAGCGTTGGATCCAGCATCCGCGTGGTCACCTCGAAGCGCACTTGATCATTCCCCTTCCCGGTGCAGCCGTGGGCGACCGATGTCGCGCGCATCTGGTGCGCCACCTCGACGAGGTGCTTCGCGATGAGCGGCCGTGAAAGCGCGGTGGCCAGCAGATATTTGCCTTCATAGACCGCATGCGCCTTGAGCGCAGGCCAACAGAAGTCGGCTATGAATTCCTTGCGCAGGTCTCGCACAATGACGCGGGAGGCCCCAGCCACCTTCGCGCGCTTGATCGCCTGCGCCGACGGGTCGCCCTGGCCGACATTGGCCATAAAGGCGATCACCCGATAGCCGCGCTCGGTCAACCACTTCACGCACACCGAGGTATCCAAACCGCCAGAGTAGGCCAACACCACCGTTTTACTCATGAACAATCCTCTCGCTATCCTTTTCGCTGCGTCAGGAGAAATTTCAGCAAGGCCTTGTGCGCATGGAGCCGATTCTCCGCCTGGTCGAAGACCAGCGAGTGGGAACTTTCCATGGCCTCCTCCGTAATCTCTTCGCCCCGATGGGCGGGCAAACAGTGCATGATCCGACAGCCTGGCTTGGCGGACTTCAGCAGCGATGCGTTGACCTGAAACCCGCGAAATGCCTTCATGCGTTTTGCGCGCTCAGCCTCTTGTCCCATGCTCACCCAGACATCGGTATAGATGAGATCCGCCCCGCGAACTGCGCTGTGCGGATCTGACACCCATCGAACGGTTGCACCGTGGGCTTTCGCCACGCGAACGGCTGCATTCCAAATGGACGCCTCAGGACGATACGCGCTGGGCGTTGCGACCGACACGTTCACCCCGAGCATGGCGCAACCTTGCAGGAGCGAATGAAATACATTATTCCCGTCACCGACGTAGGCAAGCTGTAAGCCCTTCAGCCGATTGAAGGACTCCTCAAGCGTCAGCAAATCCGCCAGCGCCTGGCACGGATGTACGAGATCCGACAAGCCGTTGATCACCGGGATGCTGGCGTACTTCGCGAACTCCTGTGCGTCGCGATGCGCGAACGTCCGCACCACTATCCCATCCACATACCGCGAGATGACGCGTGCGACATCTTTAATCGGCTCTCGCTGACCGAGCTGAATGTCCTCCTGACCAAGGTAGATCACCGATCCGCCCAGCTGTAACACGGCAACTTCAAACGCGACCCGGGTCCGCATTGACGGTTTCTGAAACACAAGTGCAATCGTCCGTTTGGTAAGGATCGGCACCACGGAACGGTTCCGTTTCATCGACGATGCCTCGCGGAGAATGCCTTGCAGCTCGCGTTCGCTCAGGTCGGGAATCGTGAGAAAATGACGCGTCATGTGGAGCCCCACCCCCCTGCTTTCTTGCGAAAGCAAGAAAGGGGGTGGCACCCGCAATCCCGCCCCGATGCGGGCGACATCCCGCCCTCCCATCCGGAGAGGTACCACCGTTTAGTCCACCCCCAACGCTTTGCTTCGCAAAGCGAAGCATGGGGGTGGCCCGATGGCGGGGTCGACCCTGGCGGAACTGATGCTGAAGACTCCGCGAGCACTGCCTCGAGAATCGTCAGTGCACGGTCCAGCTGCGCACGAGTAATCGTCATCGCCGGCAACAGGCGCAGCACGCGTTCCTGCGTACAATTGATCAAGAGTTGTTTCGCACGGCAGGCCTCCACAATTGGTCGGCCGTCGATCGTCAGCTCGATCCCGATCATAAACCCTCGCCCTCGTATCTCACGAATAATCGGGAGGCGCTGCTTGAGTTCAAGCAGCCGCTGAACGATGTACGCGCTGAAGGTGTTGACGCGCTCAAGCAGCCGCTGCTTTTCGACCGCTTCAAACACCGCGAGGATGCACGCGCAACCTAAGGGGCTTCCGCCATACGTCGTGGCATGCGTCCCTGGCGTGAGCACATCGGCGACTGCCCGCTTCGCAATCACCGCGCCGATAGGAAATCCGCCGCCGAGCGTCTTCGCAAGTAGCATGACATCGGGCTCGATATTATAGTGCTGATATCCAAACCATTTTCCAGTCCGTCCCATACCGGTTTGGACCTCATCGGCAATGAGAAGGAGCTTGCGTGTGTCACAGAGTTGGCGAAGTCCCGAGAGAAATGACGCTTCCGCGACGCGCACGCCTCCTTCGCCTTGAATGGGCTCAACGAGCACGGCGCATGTCTTCGGCGTGAGGGCCGCTTCGATAGCGCGCAGATCATTAAATGGCACGCGGACAAATCCTGGCAGCAAGGGCTCGAACCCTTGCTGGTACTTCGACTGTCCCGTCGCACTCAGCGCCGCCATTGTCCGACCGTGAAAGGACTGCTCCATGACGATGATTTCATAGCGTCCGTTTCCCCAGCGACGGGACAGTTTCACCGCCGTGTCAACCGCCTCGGCCCCACTATTCGTAAAGAACACCTTGCCATCGAATGACACATCCACGAGCTGCTTTGCCGCTTTCGCCTGCAGCGGATGGTAATAGTTGTTGGGCACATGGAACATCCGGCCAGCTTGCCCTCGGATCGCGGTGGTCACCCACGGGTGGTTATGCCCCAGACCACTAACGCCCCAGCCGGGAAACAAGTCCAAGTATTCCCGCCCGTCGATATCCCACACCCGACTCCCCTTGCCTTTGGTAATGACCAGGGGGCTGCGGACGTACGTGTTCATGACGTAGCGGTCGTATTGCTTGATGACGTCCTGCGTCGTCTGAGACATCGCGTGTAACCTTAGGGGCAGGGGGCGAGAGACAGGGGGCGGGGGTTCCGTAACAAATCTCCCACGCCCCGTGCCCCACGCCCCGTGCCCCAGATGTTCATCGGACAATTTCCGTCCCAATGCCCTGCTTCGTGAAAATTTCCAACAGCATAGCATGGGAAATCGCGGCATCAATGATGTGTGTTTTTTTGACGCCGCGGCGCAGCGCATGCACGCACGCGTTGACCTTTGGGATCATCCCCTCTTGAATCACCTGGCGTTCCATTAAGAGACGTGTCTCCTTGATCGTGAGCGTTGAAATGAGCGACGTCGGATCGCTCGCCTGCCGAAGAATGCCTCGGACATTGGTCAGCAGTACCAGCTTCTCTGCCCCAAGATGAGCGGCCACTTCACTGGCCACATCGTCCGCGTTGATGTTGTACAGCTGACGATCCCTCATCCCCACTGGGGAGATCACCGGAATCGCATGGCGCGAGAAGGCCATCCGAAGTGGGCCGGTGCGCACCATACTGACGGACCCAACACAGCCTAACTGCGCAGCGCGCGGATGAGGCTCGGCAACGATCACACGACGATTGGCCACCATCCCCTCCGCATGACCACCCAGCAATCGAATCTGCGTCACGAGCCGATGATTCACCTCGCTTAACGCTTGATTCACCACGCGCACCGTCTGGCGATCCGTCACTCGCATCCCATCAATGAATGCCGTCTTTTTTCCAACCGCCGAGAGCTTGCGCGTAATCTCCTGTCCCCCGCCGTGCACGAGCACGGAGCGAATCCCGACCGTGCTGAGGAAAATCAGATCTTGGAGAATCCCCCTCATCGCCGTCGGGTTATCAATCGCACTGCCCCCGTACTTGGCCACAATGACCTTGCCTCGAAAAGCTTGGATGTAGGGGATTGCTTCAATGAGGATATCCGCTTTTCGAATGGACTCTTGCATCACGTCGCATAGCCCGCGTTGATCTGGACATACTCTTCCGTCAGATCACAGCTCAGCATCCGCCCGCGTCCCCGCCCCGCGTGGAGATGCACGCGAACATTCACCTCGTCACGGCTCAACAGCTTACGCACGGCCGCGGTATCCGAATTCAGGGCCACGCCTCGCACCACCAACGTCGTTGGACCAATCGCGATCTCGAGCTTCGCTGGATCAAAACGAGCGGATGAGGCCCCGGCAGCCGCAGCGATTCGTCCGACATTTGGATCACCACCGGCGAGCATGGTTTTCACAAGCGGTGAATTCGCGATTTGACGCGCACAGGCCTGTGCTTCGCGGTCATTGCGCGCACCCACCACGTCGATGACCATCAGTTTGGCCGCGCCTTCGCCATCCTGCACGATGGAGCGTGCCAGTCGGCCCGTCACCGCCGTCAGCATCGCTGAGAACGTGTTCGCTTCTTTTGTCCCGCGGCGGATGGTTACGCCTGCGCAGCCGCTGGCGAGCGCAAAGACGGTGTCATTGGTGCTCATATCGCCATCGACGCTGATCCGATTAAACGTCCCTGTCACCGCGTGCTGGAGCAATGCGCGCAAGAACTCCGGCGCAATCGTCACATCAGTCGTCACAACGCACAGCATCGTCGCCATGGATGGCGCGATCATGCCTGCGCCTTTTGCCATCCCGCCGACGCGGCAGATGCGACCATCCATCGTCGACTGGACCGCCGCTTCTTTCACCTGAAGATCCGTCGTCAAGATCGCTTGGGCGGCATCCGTGTGGTTGGCGCGGCTGAGATGCTTCACGAGCGTTGGAATAGCGCGCAACATTCGCGGTAATGGCAGCCGACGACCAATGAGGCCGGTCGATGCCACTAACACGTTGCCGTCTGTCGTCGTGAGCTCGCGTGCAACCCGACTCGTCAGTGTCAACGCGTCCTGCAATCCAGCTTCGCCCGTGAGACAGTTCGCACAGCCGCTATTGATCACGATGGCTTGGGCTGAGCCCTTCCGCAACCGATCTTTGGTAATGAGCACCGGTGCGGCCTGCACACGATTCTTGGTCAACACCGCCGCTGCTGGGACTGGTCGATCGGCCACAATCAGCGCGAGATCTGGTTTGCGGCTGCGCTTAATCCCAGCGCTCACCCCGGCAGCCTGAAAACCTGCCGCTGCCGTGACCCCTCCAGCAATCCATTTCATCGTCATCGACTAATTCAAACCAGTCGTTTCAGGAAAGCCACACATCACGTTGAGATTTTGAATCGCTTGACCGGCGGCTCCTTTCGTCAGGTTATCGAGCGCGCTGCCAATGATCAGGTGCTCCAAGGCCGGATTGTAGACTAGGCCGATATCGCAGAAATTCGTCTTGATCACATCTGTAAGCTGCGGCAGCACACCGAGTCGCATGCGAACAAAGGGCGCTCGCTCAGGAGGATACTGCTGATCATACGCGGCACGAATCGTCTCGAAACTGGCGCGCGTCTTCACATAGATCATGGAAATCAATCCGCGGGTGACGGGAATGACTTGAGGGACAAATCCCATCTGGGCCGCCCTGCCCGTCAGCTGCGTGATCTCTTGCAACACCTCCGGCATGTGCGGATGATCGTTCACCTTGTAGGCTCGGAGATTTTCCGTCATCTCGGTAAATAAGAGCGACTGGTCCGCCTTGCGTCCTGCCCCGCTGAGGCCTGACTTCGCATCCACCAACAGCCGTCCCTCCTCGACCAGACCGGCACGAAAGAGCGGCAGACATCCAAGGAGGATACTTGTCGCATAACACCCAGGATTGGCGATGAGTCGGGCTCGCTGAATCTCTTCGCGATGATATTCGGTCAAGCCGTAGACGAGCCCCGTGGAATTTAACACGTCGGGATGGGTATGCGAAAACTGATACCACTGTGGATAGAGGGCAGGATCCTTGAGTCGGAAGTCGCCGCTTAAGTCAATGACGCGCTTGTTGGCCTTCAGGAGCTCCGGCACAAGCTCCATCGCTGTCCCGTGCGGCAGCGCAAGGAACACAACGTCAGCGGTCTCGATGAGACGAGAGACGTTGAGCGACTCGATCGGAAGGTCTAACTGGCGAGCAAAACGCGGGTAGATCTCTGAGACAGGAGTCGGGCGCTCCCACTTGGCAGAAGCGGCCAAATAGGTAAGGTGGGCCTGCGGATGGTGAAGGAACAACCGGATGAGCTCTTCGCCCGTATAACCGGTCGCCCCTGCAATGGCGACGCGTAAGGTTGACATCTGTGAGGTTGAGCCGTCATCTTATCAAAATCAGTTCAGCCACGCAAAGGTTACCGCTTCGTCCATTGGAAGCGCTTACGAGCTCCCTTGAGCCCATACTTCTTGCGCTCTTTCATGCGAGGATCGCGCGTGAGGAATCCCGCACCTCGAAGACTGACCCGGTGCGCCTCATCGATTTGGGCCAGCGCCCTGGCAATCCCCAATCGAATCGCTCCTGCTTGGCCAGTAATCCCACCACCGATCACATTGACGCTCACGTTGTACTTCCCGAGTTGGTGCGTCAACAACAGCGGTGAGCGAATCGCAAGACGGAGTGCTTCCCGAGGAAAATATTCCTCGTAGGCTCGCGCGTTCACCGTGATCGTCCCGGTCCCTGGCGTCATGCGCACGCGCGCCACCGCCTCCTTCCGTCGCCCGGTCCCGGTGAATTCGCCTTCGGGTCCTGCGTTGGCCACGAGGCTCTTCGCCTGAGCTTGAGGCTTGCTCTGTTGTACGGGGTTTTCGGATGGAGACGTGACGGGTAATTCGCTCTCGCTCGGTTCAACCATGAACGGGCTGCGCTCCTTGCTGGGTGATCGTGATCAGTTGCGGCTTCTGCGCGATGTGCGGATGTGTTGGCCCCGCATAGATCTTCAGTTTGCCAAGCATTCGACGTCCCAACGGCCCATCCGGCATCATCCCCTTCACAGCTTTGTGAATCGCTCGTTCTGGGTGTGTCTCAAGGACCTGGCCTAAGGTCCGTGTTTTTCGTCCGCCGGGATAGCCGGAGTAGCGTTCATAGATCTTCTGCTGCAGTTTCTGGCCCGTCACCGCGATCTTTTCCGCATTAATGACCACCACAAAGTCTCCGGTATCGAGAAAGGGGGTATACGTCGGCTTGTGCTTCCCGCGTAAGAGGAGCACGATACGGCTGGCGAGACGCCCTAGCACCTGGTTCTGGGCGTCCACCAGCACCCATTGGCGACCTAAGTGTTTGACGTTCGGCAACGTCGTCGTCATAGTCCGAAGAATCTAACACAGTCTCCCGTCCCTGTCAACCCTGGGTTTTTCCTCCAGCGCCCTTCACAGCGAACCCCTGAGTATGCTATAGTTCCAGTAACAATTCGGGTTCGTGAACTCCGTTGAGAAACGCAAACCTCCGCCAGATGTCGTGGCGGATCAGCCAAAGTAGTTGGCTGATACCGTAAGGTAGGGACGCCCGCCTGCCTCAGAAATCGATGAGGGAGTCGGGCCTGTTCGCCGAGAGGCGGGCAGGCAAAGTCACAGTTCCACGGTGCACGTCCGTGGAAGGCTGGGCTGCCACAGGGAGGAAAGCCTCTTCAGCGACGGAGAGGCTTTTTGACTCATGCGCGACCCGCAGACGCTCGTGTGGTGGGCACTCGGTGGATTCCTGTTCTTCTTGTGGAGCGCCCCTCGTCCGGTGCATGCCGCCTCTCAGAGTCAAACGGTACAAGTCCTGATCATCATCCCTGAACGCCACAACGCCGCCTCGAATCCGACTGACCAAATCCGCGACCCCTCTCATGCCGCACCCGTCCAACCGTTCGTTCCTCCGGCTCACTTCGTTCCCACGATCGTTCGTGATGGCTCAGCCCCACGCCTGGTTTACACCTATACCGAGCCGAATTAGCACACCACTTCACAGTATACGTCCCTTCCCGAACTACCTAAGGGCCTGAGAGAATCTTCACGGTAAACACCAGATCCTTCACGTCCTCTCCAGCTGTCAGCAACAACGGAATTTCCTCTTTGGAAGTCAGCTCATAACCCACCGGGATATCCTGACGGTAAATCTTCAGCGTATACGTCCCTGGGAGGAGATGATCGAAGAGAAACGTGCCCTCAGCATCGGTGCGACGGAATTGCTCCCCGGGAAGCAAAATCACCGCGAGTTGATCGAGTGGTTCCTCTGACTCTTGAAAGACGCCATCACCATTCTTATCGACAAACACCCGCCCCTGGATCGAGGAGGCTTGCACAATCGTGGTAGTGAGTTTCACTTGTTTTTGCCGTCCCACGTTGATGTCTTGGGTTGGCGTTGCCATCGTCCACTCTGAGGGGAGCGAACCGAGATCCACCGTGAGCTTATGCGGACCAGGCACCACGCGAGAAAAACTAAAATGTCCCCCGCCGCTCGTCAGGATTTCTCGTCCGTTCTCCAAGCGCACCGGCACATCATCAATCCCCGGCTCATCGAGATCAGCCTTCCCATTTGCATTGAGATCTTTGATGACAGCCCCTTCAATGGCTCCGAAATTCGGCGCACTCACCAAGCCAAAGCTCTGCGACAGCGCCACAAACGTGGACCAGTGTTTCGGCCAGCGGCCGTGCTGCTGCTCAATGGTGTAGGAATCCACGCGATATTCTGACGTGAGCGTCGTGCCCGGTGAGAGTTGCAGACGAAACCCGGTGGATCCGGACAACGCATCGGTTCCCTTGTGAAGTTGCGTCACATCTCGGCCATACGAGGAGTTGAGGTACAGGCCCAACCGCGGGTGGGCTTGGTAGTTGATGTTCATCGTCGTGGAGAGGCTGTCATTATTAGCGGCGTCTTCAAGCAGCGATTTGGTGTACTGCTGGCTCAGATAGAAACTGGAGCCACCCTCAAATCCTCGAAAGAGGGCTGCCCCTACGCCGTGGGATAACGAATCGTTCGCGGCATGCTGAAACGTATGGGTATTTTGATAATTAAGGAGGAGCCGCGTATCGAGTAGAAATGGTAATGCGTAGTCGACGCGATACAGTTTGGTGCGGTTGCTCGAGCCAGGATCCGGCCCGGACGGATTGGCCAAGAAATCGTTCAGGCTCACGGTCACCGACTGCTGGGCCGGCAACTGCAGGCTGCTGGAAAACGAGAGGGCTTGATTGTCCTGCGTGATCTTGTGGGGATCGTCATCCACATTATTGTTGTACCGTAGCATGCTGCTGGAAACGGACCAGGTATCCGTCAAGCGATAGCTGCCAAAGAGATTCCATCCTTCATAATCTTGATACGTTAGGGGGTTGCCAAGCGAAGCGTACTGGTTGCCGACAAACTCATAGACGAACCCAGCGTTGTAGCGCGGTTGTTCAATGGACGTCCCCACCCGCCAGTTCCAATCCTCAATCGTATCGACCTTTTTATTGTCCGGATGGTAGACAGAACGCGCGAGATCGCCGGACACCGAGATGTTTTCAGGTAACCGGAAGGTGGTGCCGGCAGAGGTCACCCAGTTCTGACGAGGAAAGTTCGTCGTGGCAACCTGCTCAAGCAGGTCCGCGTTATTCTGCGTGTACAAGAGCCCGCTTCGGAGTGTCCACCAGTCGACGGGGGTCAGCTCCTGTTGCGCCCCGTATAGCTGGCCGAGGTATTTCACCGTACCCGAGCTGCCGGAGATCGTATTTTCGGTTTCGCCCCCGAGAAAGGTGGTGGTGAGGATGCGGTCCCAGGTCTTACGAACCTTCACGCCGTTAAATTGCGCTGATTGGCCGCGCAGCGGTACCAGTTCGGCCTGCTGATTAAACAAGCCGACGAAGAGATCCGGCTTGGTGAAATTGAGATAATCGTAGTCGTTCCGAAACATTCCTGCACGATCCTTGCGAGACAGTTCTCCCCGCACATCGTAGCCATAAGCCGTCCCGGTGAGGGATGTGACCAACGTCCGATCGGGTGGTCCTCCATGCGGTCGACGGTAGCTATACGACATCGTGCCATTCAAATCAATGGACGGCTTGGCTCCTTCTGGAATTTCGCCCCGCTCCTCGGGAAGCTGCGAGGCGCGGTGAGCCAACTCTTGCTCGGCTCGCTCTTTTTCAAGTTCTTCAACGGGCTTCGCAATCGTGTACGTCTGGAAGGAGGAGGCGTTTGCGGTGTCGAGATGAAACGCCTTGTGCGGTTCATCCAACGAGGTCGTCGCGGAAAAGAGGTTCCGAAGCTCTTGCTCCGTCACCATGGGATCCGGATCAAGCCGTGAGATGGTGATCTCTTTCGTGAACCCTTGTGGAAACAACAGCTGAAACCGTCCTGGGGAGAGCTGGAGGAGGCTCACGTAGAGCCCGGCCGCGACATCCTTCAGCGGCACCAACGCATGTCCTTGCTCGACGATGATCGGTCGCGATGTGCTCACCTCAACTCCGTTGATGAAGAGCCCAATCTCACCCGTTCGCTTCACCGGTGCGCTGGAAATCGGCGTGCTGGGTCGCGCTTCCTCTTCCACCTCCTCTGGCGATGCTACAGGTCCTGGACCACTCACCGGGACGAATGGAGTCTTGGTACCGGAACCGATCGCTGCCGCGGTTAGTGACCCCGCGCTGGAGGGGCCTTGCTGAGACGCTTGCGCTCCGACCGTTTTGAACGCTTCGACGATCGCGACGTCGCGCTGCTGTTCTTTCTTCTCAATCAGGGTAATGTAATAGATCGCCTGTTGATGATCGGGCTGGTAGAGAATGAGTTTTTTGAATTCGTGGAGCGCCTCATCGTATTGCCCGGCCTTGTAGGCGCGCAGTCCCATCTCAAGCAATACGTCGGCCACCGAGGAACCCGTCGGCTCTTTGGCAAAGACACCTGGCTGCAGACATCCCACGGCCAGCACGCCGCTGAGACACCATCGGTTGACACGTCGAAACAATACGTTCATCGCTGCGCTTTTGAGACAAAAAAATTAGGGACTGTTTTCCCTAACCATGAAACGTTCCGTCAGTAATCTCAAGGTTACTTGATCTCAAACTGACGCTCTCCGACGAGTAAATAGCGCGTCCCGTAGTCAATCTCGGCCTTGAGCTGATACGTGCCTGGAGCGAGCGTGCCAAGTGCGGTTGGGAATTTGCGAAGTGACTTCGGAAGGATGCCAAGTCGCATGGGGTTAAACTCCACTTGGGCAACCTTTTTCTTCGCCGCATTGAAAATTTTGACTTTCCCTTTTGGGCGAATCAAGACATTGCCTTCGTTGAAAATCTCGATCTGGGTCTCTTTCATCTTCGGGAATGTCATATCCGCCAGCTTCGCTTGGTACACTTCGGTGTTGGGAATCGTGACCTGCGTCAGCGCGCCAATGCGGAAATTAATCCCGATCCCTTTTTCCACATATGACGGACGGGTCTCAAAAAACACCATCGCGTAATAGCCACCTTGCATCCCCTCGGGAACCGCAACGCTGATCCGAACGTCTTGGGACTTGCCGGCAGGAATGTCGAGCTCTTGGGGAATCGCCCTCACCCACTTCGCGCACGACCA
>Ga0209515_10008023_pt1 | contig 12498 bp, 5 predicted proteins | sample Subgroupgradi54m_FD_187454 | JGI IMG/M metagenome (GOLD analysis project Ga0209515, IMG submission 187454) | Subsurface groundwater microbial communities from S. Glens Falls, New York, USA - GMW60B uncontaminated upgradient, 5.4 m (SPAdes)... ... | reverse complement strand
CCGAGAGTGTCCGTATCGGCTGTAGAGGTAATAAGGTTAGGATTCGGGAAAATCCAATTGGCGTTATTGCCTCCGCCATCTACGGAGTTAGCCGTAATAATCTGATTGGTGGCATTGCTGTCTTTCACATTCACATAAGAGACAGACTCCGTCCCGTTATCCGTAACTGTAAACTTGACTACGCCGTTATCCGTGACGGTTCTAAGGGAGAGAATCTTGCCGCTGGCTCCCGTCAGCGTAAGTAATCCGGCAATAGTCGTTGTACTTCCGTCTGAGAACCGGAGCGTACGGGCGGCAGAATCGGAGGAAATATCTTTGGTGAAATTGTTAAAAGTTATATTGCCGGTAATGGTTTGATCGGTGCCGTCGAAAATAACAGCACCCGTTCCTCCGTTGAATGCTCCGGCACTATTAACCGTGAAGTTTCCATTTACCTGAAGTGTGTTTGTGCCAAGATTAAATCGATTAGCTGCAAATCCGCTGGCAATAAAAAGATCATCGTTCAAATCCACCATGCCGACTGCATTAATGACCGGCGCGCCGCTTCCGCTCGCTACATTAATTCCGTAGCCCGTATTGGGTCCGACAATAACACCGTTTCCTAAATTAACGGTACCTATTCTGATCTCCATGCCATCGTCGCCGTTGGGTAAAGAGGCCGCGCTTGCGTTCGTACCGATGTAATTGAGCCCGATTGTTATTGTACTAGCCGTATTTGGCGCAATGTATACACCGTCACCGGTGTTAAGAGCGACGGTATTTGCTTCAATCGAAGTCGCGCCACCAATGGTGGTGTTGTTTGCAACCCCGCTATCATTAAGATTAATACCTGTACCGTTTGGAAGTGATGCCCCGGAACTATTCGTTCCGACGTAGTTTCCTTTAATGGTTGGTTTCCCGTCTTGAACATGAATTCCTTTAAAAGAGTTAAACCCAACGATGTTGGCTGCTCCCGCAACCGAACCGCCAATCGTTACGGTGCCCGTTCTTGCGTCATCCCAGATTCCATAACGATTTGCAAGATTTGCGCCCGCCGCATTGGTTCCAATGTAATTACCTTGTACCGTGGCCGTTACGGTACTGTCTAAGAAAATTCCGATATCATTCGTGCCGTTCTGTCCGGCTATCCAATTGCCTTCGCCCGGATTTATGCCGCCGATGACGACCGTTCCGGTTGCGACTACGTCAATTCCGTTGTCGATATTTCCAATGACAGCGCTAAAGCTGCTGTTGGTACCAACGTAGTTTCCAAGCATGGTCGTTGTTCCCGTTGAGGTCACCGAGATTCCGTCGTCACGATTGAGGTAAATCGTATTGCCTTCACCGGCGGCCGTTCCTCCGATGGTATTTGAACCGCTTACAACGGAAATTCCGTCATCGGGAAAATCGGTTATTCTTAAACCTTTAATGACGTTTCCTGAACTCGAAAGCGTGAGGCCGTCTTCGGGACCCAATGCGGCAAATAAAAATCCGCTGATAATAACGCCCGCGTTCGAAGCATTGATCGTTACGCCCCCGCTAATTAAAGAAGGGAGGACTCCTAAGCCTGTGTTGTTGACATTGATGGCAACAGGAGAACTTGAAGGAAAATTTGTAGTGTTGAATGTGATGGTTTGTCCGTTAGCCACGGTGTTTAAAGCGTAACGCAAAGTTCCGAGCGTGTTTGTGTCGGCGGCCGACGTTACTACCAGCCCGCCCGTAAATCCCCAGTTCAGATTATTTCCGCTGGGAACGGCATCGGTCCACAGTATTGTATTGCCGCCGGAAGCATTGCTGTCTTTGACATCGACAAAATCAATGTTAGCTGCATTCATAGCCGCCAGCACATTAAGATTCCATTGCGTACCGCTTGTGGCGGAGCGCAGGAGAAGACGATTTGAAGCATTAACTCCTTTTAAAATGAGAGTTCCTGTCGCATCAATCGTTTGAGTGGAACTTGCTTGGAAAGAAAGTGTTCTTGAAACACTTCCCGCGCTGATGTCTTTGGTCAAATTATGGAATTTGTTAGAGCCGGATATGGTTTGATCCGTACCGTCGAGAATTACTGTGCCATTACTTCCGTCGAATGCATTATTGACATTTCCGGTGAGATTTCCACTTAAGTAAAGAGTGCCCGTGCCTACATTAAAAGTGTCTACCGGCAAAGTGGAGCGTATTAATAGGTCATCGTTTAAATCTAATGTGCCGACTATGTTCACAGTGCCGCCTTGCACATTTATTCCATTAAGATTATTGGCGCCGATGACATTGTTTTCCAGCGAAATGCTGCCGCTGCCGCTCGGGAAGGAATATATTCCGTCACCTATATTCGGCCATGAGAACGTTCCGGTCGTATCGGTGCCAATGAAGTTACCTTGAACGACAATGGCCGTATTGCCCGATACATTGTAAATACCCGAAAGGGTATTGCGGCTGATTACATTTCCGGCACCGCCTGTCGTGCCGCCGATCGTTACGTTATCTGCCCCATTCGCCAAAGCTATTCCGTATTGATTTCCGAGACTCGCTCCGGATGCATTCGTGCCAATATAGTTTCCTCGTATGATCGGAGCTCCGTTCGCAACGTTGATTCCGTAAGCCGCGGCTTTGCAAATATAATTTCTTGCCGAGGCGGTTGTCCCGCCGATAGTGATATTAGTAGTATCGGGGTTTGGGTCGACAAAAATGGCATCCGAAGTAAAACCGAGATTAAGGTTGAGTCCTGCGCTATCCGTACCTATATAATTTCCCTGGATGTTGACTACTTCGGAAGTGGAAATATAAATTCCATACTTTCCAAATCCGATGACGTTTCCTTCTCCTGGGTTCGTACCCCCAACTTGAATGGTATCTACGCCTGAAAAGCTCGACGAAAAATATATCCCGTATTCATTCCCTCCGTTTGTTGTATCGATTCCGTTTGTTCCGATGTAATTGCCGATAATTTTCGGACTTCCGTTAGCGATTCCAATGCCGCCATCATCGAAGCCCGCCCCTGCATCAAAGTGCCACATAATATAATTTGCATCTGCGGCTGTAGTGCCTCCGATTGTTAAAAGAGTATTTGTTGTATTTCCAATATTTACTTTAATGCCGTAGTTGTTAACGTTAACACTTCCGTTGGGTAAATTAGCGAAAGTTGTATCCGTACCGATGTAGCATCCTTTGATATAGCTGGTTCCGCCGAGCGTCACCGACACAAATTCGATACCGTCGGAGGCGTTGGAATAAATCTTACAGTTTTGGATTATGTTGTTCGTTCCTGAAGCGACTTGTATGCCGTCGTCGGTAAAACTTTTAATGTGCAAGTTTTTGATCGTGTTTCCGCTGCTTGCAATGGTGAGTCCGTCTACTCCTGCGCCCGTCATGCTGCCGTTGATAATGACGCCTCTGTTTGTGGCATCGATGAAGACGTTTCCGTCCGTTAATGAAGGTAAAGCTCCTAGCGCCGACTCGTTGACATTAATGGTGGCGGGCGAGCCTGCCGGAAAAACGGCGGGATCGAATCTAATCGTTTCTCCCGCATTTACGCTGGCTAAAGCATTGCGTAACGTTCCAAACGAATTATTGTCGGCAGCGGTAGTAACAAAAAGCGGATTGTTAAAATTCCAGTTTACGTTGCCGCCGTTGCTAATAGAATTCGTCGGAACCATCTGAAGCCCACCGGCAGAATCGATTCGCTCTACGTCCAACTGATCAAGGCTTTGGGTTCCGCCGGTTATGAGATCGAGGTCTACCGTTTCTGTGGCGCCGCTTGCCGTTACGACCATCTTGTTGGCAGCATTCCAACCGGTGAGAGTGAGATTGCCACGGACGGTAAAAATAGATGTGTGTGTGAAGGTAAGAGTGTCCGCCCCTCCGGCCACCTTCATGAAATTGTGAAATTCGGTGCCAAACCCATTGGTAAGACCGGTCATGGTTTGGTTCACGCCGTCCAAAATGACCCAGCCGCCATTGCGGTTAAAGGTTCCGCCGGTATGTGAAAAATCTCCGCTTACTCTCAGATTGCCGGAAGTGGATGTAAATACTCCGCTGCTTAACGTGAAATCGTCGTTAATATCCATCAGTTGTGATCCACCGGCAAAATTTCCGCCGCTCATGCCAAACCCGTTTGCACCTAAAGTAATACTATTCGTTTGAGTAACGGTGCCTGCGTATCCGGCATTGATACGTATGCCGGCTATATTGACCGCGGCATTGATCGTACAGTTTGCGGATGACGAACCGTCAAAAACCGCAACTTGCGCTAGTGTTGGAGCAGCGTTGCCTTGCCAATTTCCGTTCGTTGACCAATTTAAATCCGTTCCGCTGGTACCTGTCCAAACCACGGAAGGCGGACCTTGGCTTACGTTAATTTGAATTTTCTGAAAGTCGGATTCAATACCGTTGGGTGCATGTGCAAGAATAACTACGGGATTAAAAGGCGAGTATCGAAAGGTTCCCGCCGGAGGCGTCCACCGAAGCGATACTTGGTTTGCGCCGGTTGACACAAAGGTTATGGTCGATAAGTAGGACTGCTGAATGGGTGTTAATTTTGAAGCATCGATAGAAAAATTTAAATAGTTATTTAATGGATTGGATGCCTGAATGCCGGCGATTTCAAACAGTGCTTCCTCCCCAGCCGATTGCGGACTTGAAATGGCCGAAGAAATCCAATCCGGCATGCTCAAATGGATTGTGTTAAAAAGGACATTAGCATCAAATCCCCAATATTTTGTCCATGCCGCATAAACATAGCCGCTGGTACCCGAAGCTATCTGAGCTCCGTAAGAATCGACACCACCCCCTTCTGAAATAACTCTTTCGCCGGTCCATGTTGCTCCGTAGTCTGCGGAATATCTGAAGACAACACTCTTCGGTCCTGAAACGCTTGGGCCTTCAGAACCTTTATCCCAAACCGCATAGATATGCCCAAGTCCGTCCGCAGAAATACTCGGCCGTCTCAAAAATGTCCATGGATCAAGATCGCCTCCGATAATAGACGCGCCCGCCCAAGACACTCCGCCGTTTGTAGAACGGTTGAACTTAATTTCCGTTTTGTTGGGATAAGAGTTTTGGGCCTCTTCCCAGGTAGCATATACATTTGTGTTTCCGTCGGTAATAATCGAAACATTGGTAACAGTCCATGTCGGCGTATTGATGCCGGGAATAACTGTCCAGGTCCCACTCGCGCCATGGTTAGTAGCGTAGGCAGCGAAAATCCAAGTCGGGTCGTCACTCGCATCAAAAGAAAGGTCGACATCCCATGCGACATAAATATTCCCATTTTCGTCATTAGCGATTTGTGGCCTTCTTGACTGTTGCGCGCCCGGTCCACTGTAGACGAGAATATCCGTGTTCCATGTCGCACCGTTGTTGTTAGAAAAATCGTAATAAACATCCCAGATGCCATCGCGTCCGTCCTGCCAGGCGACATAAACGTCGTTTTGATTATTCGACGAAATCTGAGGATTCGCAGTGTCATTCGCATTGTTTTCATCAAGGATGGTGTTAGCGCTCCACGCAGCGCCATAATTGGAAGAAGCGCTGAAGTAAATATCCCAGCGGCCTGTTCCGGCTTGTTTATCACGCCAGACAAGGTAAACATGTCCGCTTGCATCGGCTGAGATCTGTGGGATTTCCGAGTCGAAAGCTCCGACCGCCGAAGCCGTATCGATTCGAATCTCGCTGCCCCATGTCCTTCCGTAATCTCGCGAGGCTCTAAAGTAAATATCTGCGTTCGTAGCGTGATTTCGAAAATCTTCCCATACCACGTAAATATTTCCGCAACAATCGGCCGTTATCTGTACATTCGTTGAATTGCTGCTGCCGGCCGTTCCCGTATCCAGCCGGACATCGCTTGTTTGCCAAGTGAGTCCGTAGTCCGTTGAATAATTAAAATAAATATCCGCTTTTGTTTCTGTTACGTCACTTCGATAGTCCTGCCAAACGGAATAAACAAACCCATCATCGGTTGCCGCCACTTTGTGATTGTTTGCGTCGTTAGTAGCGTTTCTCTCGATTTCTTGTATCTGACCCAGTTGCCCTAGAGGATCGCCGCTTTGCGGAGCGACGGCCGTTGAACTAAACGGAATAATCCACGCACCCGGGTTTACGTCTACTCGAAATGTGATTTGAGTACCCACGGTGCAGGAAGGACTTATTTCTACGACAAATGCTTCGGTAGATAACTTAACTTCGCCTCCGTTGAAATCCGGGAGAGCGATGGAGTTATCTGGAATAGAAGCGATGCATGAACTTCCAGCAGTAACCGATAGGACACCGTTAAGGCCGGTGGCAGGACTGGTGCCGATGTTAGCAAGCCTCACAAAAATTCCGACTCTTTCGCCGGGATTTAATCTGCGGTCGCCGTTTGCGTCATAGCCGGCGCCGCCGAGAGTCGGCCATTCATCGACAATGGAAAACGAATGAAGAACAAGATCGGCCGGAGAAGCTGCGGCATCGGGAATAAAAATTTTGTCTAAAGCGGAATTTCTTGTTTCTGAAAACGGGAAGGGAAGGGGAATTACTATTTGAGAGATAGTAAATATTAAACCGATTACAAAAGAGGTAAAGCGCCGAAATCCGAATTTGATTCGTTGTTTAGATCGGATTTCCGGTCGCGCCTCTTTTTTTGACATCCTGTACGAACACTCCCTTGGCTAGGCGTTATAAGTCATATATGGAACTAAAAATAAAAAAGAACAGCGTGTTTCTCACCCTTAGTTGGTAGTTTGAGAAACCAACTTCCATGTTCAAATCATATCTACGTCCATGTAAACAAAACTATATAAATACTACCTGTGACTATGTAAACCTGCAATTAATGGTCTTAAATTTTTTTTATAACTTTTTTCATAAGTTATTTAATTTGAATAAGTTATAAAAATATTGATCTTTTTTGACATGTTTATGTTTTAGTAACTAATGACATTATAAAACTGTTTTCATATAATAGCAGCCTTTGTCTTGAGCCTAGAAAAGGGTAGGTTGCTGAGTAGCACATCGACAGAGTCCCGGAACCTTAAAAAGTAGAATGAATTTGGATTTTATTTTTTTTCTTTAAGCCATTCCGTAGAAAGACGATATTTCTTAATACGCCTCTTGCGGAGCGTGGTATTATTACACCGTGAACGAAATTTTATTTTTGTCTTAAATTAACCTAAAGAGTCTTAGCCGCCCCGATAACCCGAAGGAAAATCAATTGAAACCCAAGTTTATTAGAAGATTGCACATGCATTGGCTCAACAACCGGATAAAGGTCTACATCACCGCAGCTATGTTGGTGTTGATAGGCCTTACCATCTGGGGCCTTGCTTCTCTGGAATCCTTTTATAGAAACATTACGCTCGCGCAAATTCCGGTCACACTCCTAGTCGGTACCGTTCACGCGGTAATTTTCGTATTGATGTATACCGTGCTTCTGCGCGGCGGTTTTTCGAAAGTCGATAAGAAATCCGTCGATGGGCATGAAGTAAACGTTCATTTCTCCGATGTCATAGGTATCGACGAGGCTAAGGAAGAATGTTGGGAACTTGTCGCGCTCATGAAAGACCATAAGAAGTTAAAGAACATCGGCGGGAAGATTATTAAAGGAATCCTGATGATAGGCCCTCCCGGATGCGGAAAAACGTATCTGGCTAAAGCCATTGCAACGGAAGCCGGCCTTCCGTTCTTATCTATGGCGGCTTCAGAGTTTGTAGAAGTTTTCGTTGGCGTAGGCGCAAGCCGGGTGCGTACCTTGTTTAAAAAAGCCAGATCGCTTGCTTACGGATACGGCGGATGCATTATTTTTATCGATGAGTTAGATGCGGTAGGTAAGAATCGTACGTTCAATCAATTCGGTAATAGTGAAACCAATTCAACGCAAAACCAACTCCTCGTTGAAATGGACGGCGTTGATTCCGGCTCTGAAAATATCATCGTGATCGGCGCGACAAACTCAGCGGAAGACACGCTTGATCCGGCACTTTTACGTCCGGGACGTCTTGACCGGAAAGTGTACATCACCATGCCGAGTTTGGATGGCCGCCAAAAGCTTTTTGATTATTACCTAAGCAAGGTAAAGCATGAAGCCGGGATCGATACCATGCGGCTTGCGCGAAAATGCGTTTATCATTCGCCGGCCGATATCGAAAGCATCGTAAAAGAATCGGCTTTGATTGCTACGCGTAATCGACGGGAAGTCGTTGGTTACAAGGAAATCTCCGAATCCATCGAGCGCATTCAGCTCGGTTTTAAGACAAAGATTAAAATGAATGACAAGGAAAAGAAAATGACGGCCTATCACGAAGCCGGGCATCTGATCACAACGTATCTCCTTCACCCGACCGACGATGTGTTTAAGGCTTCGATTATTCCGCGAAAAAGTTCTTTAGGCGTAGTTCATAGGCAGCCAACGGATGAACTTTACCAACACGATCGCAATAGATTGTTGGGTGATATTCAAACAGCCGTAGCGGGTTATGTGGCCGAGAAAATAAAGAATAACGGCGCAACCACAAGCGGTGTTGCCAGCGATTTTAAAATGGCCATGATGGTTGCGCATAATATGGTTTGGAAATTTGGAATGGGCACCAACGGATTTGTGGGCGATTATACCGCCGTTAAAAGCGAAGAACTTTCCGATGACATCAAAATGAAGCTCAATCGCGAAACCCACACTATTTTAAACGACGCCATCAAAGTTGTTGAAGATTTACTGCAAAAGGAGGACCAGCTGCTCGAGCGGTTTGCGGATGAATTGTTCAAGAGGGAAGAATTAGAGTATGACGATATCGAAGCGATTTTTGTCGAATGCGGAAAAGTAAATCCCCGGCAAATAAGTACGAGAAATGATCCGCGTATCTAAACCTTCAAGAAGTTTGGCTCTGTTACTACTCCTGGCCAGCATTACTCTTAGCGCCTGTTCCCACCATACTTATCCCGAAGAACGCCTGGTCCAAGATCTTCGCGATCTCTGTTTCAAAGAATACGGAATCGAAAATATCGAAGTTAAGATCCAGGGCAAAACCATCGGCGTACACCTTCCGCTGAAGCAGCTCTTCACGACCGATTTCTCAAAGTTAATGGAAAACGGCAGCACTCCCGTTCAAAATCTGGAAAGCCTGATGCAATTTTCGCCGGAAGCGATGGAGCGCGTAGAGAACGTTTTGTTCGCTACTTCCAGAGTTATTCTTTCCACCGATAAGGAACTCGATTTTTATGTTTTAACGGCAACGGATACGGAAGTCACCGGGATTCAATTGGTCCTTATCGGATATCTCGGCGACTTGAGGCGTGTCCGGTTCTGGGATATTTCGCGAGACGAATACCGGAAACGTATCGTTAATGATCTCAGGATTAACCGCGGCGTCATTTGGAAAAAGCCCGTAATTGCGCTCTTCAAAGATATGGAAACAAAATCCACCCAAGACCTTATCGATACCTATTTTACAACGAAAAGCACGCCCCAGGAAATTTCGCCGCTGTTTTATTCCGAATTGCTCGAGCTCGCTTATAAAAAAGATGTTCGTTATGAAGTTTTAGAAGTGAAATCCACAAGCCTTAAAGACGATGAAATCGTTGTTTACGCGAAGGTGCGGAGCACTTTTCAACCCATAACGGAATATTTGGATTATGATTTTCTTGTGCCTTCGGGCTACGAAGCCGAGTACATTTTTATTCTGGAGCATCAAGAGAACAAGTATAAGATTGCCCGCGTCATACCTTTCCACTTTATTGATGATAGCGAAAAAATGGAACGTGTGGAATTTCCTGAGGAACTCGGCCTTTATCGCAATATCGATACTTGGTTGGAAGAATTTACATTGGAAGAAGTCTCTCTTCCGCAGTTTCTCGCCGAGCAGTTAACGCGCCGGGTGAATCAATTGTTGCTGGATGACCAGCGTGTCGCCGGTTTATTTTCTCAAGCCCGTATCGAGTTTAGCCATGTAGGAAAAGACGAACCCAAACAAGAAAAAGCGGAAGTAAAAGAAGGCGAACCCCCTGCCGATCATTTCCGGTTGATGCTGCTCTTTTCTTCCAGAAGCGGCGCAGAATCTGCGGCTACGCCGCCACCGACCGCTCAAGATGTTTTTGAAAGAGAAGATGTCAGGTATGTGCTCGACAAAGCCCTTAAGGAATTTGTCACGGTCATCCGCAGCTACCGGTTTGAAGATTATGAATATGTTGATATTTTCTCACCGACCGAAAGCCAGATTCTTGTGCTCGGCAAACAACAACTTGAGCTATATCGGCAGAAAAAATTGCCGCTCATCGATTTATTTAACACTGCCTATAAGGCGCTTTAATTCGCGCCGCGCCCCATTGCCTAACCTTTTCAAGTATGTTATAGTCACGCCCCATTAGCACTCTTTAACATAGAGTGCTAATTTCTTTAATAGGTATCTAGTCATTAAAAGGTTCGCTCATGGCACCGGACAAACTTACTGAACGTCAAAAACTTATTCTTTCGCGATTAATCGAAATGCATGTGAAATTGGCCCAGCCCGTAGGAAGCCAGGCGCTTGCCGAATCGATGCGGCTCCATGTGTCGTCGGCGACGATTCGAAACGAAATGAGCGAGCTTGAACAATTGGGCTACATCACGCATCTGCACACTTCCGCCGGACGCCTGCCTACCGATAAAGGTTACCGCTTTTACGTAAACGAAATCTCTGAAAACGATATGGCCGATGCGCGTATCAGCAAGCAGGTGATGTCGGGTTTTTCCAAGAAGATCCGCGATATGGAAGAATTAATTGACGTGACGTCAAAAGTACTCGCGGCGCTTACCGAGCAGGCATCCGTCGTCATTCTCCCCGAGCCGGAATTTCTCTATTTAAAAGATGTTAAGTTGGTGCTGCTTAAATCCAACCGCCTACTCGTTGCGTGGACGACCACCGACGGTGTTGTTTCGCACCGTGTCGTTGATGTTGATAAGAAAATAACGCCGGAATTATGCAAGCGAATCATGACGCTGCTTAACGAAGAATTGGCCGGACATAAACTCGGCGAAGTAGAATACATTTTGTTGGATAAGCTAAAAGATTGCCGCGAAACGCTCCGCTCTATGTACGAGATGGCCCGCCAAATCATGAATTTATCGCTTCTCGGCACGGAAATTCCGTCTTTAAAGACAAGCGGAAGCGACTATATGTTTGATAAACCGGAATTTCGTGACGTCTCGATTCTCCAACGCATATTTCGCATTCTTCAAGGGCAGGAAAAAAATATTGAGTCGCTCATTCAGTCCGGCAATTGGATGGAAGGCGTACAAGTCAGAATCGGTACGGAAAACCCGAGCGATTTAAAAGAGTGCTCGATCGTTTCGGCTCCTTATAGATTGGGCAGCCATGCGTTCGGCTCACTCGCCGTCATCGGTCCTCGCCGCATGCCTTACCGGTTAACGATGAGCACCGTATATTATGTATCCCACATGCTTTCGGAGGCGCTTGAGCGACTCCATGCGACGGAAGACACGCTTGAAGAGGGTGATGCATGATGAAAAAAGCCGATGAAAACACGCACCATGAAATAAAAGACGCCAAAGAGCTTGCCGCAAAACGAGCGGAAGAAATGATTAAAAACGAAGAACATCAGCAGTTAAAGAAACAAGTCGAAGAGCTTCTTGTTTTAAAAGACCGATGGATACGCCAGGCGGCAGATTACGAAAATGCCAAAAAGCGTCTCCAGAAAGAAAAAGATGATTTTGTTAAATTTGCCAATGAGAATTTAATCGGTAGACTTCTCCCCATTCTTCGCGATCTCGATCGCGTTGTGCGGCATGGAGAAAAGAAAAATCAGCAAAGCGATCCTGTGATTGTCGGGGCGGAGCTGGTACTTAAACAATTCGAAAAATTTTTGGAAACGAACGGCGTTAAACGAATCGAATCGGTAGGCAAAACATTCGATCCGCATATACACGAAGCCGTAAATTATATTCCTTCAGACACGCCGGAAGAAACGGTTATTGAGGAAGCGGAGCCGGGCTATTTTTACCACGACCGGCTGATCAAGCCGGCTAAAGTTGTGGTTTCCTCAGGTCCGGCCGACAACAAAACGTAGGGTTAGTATGGTTATGAACACACAGCATAAGAAAGATTATTACGAAGTTTTGGGCGTGCCCAAGAACGCCGCGGAAGCCGATATTAAGAAAGCCTACCGGAAATTAGCTTTGAAATATCATCCGGACCGAAACCCCGGCGATAAAAAAGCAGAAGAATCGTTTAAAGAAGCAGCCGAAGCGTACGCCGTTCTGTCGGATCCTCAAAAGCGCGCCCAGTACGATCAGTACGGCCACTCGTTTGGCGGTGCGGGGGGCGGATTCGGCGGATTTGAAAACGCCTCCGATATTTTTTCGGCGTTCGGTGATATTTTCGGCGGTTTCGAGGGCGGCGGAGGCGGAATTTTCGAAGAATTCTTCGGCGGAGGCGGCGGCGGGCGCCGTCAGCGTCTCCCTCTCCCTCTGGGAGGGAGAGGAGAAGGGTGAGGATGCCATGGGGCCTCGTGAATCATCGGGACTCAGAGCTTGTGAAAAAATTCCGGCTGCACCATCAG
>Ga0209515_10008021_pt1 | contig 12498 bp, 15 predicted proteins | sample Subgroupgradi54m_FD_187454 | JGI IMG/M metagenome (GOLD analysis project Ga0209515, IMG submission 187454) | Subsurface groundwater microbial communities from S. Glens Falls, New York, USA - GMW60B uncontaminated upgradient, 5.4 m (SPAdes)... ... | reverse complement strand
CATCACACCGAAATGGCTTTTTGCCGGAGGATTCCATTATCAAAGGAATATTTATGATGGGCGTGATGTGAATGGGTTCCCCTCGGAGCGGGAAAACCTTTTCTCCTTCTTCGGCGGAGTCTACTACCAAATCAACAAGCATCTCACCTGGAGTGTGAATTGCAATCAGATCAAGAACGGCAGCAATATCCCGGATTTTGAATATGACGACGCGTGGTTTTCAACCGGCATTCATGCGAGATTTTAATTCATGGAGACATTTTTAATGAAAGTCAATAATAAGAGGAGATCAACAATGATGAATCGAAAGAGATTTTTTTCCTGGCCGGTCATTTTCCTGCTGCTGGCTTTAGGCAGCATGTCTTGCCGCGAACATGCGTATCAATTAAAGAAGACCCCGGACGTCCAAAAGGTCCTTAATCATCGAAAGGCCCGGGTTCATGAACTGCAGGCGCTCAAAGACAAGGGTTTAATAGGAGAAAATAATAGAGGGTTCATCACCATTCTCAAACCTTCCCTCCAGCCGAAAGAAAAAAACCTGGTGGAAGCGGAAAACCATGACCGTAAATTTATTTATAATGCCGTCGTTGCCCAGAACTATCTTGGGTCTGAAGGACTTGAGAAAGTGGAAAAGGATTTTGCAAAAACTCACCGCGACCGGACAAAGCAGGGTGATCTAATTCAGGACTCTTCCGGTAAGTGGGCCCGGAAACCATAGGCCTTAACAAAAACCCTCGGATATTTTTCACTTAGATTTCTACCTTGAAGAAGAACCAAACAAAGTGTAGAAGTTTTTGCCTCTACACTTGTCGCATTATCCCGTGGCTATTCGCCCCTCATCGGAATGAAGTCCTTTTTTGAGGTTGGCCAAATTGTTATCCGATTCGGGTCCGGATCTCCAATTTTCCAGGCACCTTTAATAACTCTATAGAGGGAGATCGGAAATTCCACTTCAAAAAACGGTCGTTCGGGAGTATGATTCGTGGAGCCATTCTTGACGCTCATCAAAACTGACCTTGTCGCCTTCCACCTCGAGATCAAGCTCAGGGAGAGGGCGCAGGGTCATTTTGATTTTGGAGGGGTCTTGATTGTAGAGGATCTCTTTGATGAGGAGTCTTAGCAGGTCTTTTTGCTCATTGGGCGTGAGTTTGTCGAAGACGGCTTCAAAGCGCTGGAGATTACGCTGGATAACCTCTGCATCAATCATCCGGCCTTCAAGTCCTCGAATCGATAATTCAATCTCAGCCAGCCTTTCTTCAGCCTTTTGCTTCGCCTCTTGGAGTTCATCCAGCCGGTCTGTAATAAAACGGTTGCGGGAGGCGCCATTGTTTTGGGTCCCTAAAGATCCCACAAGCTTTTTGGCCTCTTCGTCTGTCTTTCGGATTTCGTCTTGAATACGCTTTCGATCCTCTCGTAGCGGCCTAAAAGCCTTCACGGATGATTCCTGGGCATCTTTTACGATATCATCCACCACTTTCTTATTCCTGCCGAGAAACGCCAGCCGCTTCACAATAAGATTTTCAAGCTCTTTTGCGGGAGCGCTTTTGACGGAGCATGCGTCTTTGTCAAATTTATTCACCTTAGTGCATTTGTAGTAAAAATATTTTCTGCCCTTCGAATAGGCAAAATTGGGCGTCATAAAAGATCCGCAGATTTTGCAATGCACAAGCCCTCTCAAAAGGAAATCATGCTTATCCTGATTGGCCGAATGATGCGTCCCGTTATTTTGGCTAAGAAGCTTTTGGACACGGTTAAAAAGCTTCTCGTCAACGATGGCCTTATGCTCGCCCGGGAAAAGCTTGTCTTTGTGCCGAAGTTTCCCAACGCAAAAAGGATTCCTTAACACCTGGGCCAGATTGGATTTGTTATACCGGCCTCCGCCTTTTTCAAGGCCCGCCTTGTTGATCCATTGTTTCATGCGGTAGCCTTGTGCATTTAAGCGTCTGGCCGTCTTGCCGAGCGATTTCTCTTTGAGATAAAAAAGAAACTGATCTTTCGCTTGCTTAACCTCGCTTTTATTCACGACGAGCTTGCGGGCCGCCGAATCAATGTCATAACCGATGATTGGCATTCCGCCTCCCCATTTGCCTTTTTGAATCATGGCCACTCGTTTGTCTCGCGTGCGTTCGCTTATGAGCTCCCGCTCGAATTGTGCAAATCCCATAAGCATGGTCTGAAAGATCCGGCCAATCGAGGTTGACGTGTCAAATTGCTGAGTGACAGAGACAAAAGCAACGCCGTGTTTGTCAAAAAGGTCGAGGATCTTAACGAAGTCTTTGATATTGCGGCTCATGCGGTCATATTTGTAAGCCACAACGATTTGGACTTTCCCTTGGCGGATAGCAGCTAAAAGATGCTGTAAGGCCGGCCGGTTCGTATTGCCGCCAGAGTAGGCGGGATCGTCAAAGCGCTCGGGAAAGAGCTGCCAGCCCTCGGCCTTACGGCTTTTGATAAACGCTTCACAGGATTCCCGTTGGGCGTCAAGCGAAGTAAAATCCGAATTAAGATTCTCGTCCGTGGATTTGCGGGTATAGACCGCACACCATTTGGTATTCTGCTTTTCGCTCATTTTTCGGCTCTTGGGGTTGGAGATAACGTCAGATGGTGCGAGCATAACCCGTCCGTTCTGGAGTGTCAATATTCAATTTCAAAACCTTCTTGGGACCCTTTGTTTGGACAGGCGCGGGGCTGCCGCTCTTTTCCTCTTCAGCCAGGCGGATTGCGCCCAAGGCGAGGATGTGGACAATCCGGGCAAGCCGTTCCTCCGGCGTCAAATCATCGGGATCGTCAAAATCCGGAAGCCATTGGTCGGTATCTTTCATCAAATTTTTGCGCACTCTTTCCATAACGAGATAGCGGGCTGTCCCAACAAGCTTAAAACGGGAAGCAATCAGCGGCAAAAAATCAGGTAGGTAAACCGAAGATCTTTAAAGCGGAAGCAGAAACCCGGGATATCCAATTTCTGTCCCACGATTTCCGAATTGTGTACGTATTATACCAAAATTTACCCCACTTTTCATTACCTAAATTCTTCAAAATATAAAAAATCAGGTATATAAAAACCTCTGAACATAAAAACTTGCATCGTGAGCGTCTTCCTGACCACCGTACGCACGACAAGACGCGAAGCGGGCGCGGGCGGTGGTCAGGAAGCTAGTCGAGCAAAGCGAGAATAGAGCGAACGATGCAAGTAGTTTATTTTTAATAGATTAGAGCAATGGGACAAAAACTGATTTTGTTCAACCCTATGAAAACCAAATTCATATACCCATTCATAGGGTGCGTTCATATACTTGCAGAAATCTTTTGAGAAAATTCAAACCCTATGAAAATGAAATTCATACACCTCGTTCATAGGGCGCATTCATGGGGTGCATACATAGGGTTCGTAAAAAGGGCGGGCGTTTCCAGCAGGTTTATAATTTCCGTTTTTTCGTAAAAAAGCCCCATTTTTCTTTAAACGGTGCAAGGGTCTTTAAGGACACTGTCTTGCCGGGTATTTTCGCCACATGCTTAATTGGAACAATATAACAGTCGCCGTTTTTTGAATTAACACCGATCAGGACATCGCAATCCCTTTCATTAATTTTTCTGGTGCGGGATGCCGCTTTTCGGCTGATCTGCTTGCCGGCTCTCCAGCCCCGTGTAAGACTCAGGCGGTCGCCCCCCGTTCCCTTAACTTCGACACGGTATAGGTTTGATTTATTGTCTATGACCAAATCATAATTCGTATCCGGCCAGGCTTTGAAAAAAACAATTAATCCGTGTTTCATTGCCCTTGATACGGCCAGCATCTCGTTACCAGTTCCCTGAATACCGCGGAGGTTTCCTTTCTTATACCCAGGCATTCCTGTCAAATCCTTGTTCCAAGGAATTTCTTTTTTCATCGCAGTGCTCCGGTGATTTTATTCAAGCATTTTTGGGTGTCTTTTTTTATGTCATGCTCCCATATCCGCAAGACCTTCCAGCCGTTTTTGCGCAGTTCTCTATTAACCTTTTTATCCCGCTGTTTATTCCGCGCAATTTTAGGCAGCCAATAGGATTGATTGGTCATGGGCTTGATAAACCTTTTGGGATGGCCGTGCCAGAAATCGGAATCAACGAAAACAGCCACTTTTTTTCTCCGGAAAATAATATCCGGTTTCCCTGGAAGACTTTTAACATATTGAGCAAAATGCAACTTTTTTACCTTCAGCGCTTTGGCGAGCTTCTTCTCAGGCAGAGTGTCTTTAGAGCGGATATTCTGCATATTCTTCCGGCGCTGGGCTTTGGTGAGATTATCCATAACCGGATGCAATTATAGCAATTTTGGAACGGGATTAAAGAGAAGGATATAGAAAAAAGACTAGAGCTTGTCCGCAATAAATTCCCAGTCTCGTCTGAGCTCGCCGGATCGTTTCACATAACTGGGTGAAATATCCTGCGTACCGACCTTCTGGGTCGGCCCTTCGAGGTCCGCAACAGGCGCAAAACCGCAGACTTGTGCTGTAATATGAGATTCAAGATCAGGTATAATCTGCTTTATTTTTTCAATGCTGGGATGCTCTTTCAGCAGACGGACAATATGATCCGCATAAAGGTCGACTCTGACAAACACGTAATAATCAGACCGCCGGTCCGTTAAATCGACTTCATTTTTACCGACGATCAGCCAGACATTTTTCATTTTGGATGACTTGATCGACATTTTGAACGACGGCTGATTTTCTACACCACGGCGGCGTGATATTGAAACAATATCCTGGCTCCGCACAAAGCCGTCAACATTCTTGTCCAGTTTAATCTCTAAGCCGTATCTGACTTCTAAAAAAACTTGGAACGCTGTTTCGCCCAAGAAGCCGGAAATGTGATCGGAAAGATACTTGCCCGCTTCACGTTGCTGTGAAGTCGCGAAATTCGCTCTTGGTGCGCCGGAATAGAATTTTTCGAGTGCAAACTGAAGGGCTTCAAAGTAATCATCCTGATCAAGTGCCACGGTCGTATGATCATAATATTTCTTCCAGTCATCCAGATCAGCCTTCCGTATTTTTCGGATTTTTCCCGTGCGGCCGGTCAGCTGAACCGGAATCTCCCTGCCATCCTTGACATAATTTTCAACGGCTTTTTTCGGCAGGTGAAGATAATCAGCAGCCCCCGGGATCGAGAGAAGGTCTTGTCCGGAGGCCATGCTTATATTGTGATCAGGTTAGGATCTCTGACAATCGAAGAGACGAAAAGGGGTTCGTCGTCAATATCCAGGAGATGGTTCAGGTTTGCTTCTATGCTCGGATATTTGATGCCGGCAATCGTTTTCAGGACAGATTTAAAGATGATTTCAGCCATGCGCGGCGAGACGGCCATTCCGATCTGCCTTCTGACGCTCTCCTTTGAACCTTTAAAAATAAAGTTATCCGGAAACGTCTGCAAGCGTGCGCGTTCCCGGTTCGTTAACGCTCTGTTATATTTCCAATGATAGCCGTGAGTCCCGCCGCCCCCGCTTCCGGTGATCGTATAGGCGGGCTTATCCGGATGAAGTCTCTTATAAATTTGGCTGAGTCTCGCGTTTTTAACTTTTAAACGCAGTTTTAGCGGCATATCGGCAGTCCAGGCGTTTTCGCCTGGTTTGATATACTTTAATCTCTCAATTACAGACTTTGACTGGGCCGTTTCTTCGTTATTTAGGGCACCATCCGGTATAGGCGGGTTTTCAAGGGCTTCTCTTGCGCTGACCGGCTCCTCAAGAGTTGTGGGGGCCGGCACATTAAAGTTCAACCCCAGTGATCTTTTAATGCCGACGATAATGACTCTATGCCGGGTCTGCGGAACGCCGTATTCTTCAAATTTGTAAAAATGAGCCGTCAGCGTGTATCCTGATCCCGCGTTTTTAAAATCTTCGAGAATTTTTTTAAATGCGCCGCCTTCATTTGCGCTTCTGATGCCGCCGACATTTTCAGCTACAAAGAAGACAGGTTTGAAGTGCTCTAAAATTTTTATGCCGTATGAATATAAGGGGCCGAATTTCCCGTCAAATCCTTTCTGTTCACCCACGATGCTGAAATCATTGCAGGGAAAACCGTAAGCAAAAGCGTTGATAGAGGGGAGATTTCTTATATCAAGTTTCCGGACATCACCGCATATGACTGAATCAGGATTTTTAGATGCGATGTTATGACGGAATGTTTCGCAGGTGTCCAGATGGTAATCGCTGGCCCATGCATGCTCAATGCCGTAGGTTATTCCCTTTGAAAATACTCTTGCCCGGGCCGCCCCCAAGGCAAGCCCCCCGGGGCCGCAGAATAACTCCCCAAGATTGAATATTTGCCGTTTACCGCTGTTTCTTCCGTTTTTCAAATCTGCCTCCATAGGGGGTCTATCGTCATTTTCCGTGGTTTTCTTGCATTATAGTAAATTTTTTATGATCGGCAAAAGAATTGTACTTTAAGATGTCTATGGCAATGTTCATATAAAATTTCGAGTGACGCTGATTACCTTTCCACGGATCTGAACTTCAGCTGGATAGAGCGGACGCATTGATGGATTTGCCGGTTGGAGACGAATCCGGTTCTTCTCCCGGTAAATTTTTTTTAACATCGCTTCATTTTGATCAACGATCGCGACAACAGTTTCGCCATTTTCAGCCGTTGACTGTTCGCGGATGATGACTGTATCGCCATCAAAAATCCCCTCGTCAATCATGCTGTTTCCTTTAACGCGCAGGGCAAAATGACGGCCTGAATTTGAAAGCTGCTTTTTTGCGACCGTGATGGTTTCAGGGTCTTCAATGGCTTCAATAGGCTCTCCCGCCGCAATAGTTCCGAGCAGTGGAATTTGCACGAGATTTCCTTCCGGCTTCAGCTGATAAATCTCAATTCCACGCGCTTGATTGGCCTGCTTTCTAAGATACCCTTTGCGTTTCAAGGCTTCGATGTGCTGATGGATGGTGGCGACTGACGAAAGACGGAAATGCTTTTTGGTGTCCTCAAGCGAGGGGGCATACCCGTGTTTATGAGTGTAGAACTGAATATAATCTAAGATTTGTTTTTGTCTCTTCGTAAGCATAAATTCATTGACCTTTCAAAGTATCGGCATTATGATACCGAAAATAAACCGAAAGTAAAGTGATAATTTGATGGCGGAGTATTCGTCTAATGGATGAGTTCAAACAGAATTTCTTTCTCGTGCAATATCAGATGGTTTGGAAGCAAAGAAATCAACACGTCGGCCATATTTGGGCCATTCCCGCCATCATTACAGGTCTCCTCGGCATTCTTGCGCTTCTTATAGCCCACGGCAAGATTGATTTTAGCAGTAATGTATCTTTTAAGATTGCTTCGATCTTAATTGTTGTCTCAGGGTTTGTTGGCCTATTCCTTCGCCACAATTTTTTCATAAAAGTTTTAGGATTATCACTAAAAGATATGGCAAAACGGCAGGAGTCTGACAAATGGTTACCGCAATTTGGCGGTAAGTTCAAAATCAGATATAAAAGGCTTTTAAACTCTGGCGAGCGGTTTGGCTCGTGGCAGACTGGCACCTTTTGGTGGGCTGTCGTGGTAGTTGGTTTGGTTTTATTCGTTTTATCCAGCCTTTTATCTATAGCGAAAATATCAGATGATGTGATCAAAGGATCTTTGTGGAAGGATTTATTCAGCAATGTCAGATGGGAAGCTTTTCTTGACATTGGGTATATTTTATTGAAACTTTTTTTCCTTCTATCGATTACATGGGTAACCCTGTTGAAGGCTAAAGACGAGTGGATTAAAAGAAAACGCAGGCTGGCGATTCCTTTATTTATTATCGGTGTTGGGCTTTTTTTCCCCTCTCTCGCAGAGCTTTCAGAATGTTTTGTGGCCTGTAGTAAGCAGTGGTAAGGTATCTTTTGAGAAAAAAGATCTTGAATACATCGAATCGCTGAAACAATACAGGGCGGTCTTCCCCGATTATAGCAGGATCGAAAATGTGGAAGTATTTTTCACATCCTACCATGATGAAAGCGGTCGTCACGTTGCCCGTATGAACTGGGTAAAGTACATTGATTTTCGATTTGCCAAAAATTATATCCAGTCGAACCATGAACTTAATGATGGAGAAGGAGAGCATACGGTCGTTTTCACATATCGTGTCCCGTTGTGGAAATATCCTGCTGCAAAAAGGAAGGCAGAAATAAGCCTCAATTTCTGAGGAAAAGTGGTTCTTCGAACTTTAAAGTTTATGAAAGCTGACCTTTGCGCTTCATGGGACATACCTTTCTATGGGATCTGAAAAAGCGTGGGGAATATTAAAAAAGAAAGAGATTGAAAACGATCTTAGAGCCGAATTTGAGGCAACAGTTAAAGATCGCGTTAATCGCTTCTTGCAAATAGGTTATCAAAATATTGTTGCAGCGAATCATTTTGCAAAAGCGTCCACGGAATGTCTGCTCTTGTATCGAGATGGCCATTTTATTGCGACGGTGATGATGAGTCATGCGATAAATGAGGGCATAATCAAATTCGTTGCAGAACGAAACGCTATTAACCTGACAATGCAAAATGGAGACGCCAAATCAATCGATCTTCTTATTGAAGAACTAAAGAAATCTGGCAAATTCTCAGATACTTGCGCCAAAGCTTCACAGGGAATATATGGGAGCTTTAGAAATGACGTTCATCATATGAGTCCCAAAATGACGCAAATTGATTTTGTTTCATTAGCGTTAAAAAATATTCAGCGCCTCGCCCTAATTGAAGGCGAAATTTTTGCATTTGAAATGGAACAAGGGGCCATAAATCCAAAGAATCCTGCTTATTGGGACGCCGGCCCCGACGGATATGCAGAGGCGTTTTTACGCATAAGGTTTTAGTGCGTGCGATGAACCTAGTTTAGCCTCTCACAGGAAGAGCCAGACGCTTCTCTCCCTTAGCGGCCAGGACTATTTCGAAGCTGAATTCATCCTCAAGAAAAGTTTGATAGGCGTCGTCCTCGGGGAGCCATTATGGACACTTAGGCGAACCTGAGTGTCAAACGAGCGCCTCGCTTCCATTTCGGAGGCGAGGCGTTTTGTTTTAAACATGAGGAGAAAAAGATGAAATTGTTACCTCTAATGCTAGTGCTTGGCAGTTTATTTATTTTGCCGCAAGAAGCTTTTTGCGGAATTCTTGAAAAAGTGGCCGGTCAGCAAATCGCGGTCGAAAAACTTACTGGACGAGGAGAAGAATATGACATCAATTTTTCCGGATGGGTTGGCTCGCTCACAATAGCTCCTCAAAATGGATTGGTCCTCATTTCAGAGTTTTCTGATATTGATGGACGGATTGCTGTAATCAATGGAATGTATAAAATTACCAAAATTGAAGAATACGAAAAGAGCGTCGATCTTGAGTGTGTTGATGCAAATCCTTTGACGAGCGGAATTAAATGGCGTGGCAAGCTATGGTTAACTGATTCCAACGAGATTAAAGTTGAGATTGTTCAGAAACAATCGTCAAGGAAATGGGTTAATTTGAGTGATTATGGCAAGAAATTTCTTAAAGAAAATGGCATTGAAAAATTAAATCTTGGAATTTAATTCAAAAGATGCCCCTTTGGTACCAGGTGCCGTTCTACGTTTTATTTAACAAAAGGATTCTAATAGCATGGAATGGCTAATAGCCCCCGTAACTATCGTTGTGATTGTGACTATATTCATGGTGATCTTTCGAACACCAATTATTCGTATGATTGGACGGATTAAAAAATTAGGCAAGGGAGGTTTTGAGTTAGATACCGAACAATCAAAGAATGAAATCCAGCAGTCACCGACTAAAACGGCTGATGATTTAATTAAAGGTATAGATAATCAGCTTATCCGTGAAATCGAAAATGAATTTAAGCAACATTTAGATGGAATGCCTGATTCTGAAAAAATTAAGGCATTATCTCGACTTTTTGCAGCGAGTCTTTGGGGGTACATGGCTACGAATACATACCGATTGATTTTTGGTAGCCAAATAGCGGCCCTTGAATTTTTGAATTCTCATCATAAGGTTCCAAGAGATTCCCTGCGGCCTTTTTATGCTGCCGCAGCTAATCAGCATCCCGATTTTTACCAAACTTATTCTTATGATCAATGGTTGGGTTTTTTAGAGTCGCAGGTGCTCATCCTACATGATGCTGACCTGATCGGTGTTACCGTACGCGGACAGGAGTTTTTGCAACACTTAGTAAGAGACAAGCTTTCAAAAGTAAAGGCTGGTTAATTAGGCAACCACAGTACCGTTTCCAAAAAGAAAAGGTGCCTGGCACTTTCTCTGCCGAAAAAATAAGGAGGATATTTGTGAAAATGAAAATTTTATTTTTTTCCTTAATATTTTTTTGGGCAACATTAGTAAGTGCCGCTCTTTGTCCAGATGGCACCTATGTTTCTGGTGACACTTGTACTTTGGCGCCTGATGGCTCCTATGTTGGTGGTGGCCAGGCAATACTAGCACCAGATGGATCTTATGTTGGTGGAAGTAGGGCAATGCTTGCCCCCAATGGTTCATATATAGGAGGACACGACACAACTTTATGTCCTGACGGAACATATGTTGGGGGAAGCGCATGTCGGTTGATGCCTGACGGAACATATGTTGGCGAATAATTTAAAAAAAGAAAAGGTGTCTGGCACTTTTTCTGGTTTTTGAGATCATATGTATCAAGCTGGGAATTGTTATGTGGAATAAGATGATCAATGGTCTTGGGTGGATGATTACTATAGCCCTTATTTTGATTGGGGCTCTCGGGTATATTGAAAAACTATTCAATCTTGAATGGAATACCAGATTTCTTTGGATGTGGCTGGCGGTTTTTCTTATCTTATCGGTCGCACAAGTTTGTATGACAGTATACGAAAAGAAGAAGTCAGCTGAGGATTTTTACAGCCAAGAACAAATAGAGGTTTTTGAAAGGTCGACAAGCAGAGATTTAATTCGCTTTTTTAACGATCCGTCTGGCAATAAATGCGCGGCTTTTGTTCTGAAAAAGGAGCCTATTCCAAAATCTGTGAAACTATGGGAAGGTGGTTATGATGCTCCGCCCATCACGTTGGCTTTTCATGGTAAAGAAGTAATCTTCAAGCACTCACATTATAGTAACTATGAGGAGTATGTTCAGCAAAACGGTCCCGTATATCAAATTCGTTATTTCCCAAAACCATGATTTCCGAATAATTTTTACATAATCAACAAGACGAAAGGGCTTATTAGATGATCAGAGCGAGGAATGCAATTCTATTTTTAATATGCCTTTTTGTCGCTGGTTGCGCAACGTCCTATCACAAGGCTGGTTTTACAGGCGGCTATAAGGACCAGCAACTGCAAGCAGATGAGTTTCAGGTTTCTTTTGCGGGGAATGTTAAGCTTTCTCAAGCGAAGGCTCGTCAGTATGCTCTGAGACGAGCGGCCGAACTAACCATCGAACAAGGTTTTGATTATTTTGTGGTAACTAACGAAGGTTCGTTCACGAAAAATTTTGTTACGGGAAGCGCTTATAACGGGAGCGGTTCTGTTGTTGGCGGGAGCAAGCCGGAAGCAATTATTACAATTAAATGTGGCAAAGGCGCAAAACCCGAGGGTGTTTCTGGCGCTTACGATGCCCAAGAGCTCCTCAAATATGCTACCGCCTAAGTGATATGGCGGATTCACAATCATTACAAAAGGTTGAATAGCTTCGCTCCTCGTGGCCCGCGCCATTTTCTCATTCGCACAAGTAACGGTGCCCATTGATCATGCGTGGTTCGTTTAGCGTCCACGCCGGGGAGCCATTTTTGACGCTCATCAAAACTGACCTTGTCGCCTTCCACCTCGAGATCAAGCTCGGGGAGGGGGCGCAGGGTCATTTTGATTTTGGAGGGGTCCTGGTTGTAGAGGATCTCTTTGATGAGGAGTCTTAGAAGGTCTTTTTGCTCATTGGGAGTGAGTTTTTCAAACACTGCTTCAAAACGCTGGAGATTGCGCTGGATAACGTCAGCGTCAATCATCCGGCCTTCAAGTCCTCGAATCGACAATTCAATCTCAGCCAGCCTTTCCTCGGCCTTTTGCTTCGTCTCTTGAAGCTCATCCAGCCTGTCCGTAATAAAACGGTTGCGTGAGGTACCATTGTTTTGAGCTCCTAAAGCCGCAACAAGCTTTTTGGCCTCTTCGTCAGTCTTTCGGATTTCCTCCTGAATACGTCTCCGGTCCTCTCTTAGCGGCCCAAAGGCTTTAACGGATGATTCCTGGGCGTCTTTCACAATATCGTCCACTATTTTCTTATTCCGGCCGAGAAGTGCCAGCCGCTTCACAATAAGATTTTCAAGCTCTTTCGCGGGAGCGCTTTTGACGGAGCATGCGTCTTTGTCAAATTTATTCACCTTAGTGCATTTGTAGTAAAAATATTTTCTGCCCTTCGAATAAGCAAAATTGGGCGTCATAAAAGATCCGCAGATTTTGCAATGCACAAGCCCTCTCAAAAGGAAATCATGCTTATCCTGATTGGCCGAATGATGCGTCCCGTTATTTTGGCTAAGAAGCTTTTGGACAC
>Ga0209515_10008020_pt1 | contig 12499 bp, 10 predicted proteins | sample Subgroupgradi54m_FD_187454 | JGI IMG/M metagenome (GOLD analysis project Ga0209515, IMG submission 187454) | Subsurface groundwater microbial communities from S. Glens Falls, New York, USA - GMW60B uncontaminated upgradient, 5.4 m (SPAdes)... ... | reverse complement strand
TTACTTGCTCCGGCGGTATGTGTGAAGTGTAAAGATGCGTTTGGTTGTCTCGACAGTGAAACAGGAGAATGTGAAGACTGTTTTGAAAATAATCAGATGCCACAGGAGATCTTTGAATGGTGGTTAGTTTCTCCTTGGTTTGGTAAAAAACTTTTGATTGAAGGAGAACCAGTACTTGATAATGGTTATGGTATTTGGTGGGGCAGATGTACGACAGGACAAGCAATATCAATGGATTACATCATACAGCAGATCTATGACGATCTGATGACATAAAAAGGGCTAGTGGGAATAAAGTGGGGGCACCTTTCTGTCCCCACTTTCCACTAATGATTCCCTACTCAAAAACTATAGGATTGAATTTTACTTGGTTTTTTAGTATACTTCTAGCTTATATGAGTAAAGAATATACATTTCATTCTCCTGAACCGGAAAGGCTGAGAGGAGTAACTAATGCAGACTTTGATAGAGTTGCATCTGTAGTTACTGAAATAGCTGCTAAATACGCCGATCCAAGTATCCCTTCTTATATTTTGGCCCCAGCTTCTTTATCTTGGGAAATTGATCCAGATGGGAAGGTTGGGCTTGCTACAGGATTAGTAGAGGATCCGACTCAAACAATTGTTTACGATGACAGATATGTAACAAAACCATTAACTCTCGATGAAAGCAAAAAGGTGATTGATGTAGTTAAACCATTTCTTGATGCGGGAAAAGCTTGGCTTCATCCTGATGAACCAATTGTCGTTGACTTTTTCCGAGTAGAGCAACAAGCTAGTTCTCCTGGGTATTGGCATTTTGATGGCACTCCTGGTTCTGATGACTTTCGAGGTGTAATATTTTATGACAGCTTTCCAACAGATTTTGCTGTTGGAAAGATTGTACTTGACGTACCTGACGAATCGTATCCACCGAGTCCAAAACAAATTAATTCTATGATACCACCTGGACGTGTTGTGGAAGAACTTAATGATAAGAAGGGTCTTACTTTTATGGAAGGACCTGAACCATTGACTGGTGTAGGTATTGCAAATGGGCACATTCATAGAGTGGCTGGAATTCCGGCTTCTAAGAATGGCGCTGTGCGTTCATTTCTCAGATTGAGTACTCGAATTAGGAATGTAGTATAAAATACTATCTCCAACTGCTCTTCTTCATGGTTTTTATTAATTACTCTTGTAACCCTTTAATCCTCAATAACGACTTTTCCCAAACATTTTTATTTCCTTCCGTATAATCTCCATTGTTGTCAAAAAAAACAAATTAGGTTATAAAACCCCATACATCTCTTTTTCAAACGGCACGAGGCAAATTTCTGCATGTGATCCTTGAGTTAAGAATTCATCAATCGTCGTGAATTTAAAGACAATCGGCGCAAACTTTGATGTGTTGAATAATTCCTCAACAAGCTCTACCAATTTTTCTTTTCTTTCTTTGGTTACCGAAACAACACAAACCGCCGGAAAGTAAACAGGTGTAAACTGTTTCCAATGTTTTGCATAATAATACTTGGAATATTTTTCAAATTTTTTCTTCATCACAGAAAGACTTTGTGTCTCACGATCAAGTTCTAAAAAATATGTTTTTTCTTTACGTTTTGATTTATAAATAAAATATGCATCAGGAGTAATAATCTCTATTTCTTGCGGCATCGTTATTTGAGTAAAAAATTTCACATTGGCTCCGGCGTCTTTTTGCAGATGCAAGAAGATGTCGACAATGAGTAAATACCGATCAATGGTAAGAAGCGAAATATTTTTGCTTGCTACTCTTTTATTTTGTAGACAAAAAATCTTTGCAGTGTTTCTTTTAAAAGGGAGTTCTTGTAGATAGCCTTTTTTTGTTAGGTCTTTTAACCAGGTAGCGCTTCTTTTATGATTTTTATGCTGTAATAATGCTTGAGTTTGTGTACTTGTTAGTAAAGTATACACTGACAAAAATCGGATGATTTCTTGTTGCTTTGGAGTAATATCCTTGGAATGAATGTTATTTTTCATGTTTTTCTTTTTGTAAATGGTGTGCCTTTGCTTTGTTAAGCTCACTTTTTGTGTTGCTTTTTGTTTGTGGTTTTTCTGTGTTTCCAAAAAGTTCTTGTAATTCTTTTTCAACTTCTTCTTGTGGCTTGGTATATTTTTTTCTTGAAAGCGCAACGATTTTGTCGTAGTTTGTTTGATCTTTTTGTATTTCTGTTTTTTGTGTTTGTCCGGTAAAGGCAGCTTGTGGTTTTGTACCGACAATACGGATATAGAAATGATATTTATCAAGCGTATTCAGTTGATTCTCGGCAACTTCTGGCGTCAAAAAGGGTAAAATATATTCTTGATCACGAGCACTTCCGGTGCGAAAAGCAATGAGTGTTCCACAGTTGGCAAGAATAATTTCAATCAGGTCTTTATCTTTAATTTGCGCGGTGTTTTGATGAGCAAGGATGGTGTTAAGGCGGTACTTTCTCGCTTCACTCATGATTTCCCCAAAAGAATCAGTTGCTAAATTCTGAAATTCATCAATATACAAGTAAAAATCCTGGCGCTCTTCTTCAGGAATATACGCTCTTTTGAGTGCCGCCAGTTGTATCTTGGCAGTAACAAGCGCTCCAAAAAATGCACTGGTATCTTCTTCAAGTTTTCCTTTTGCAAAATTGCAAAGAAGGATTTTCTTTTCGTCAATAATTTTTTGAAAATCAATGGTTGATGTGTGTTGCATGAGAATATTACGGGCAGTATATGAAGTAGCAAATTTACCAATTCGGTTGACAATTGGTGTAATAAGTTCATTTCGTTGGTAAGACCCCATTTTTGCGAATTGTTTCGTCCAGTATGAGATAAGAACGGGGTCTGTAAGTTTCGCAACGACATCTTTTCTGTAAGCATAGTCTGTTAATAATTTCTCAAGCGTAAAAAGTGTTGGCTTTTCGGTTTCAAGCGCGGTTAATACCACGACACGGATCAGATGTTCCATACGATGCGTACTTGCTTTCACCGGAAACAATTTAACAAAAAGTGAGATAACGCTACTTGCCATTTTATCTTTATATTTTCTTAAGTCTTCTTGTGATAGATTCGTTGGTAATTCAAGAATGTTAATGCTAAAAGGATGCTTCGAATCATCAGGATTCAAAAGCGCGACGTCATCGTGCCTTTTTTCGGCAATTGCGTGAAGAAGACTCTCGACCAAATCACCATGAAAATCGATAACACAAACGCCTTTGCCATTTTCTATATCTTTTAGAATCATAGTTTGCAAAAGAGTCGTTTTTCCCATACCGGTTCCACCGATAACATACAGATGTTTTCTTCGCTGATCGAGCGTCAGTCCGATAGGTGTGATTCTTTGTCCATAGGTATTGTTGGCAAAAATACCATCAAGATTTTTCGTGTCATTTTTTAAAGAAAGAGGTGCGGGTAATTCTTGATTTTTGTTTTGTAATAGATCTTCTGTATGGGTAATTGGTGAATAAGGAAAGTGATAAATGTTTGCAAGTTCAGAGACGGAAATAATTGGATTATTGCTCAGAGAAAGGAGACGATGTTTTAGTTTGAAAAAGGTGAAGCTGTTAAACCAGTTATGTTTTACTCGTATGCCTTGTAACGAGGTGTGTAATGTTTGGAACGATGCGATGAGTCCCTGCATGCGTTCTTGACTTTTTTTCTTTTCCGATTGGGTAACATAGATTCGAATACTTGTTTCAAATAATTCTTTTTTGATTTTATTGCCAGTAAGATTTTGATTTTCTTGTTGTTCGTTGCTTAATGGTTGTGTTGCTTTTGTAAGATTTCTTCTAAAAATCCAGAAGGGTAAAAAGTCTCCTTGTTTATTTTGAGAAAACATACTACCAATAAGGGTAATCACTGATAAAGGAATGAATGCGATACATAAGAAAATATTTTCAATGAGCATTGGAAGAAATGATTGCGAGGAATTAATAACGCTCGTACTATCCTGTCCGTTGGCAAGTGCTCTTTTTAATTTCTGCATCAGAGTCCATTCGCTTGGATGGGTGGAGGCTGTTACGGGTGTGACAACAAGTTGCATGAGAATCGTTTCATTTGGATCAAGTTGGGTCATGTGTCCGGTAAAATATGCAATCGGATCATATTGAGAAAGCATTTTCTGTTCTTGTAACGGATAGGGGAAAGGACGGGTGAGTTGTAATTCTTTGACTATCCAAGAAGAGGAATTTTTGTTTGGGAGATAATCTTCTGTCATTTGGGAAACTTCTGCTCCAGGAAGAAAGGACACAATATTTCTTCTAACAGAGACTTGAGTATCGACGGGAATATTGAGGATATATCGGATACCCGATTCTTTTTCTGAAACAAGCTCAAGAGAAAAAAGTTTTTTTCTTCTAAGGATGTATCTTTCAAGCAACGATGCTTGTTGACCTAAGCCATGAAGGGCAGTTAAAAATTGCTCTGTCGTAAAGGTTGTTTGTTTGGTATTTGATGGTGGAATTATTTCAAGTGAGACATAACGCTGAGTAAGTTGTTTTTTGTAAAGAATAAGGAGTCTTAGAATAAGTAAAAAAATGGTAAACGTGATAAGAGTGATAGTGACTGCTAGCGTAAGAAAAAAATAATGGATAAATGTTGCAGAAGACAGATTGGGAAATGAAAGACAGGAAATGGTAATCTTGCCGTGAGTGAGTGTAACTAATTGAATACAATAAGGTAGGTTTTGCATACTCTATTTGAGGGCAGTATACAAATGGAGGTTATAATATCAAATACTATGCTTTGTGTATATAGGGATCTACTGTCCTGCAAGAAATTTTTGTTTTTGAATCTAACTTAGTTCTTTTTTTGACTCAGTGCTGAGGCATACATGAGTCAAAAATTTGATGATAACCATAGAAAACACCGCCTGCCTTGAAAAATTTAGAGCTACGTGTTAAAATACTATAAGTTTAGTTAATAATCATTTATGAGCAGTTTTATAGAAAAACATGTAGATAGGAGAAGGTTACCAGCATTACAACCTGGAGTATCAGGCAGCCATCAAGGAGAAGGCAGTGGAAGACCTTCTTCTCCGCCACCTTTCCCTGGAGATGCTCCTCGTGTGGGTACGCCTGAAGATTATGGTAGACCATCGCTAAAAGATTTGGCAGAATGGGAAACCTTAGCAGAAAGATTTAATGGTAAACTAAATTCTTCAAGTAGAAATCTAGCTCAACCAAAGATTAATTTTCTTTTACCTATGGGACAATCCCCGGTATCACAAGCATTATTTCAGGCTTCTTTACGTGCAAGTGGATGGCGTATTGAAAACTCTCACAATGAAGGGCGCGATGGAAAATCACTTGATATCATCCCAGGCCTCGATAGAGATACAACTCCTGGACCAATACCACTGCCTCATGAAATGAAAAGTGATGAGATCCCAGGTCCAGATGACCTACCAAGATATTCATATAAAACTTTATATAGAATGGAAGGTGCTATTGCTAATTTTTCGAGAAAATTTCGTGATGCACGAGAGGCTGATCCTTATGCTTCCAGATATAGCTTTGGTACAAGATTTGATCAAATTCCTCCTCTTCTTCGTGATGCTTATTTACAACATGTGGCTAGTGCTGGATGGCAGGTTACATCTAAGCAAAAAGAACATGGTGGTTATGATATCAATATCACAAAAGCTCCTCCAACCCCAAATAGATAAAAATATATCAAAAGACTACTTATTTATGGCATTAAGATGAGAGTCCGTCGACATAAAAAACATTCCTGCACTAGCAGCCGTAATCCGAACATACGGATTCCAAGGGTTACGTTCATCTAAAACTACCTCTGAAGGTAATGGCAAGCAATCATATCCTACCTTGCCACTTAGAGCAGCTTGCCAAGCTAAGGCAGTTTTTCCATAACGTTGCCTATCTGATCCATCCATATGCCATGTTCTATATTGGTCAAGCACCATATCTCTTTCTTCTGGTTTTAAACCATAGAATTGGGCTTTGGCAGTAGATAATACGTCCTCAGCATTTGGAGGAGAATCAACACCAACGGCAATTTCACAACTGATCTTATTTACCCCTGTTAGCTTATTGATAGCTTGTAGGCTTCTCAAATCTTGATCCGGTGTTGCTTTAGCTATATCTTGTCCAGTTGTGCTATTGAGTGCATCGCCACCAGTATCAACGCTAATAACAGTATCTATCCCACCGACGTCAGTAAGTGCTGCTTGAATTTTTTCTGTTAATTGTTGTTCTGTTCCATCATCAACAACGAGATAGGTTGGAATTTGTTCTGCTGGAATATTTTCTAAAAATCTTCCTGATCCTGTGGTTTCTGGTTTTATTTTATATACTCCAGAAGCAATCTCGCCACCATGATCTTGGACGGTTCGTTCTTCACCAATTGCTCCTGTTGCACTTTGGGAACTCGTTTTTCCTTTACGAATAGAAATCACACAAGCGGGTGTCTTGTCAGCCCCTGCTAGTAACTTTCCAACCATTGCTGCTTGAATTGCATCTGATCCGCCTCCCATACCAATGGTTGCCACTTTTTTCCCTGGAATTTGAGTAAGTGATTCAATACGAGGAAACTTATTGATATCTACTTCGGGTTGATCTTCTAAACTGGCAACAGCATCTTCTCCGACAGGAGAAAGTTTAATTTCTTTTGTTGATAACGATTGAGGATCTTCCGTTGCTTGTCTGGCGAGATTGTCTACCATAACTGTATAAACACCATTACCTTCACGTCCTTTTACTGCAATTCTTGCTTCTTGGAAAACGCGTGCCATTGTCGTTAATCCATCTTGCAAACTATTTCTAAATGCCTCAGTATCTCCTGTTTTTTCATAAGCTGCCCGTAAATTATTTAACATGGCAGGAGAATAGTACAGTAATGTTGCATGCCCATCATCAACACCAGTTTTGTTAAGTTCTTTTTCAATAATCGCTTTAGTATTTGTAGGTAGTCCTTGGAAAATATCCATAAGTTCTGTTGCTTGTTGTTGGTCTGAAGCTCGAATCATACAAGAGAGTCGAGTAACAGCTCGTTGCGTTGGATCGGCAATATCAAGACCCAATGGTTCAGCTCTTTTTGCAAGATAACTGTCATACACTTGTGTTACTGATTGTCCTTGCGCTAGCCCTTCAAGGGAGCCAATTGACGACTGAAAACCATAATACGTTGGTTCTGTCATAACTGCTGAACCATTTTGTACACCTTGTCCGGCTGCTCCGGCAATATCTGTTAAAGCATGGAGCAGATAAAAATCCAAACTTTCTTTATCAAGTCCAGGTAGCCCTTCAAGACTTGCTGGGACATTTTCACCCTGAATAAATTGACCAATATTGAATTTTGCTTCTAGCCCTTTTTTAATCATCTCTTTATATTTTGGTGAGAGACTTTGGTAACTCGGAGAAATATCTGGATGTGCTTCAAGTCCTGCAAGTAGTACCTTGTCGTGATCCACTTCTTGCAGTCCTGTCCTTTGTTCAATATCTTCAACAACGGAGTTTATTTTTCCTAAATCGTTGATGACCATGTAAGTTACCATTGCATCAACGGCTTCATCGTCTGGCAATATTCTTTTTGTGTAGGCTTGTAATTGGTCAAAACTATCTCTTGAAAGTTTTGTTTCAGGCTTTTGACATGCAGTAAAAGCATCATAATTTCCTTTGAGTATCCAATCGAGGGTTAAAATACCAACAGCAGTACGATTAAATTCTGTTAGGTCAGCTTTTGGGGTGTCCTCAAAAAGTGTTTCTCCTATGGTTTTCCCTGGTTCGCTTTCTGAGACATGAGCAGGCGTTGCATTCGTTTTCCCTGTAAGCCAATTCATTTCTGGATAACGATTGACCACTGCTTGAATTTTCCCGAGAGGTGTAGGAGCATTTCTAAATTCACCAACTCGTGCTGCTCGTTGTGCAGACGATCCAGTGTCTATCCCTTGCTGTCTTGTCTTGTCTTGTTGTGGTTCTGGCATGGGGCTATTTTAGCATAAACTACATTATTTTATATTTTTAAAATGGGATCAAGTCTTTTACCTGCACTCCTAAAGCTTTCGCTATCTTCTGAAACATTTTCATATTGGGCGTGTATCTTCCAGTCTCGATATATGCAATCCATGTTTGGGAAGTGCCGATTTTTTCAGCTAACTCTTCTTGTGTTATATCTTTGGATTTTCTCACCTTCTGGAGATGGCGTCCTAATTTGTAATCCTTTTGCGTCACCTTTTTTTTCACATTTTAAACGTAACAGATACTTGACAAAAAGTTTATTAAGTTATAACTTATATTTAAGGCCAATAACGAGTATTATATTTAGTGATTGATTAATGAAAATAAATCTTGATGATAAAGAGGAGGAGCTAAAAACCAGGCTCATGGAAACGATTCTTGAGTATATGGAAGGTAGAAGAACATTCCGATCTGTTCTCGCTTTTGGTATTACTGCTTATAGCAGAAGCAAACCGTCGAAAAATCCAGATATAGCAGAAATTGTTCTACAGCTTAACGCTATGGGTAATCAAATAGCTGATGGCAAAATCTTTTCCAAAGAGGACGTGAAAGAAATATTTACAAATATGCTTGAAAGCCTAATCAAAGATTAAATAATTATTAAAAATAATGCGAAATTGGTGATTGACATTGAGGCTAGCGATTGGGTATACTCATCAACAATTAACTGCCCGTTATTGCGTTTGCAATAGATGGGCTTTTTTATTTATGCAAGGAACACCAATACAATTTGCATCACTTGATCAACTCCTCTGGGGGCTCGTCGCAACCCTTCAATTTTATTCTCTCCCTGTTATGGCTCTCTCAATTGCTGGCATTGGTATCGCTCTTGTAGCAAGTGGTGATGATATTGATCGTAAAGCGAGACTCAAGCATTGGATATTTAATATTTTGATTGGTGGATTGTTGGTATTTGGTTCCTCAACCATTGCAACAGTCCTTAAAGGATTTTTGGGTGGGCAATAATCGTCAGTCCTTCTACTCATGAGATATGCAATCCTTATTTTTGTTACTCTTTTCTTGTGCTTTATAAGCACAAAATTCGCATTTGCTCAAACAGTTACCCCAACTCCATCTATAAATGAAACGATAGAAGTGTCTACAGCAGGCAATAGTGTTTTGAATACTTTTGTCTCTGGATTTGATTGGATTTCAACAGGACTCATCTTTAATACACCGGCAATCTTGGATCAGACAATCAAACTCAGTGACGGAACGACACTTACGGGACTGAGTGAATATAGAAATATTTTTTATGATATTGCCATACCGCTTTTTGTTGTCATTATCTCTTTTATCGCGCTCTCGCATATTACCCATGATAACTCTGCTCAATTAAAAAACTTTTTTAAACGGTTAGCAGGAGTATCTGTTCTTTTCCTTATTACACCAGCGATTTTCACCTACAGTATCCAATTTGTAAATCTGCTCAACGACAAAATACTTGCGAAAAATGGCGAAAACTTAATTTCCTTTATCACAAATTATATTAACAGTGGTGACTTCACCACATTTCTCCAAAGCATTTCCGGTCCTACCGCACCAATAAATCTTCTCTTTTCTCCGCAGAGTACCTTACAACTCATCATTTTTCTTATTGCGATTGGCTTTTTCTTGATAGGTTTTCTCTATATTATTTTTCAATCGGTGATTCGTTTTATTGCACTTCTTATCTTAAGCGTCATCTTCCCAGTGGTTATCCCTTTTGCCTTATCAGAAAAAACTGAAAATATCGCAAATACCTATTATCGTATGTGGTTTACCTTTCTTATTCAGCAACCAGCATTTGTTTTGGGATTTGCTATTGTCTCGGCAATCTTGGGAAGCATTATCCAGGCACATGGAGGAAGTATCGGAACCTTATTCGTATTTTCAGGATCCTTAATCTTTTTGGGAGCAATCAATGTTTTTATCGCCCGGATATTTGGGGACGGCTGGTCAATGATCTCAACAAATGCACAAAGTGTTATTGGCAGTCAAGCAATAACAGGAACATTTCGTGAAGTAAAACGGGGAGCATTAGGTGGTGGATCGGTTGGTATCAGAAATTCTGCCGGAAGATTTCTCGGACAACGTTTGGGCATGATCCCTGTTAAAAATATTCAAAATAAAGATGAAAATGTTTCCAAAAAAGCTTATGCCTACCGAGGTCAAAACTCAGAGAATGAAAGGAGAGATCAAAAGTAAAATATGAAAGCAGTCAGAGTATATAAAGACAATTTACGAGAACATATCTTGAGAACAATGTTTTTTACGGATACAGCATTGTTCATCGGTGCTGGAATTATTTTGGCAGTGGGTACTGTATATTTTTATAAATTTATTTTGCATATTGATCAGATTGGCTTGATTATCTCAACAGCTTTTCTTCTCGAACTTTTTTTTGCGCTCATCGCAACAGTAAAGATCGATCATCAACCACTTTATAAAATTATTCCTCGGGCAGTAACCTACACCGTCAGCAAAAAGAGCCATACTCTCAAAGAACTGAAAAAAACAACCGGTGATTTTAAAGTTGTTGGAGACTATCTTATGCATAAGAAAAAACTTATTGCAATTTACGAAATCCGTCCATTTGATATTGCGCTTCTTAACGATGAAGAACGAGAACGATATTATCAGCATATAAAAACCATGCTTCACACGTTGCCAATAACCGTACAACTTATTGTTCGCAAACAAAAAGCAAAGGTTGCAGATTATCACGATCACTTCTTCTCTCTTTACCAATCGGGAAACAAAAAAACAAACTCGCTTATTGGTCAGTATATTAAGGAGCTTTCAAGCACCATTGAAGCAAATGAATTTCAACTCATGAAATATTATGCTGTTTTTTCCAGGTCGTTAACCTCAGAACATGATGACCATTTTGTAGAAAGCGCACAAAAACTTGAAGATGTCGTCAGAAGATTCAGTAGCGCACTCGCACTTGAAAAAATACACACAATGCAACTAACGCATGAACAATTAATTGCGTATTGTAAAGATCAATTCAGAACAGTATGAGAAAAAAAGACACTAAGACAATACAAGTAAAAAAGATTATAAGAAAATTTGGTGATTCACTCAATATCCACGCAGGATTATTACGAGATATTCGCTATAGATCCAAAACACTTGATACATTGGGTGATGAAATATCATTAGCAAAAAGAGAACTCAGAAAGATTAAAAAATTAACTGAGCATAATCAAGAAGTGTATAGCGGTCTTGAAGAACTAAAAGAGATCACCATACTCCCTTTGGAAAAAGCAGAACAGAAAGCACTACATATTTATAAAAATGAAATTGAGCGCTTAGAACGATTACTTGAACAGTATCGGGATAGATTTTCTGAACAGGCAATAAACAATCCGATCATTGGACTCAAAAAACCAAAACTAATTTGGTCAATAAGTCCCACACAATTGCTCAAAAATATCTCGTTGTATAAATTGGAGACAAGTGAATACAAAGAAACAATTAGAAAAACAAAATCATCAGAAGTGCATTTTGCTCTGAGCAAAGACAAAAACGGACTCCATGTAACAACCGATGGCACAACACATTACAAACCGGAAAATATGCATGCAACAAGTGGCTATATCACCACTGATGATAAATTTATCGCAACATATTACTTGGCAGATGTTCCAGCGTTTATTACAGAAGATGTCTTGTTTAAGCTCGCTACCTCTCATCTCCCATTCACTATAAGTATTTTTATTGAACCAACCAATAGTCAGGAACTCATTAAAAAAGCTAGGCAACGACTGTCTGTATTGGAACTAAAACAATCTGAGAAAGTACAAAAAGGCAAACTCAAAGATCAACAAGTAGAAAAAAGTATTGAAGAAATTTCACAATTTATTTATGAGCTTGTTCACGAATACGAGAAAGGATTTTTGTATTCTTTTTATCTTTCTTTAGAGGCAGAAAGTAAAGAAGAATTAAAAACATTACATAAGAGCTTAAAAAATCTTACTGATGGCTTGGAGCTAAGTCTTACCAAATATATTTATGGACAGAAAAAAGCCTTTGAAACAACCTTGCCGTTTCATGAGGATAAGCTCAAAGAAAATAAAATTTTCCAATCATCAGTTGTTGCGTATCTTACTCCTTTTGTTGCAAAGCAAATTCACGATCCTAAAGGAATTTTTTTGGGAGTGAATCGCTACCATAATAGTCTTGTCTTTGTGAACCCATTCACTGTTGATGAAAGAAATATCAATAATAGTAACGTGAATATTTTTGGACAATCCGGTATGGGAAAATCTGTAACAGCAAAACTTTTGGCAACAAGACTCTATATGCGGGGAACACAAATCATTATTATCGATCCCGAAGGAGAATATGTTTCCTACGCAAAAGCACTGGGGGGTGAGGTCGTTGATTTCTCACGAAAAAACGGCATCAATCCCTTTTCAATTAACTCAAAAGACAGCAATGATCTTTTGGATCATATTGGCGTCCTTAAAACATTTTTCAAATTCTTTATCAGACCACAGCGCTATGACGGAGCCGTCCTTGATAAGGTCTTGATAGCACTGTATG
>Ga0209515_10008019_pt1 | contig 12501 bp, 18 predicted proteins | sample Subgroupgradi54m_FD_187454 | JGI IMG/M metagenome (GOLD analysis project Ga0209515, IMG submission 187454) | Subsurface groundwater microbial communities from S. Glens Falls, New York, USA - GMW60B uncontaminated upgradient, 5.4 m (SPAdes)... ... | reverse complement strand
TGAGCAGCCTGGAGGAGGAACGCCGCGCCCTGGAGGTGACCCGGCAGATGGCCCAGCGTCGCGCCGCCGAGGCGGAGGAGGCCCAGCAGCGGCAGAGGACCCTCCAGGAGGCGCTCCGCGACCTGCCAGGTCAGGAGGCGGCCCTGGCCGAGGCCCGCCGGGCTCGAGAGGCCCTCGAAAGCCAGCGGCAGAGGGTGGAGGCACAGGTGAAGCGATGCGAATGGGAGCTGGAGCGACTGGAGGGAGTGGCCCGCCAAAGGGAGGAGCGGGAGCGTCACCTGGCTGCGCTCCGACAACAGCGTGGCCTCTACGAGGAGCTGGCCGCCTCTTTCGGCAAGAACGGCATCCAGGCCTATGTCATCGACGAGGCCCTGCCAGAGCTGGAGCAGGAGGCCACCGCCCTGCTGGCGCGGCTCACCGGCAATCGCATGCACCTCAAGCTGGAGACCCAGCGCCAGCGCCGCAGCGGCCAGGGCGACCCCATCGAGACCCTCGACATCTTCATCTCCGACGAGCTGGGCACCCGCAGCTACGATCTCTTCAGCGGCGGCGAGGCCTTTCGGGTCAACGTGGCGCTCCGCATCGCCCTCTCCAAGCTCCTGGCGCGCCGGGCGGGGGCCCCCTTGCCCACCCTCTTCATGGACGAAGGGTTCGGCACCCAGGACGCTGCGGGGCGAGAGCGCCTGGTGGAGGTGATCAACTCCATCCAGGATGACTTTCAGAAGATCATCGTCATCACCCATATCGAGGAGCTCAAGGAGCTGTTTCCCGTCCGCATTGAGGTGCTCAAGACTGAGGCGGGCTCCATTTACTGGATGAGCTGATGGGTGTGGGTGCTGAGGCGCCGAGTACGCACCGTCAGGGCAAGGGCAAACCAACCACTGTCACCCCCAGGCGAAACTGTGGTAAAGTGAGATGTGGAGGTGTTGACAGGTCAGACCTTCCGAGAACTATCCTTGTCCTATCTGGCGGAGCAAGAGGAGCTGCTGCCCCGTGCCTTTCCCACTAACTGACCGCGCGGTTTACGCCAACAACCCACTTGAGGAGGTCATCTGTCAGCTCCGTTTCCCTCCTATCCTCAAGATCGGAGTTGAACCTCCTGCTGCGTTTCAGGAGCGCATCCGGAAGCGGTATCCCCTGTATGAACATGACGCCGGGGGCGCGCCTGAAATACCCAGGACGATCGCGAACTTGCTGGAGGAGTTGCGCGTACCCAATCCAATCGTGGGTTTTACCACTCCAAGGCATAAGTTTTCTACCGCCGATGACAAGCGTTCAGTGGTTCTCACCAACGACTTCTTGGCGCTAACCGAAAAGGGATATGAGCGCTGGGAGCGGCTTAGAGACGAAATACATTTTTCTGAGCAGCAGTTTCGAGACGAATATGCCCCTGAGTTCTACACACGGGTTGGCCTCCGATACCGTGATCGGATTCTGAGGAGTAAGCTAGGGCTCGAAAATGTAGGATGGCATGACCTCCTCAATCATGAGTTGACAGGCTTGCTGGGCGACGAGAGGTTTGCGGGGTTGATTAGGAGTGCTCGGGCAGAAGTAGAGCTAACGCTGCCTAATTTGGAAGACGCCCGATTGAATCTTCGCTACGGACTACAGCCCCCCAGAAACGAGCAAGAGGCGTCTTACGTCATTGATGCTGACCTCTATGTACATGGGAGGTACAAGACAGAGTATGCTTTCAAGATCTTGGACAACTTCCACACCATCGCGGGGAACCTCTTCAGATGGGCCATCTCGGGTAGACTCCGAGACGCCCTGGGGCCTCGCCGTCTCGATGCCGAGTGATGTAGAGAATGACGTATGGGACTCTGACGAGTTGTTCGGAGAGTTCAATACTGCCTTTGGGACAGACATCTTTGTGGTTCGAGGGCGAGGAAGGTCCCCCACCTTGCTTGCGCGAGCCTATGGAATCTGGTTAATAGGGCACATGCCTGAGCGTGGTCTGCCCGAAACAGTTGCGAACCTTCGTGATCTTTTTGAGTTCTATGCCTTTGACAGCGTCCCTTCATTGCCCTCCCCTACCCAGGAGAAGGTCCAGGCCAGGATCACACGGGAACTGCCAAGTTCCTAGACTGCCCTTGTTTCACGAGCGTAACTGTGGCAGTCCTCTATAACTCCGCGCCTCCACCCAGGGAGCAATTCCGCCAGGGGGAGGTGTTGGGGAGTCTCGCAGAGTTGCAGTTTGATGCTACCCAGGTTTCAGAGGAAACGCTCCGGAGCCCAGAGCCTCCTGCGATTTGGCATATTCATCCGTGGGTAATTATCCTGAGCCCTGACTGCGATTTGGAATGGGACCACAAAGCGAGGCTGGGACAAGAGAATATAGATACGAAGACCATAGCCCACGTTTTGCTATGCGACTTAGAAGACCTGGATGCACTACGGCAAAGCAACCGCGTTATGCAAAGCAGGCAGCAGAATCTTGTGGTTGATAACAGGGATGAGCGCTACCACCACATTCCTCAAGCGCATACTGATTCCGGCGCTCAGCTCAACGAGTTCTTTGTAGACTTCAAGCGTACGTTCAGCGTACCAACAGACTATCTTTACGCACTTGCCCGGCAAGAGCTAGTTACTCGTCACGGGTTTCTGAAAGCACCGTGGGTGCAGCATCTCGCCGACCGATTCACTTACTTTCTGGGGCGTGTCGGTCTGCCAGACCTAGACGAGCCAAGCTAAACTACCTCCCTAACTGTCCACCGATCTTCTTCAGTCGTCCTTCCAATAGGTGAAGCAGAGCTATCGCCTGAACCCCAGCACCTTTGAACGCGGCTCCCCTTGCCCCAGCCGTTGACAGCGGCGGATTCCTTTGCTATACTTCCCGCTTGGCTCTCTGGGAAGAATCTCAGAGGGGTCAAGGGAGAGTCATGCCGACCATCAATCAGCTGGTGAGGAAAGGAAGGGCCAGGCTCAGGAAGAAGACCAAGACTCCTGCCCTGCGTCTCTCCTTCAACGCCCTCAAGAACACAGTGGTCCAGAGCAAGGGGAACCCCCAGAAGCGGGGGGTTTGCGTTCTGGTGCGGACGGTGACGCCCAAGAAGCCCAACTCGGCCCTGCGGAAGGTGGCCCGAGTACGGCTCACCAACGGGATGGAGGTAACCGCCTACATTCCGGGGGAGGGGCACAACCTGCAGGAGCACTCGGTGGTCCTCATCCGGGGCGGCCGTGTGAAGGACCTTCCAGGCCTCCGCTACCACATCGTACGCGGGACGTTGGACACCGCCGGCGTGACCAACCGAAAACAGGGGCGGAGCAAGTACGGCGCCAAGCAAAGCCGGAACGCTCGCTAGCTTCAACCAGGGTCTTCTCTTGCCCGTATCAATAATGATAGAAAGGTAGAGTCATGGCGCGACGTCGGGCCGCGGTCCCTCAGGTGGTGCCTCCCGACCCCAGGTTCGGGAGCGAAGAGGTGAGCCGCTTTATTAATAAGCTGATGGAGCGGGGCAAGAAGAGCGTTGCCCAGCGCATCATGTACAACGCCTTGGACCAGGCGCAGCAGACCACCGGTCAGCCGGCCCTTGAGGTGTTCGCGCAGGCGATGCGGAACTCCACCCCTCAGCTTCAAGTGAAGCCCCGGCGGGTGGGCGGGGCCACCTACCAGGTGCCTACGGATGTACTTCCTGGCCGGGGCAGGACCCTGGCCATGCGCTGGCTCATCCAGGCGGCTCGTGCGCGCACCGGGCGTCCCATGCAGGAGCGCCTCGCTGCGGAGCTCATGGACGCCGCCAAGGGACAGGGCGCGGCTACCAAGCGACGAGAGGACGTGCACCGAATGGCGGAGGCCAACCGGGCTTTTGTGCACTATCGATGGTGAGCGGCTAGCTAACGATTCCTACCGTCTACAGCGGCAGAACACCGATCTGTGCTGAAGGTGGAGGGCATGGAAGGACACAAGCTTCTAGAGAGGCAGTATCGGTACTATGTCCGACAAAGTTCCAATAGCAAAGATGCGCAACATAGGCTTCATCGCCCACATAGACGCCGGCAAGACCACCGTCACCGAGCAGGTGCTGTTCTGTACTGGCCGCATCTACAAGGTTGGGGGAGTAGATGAAGGCACCACCACTATGGACTGGATGGTCCAGGAGCGGGAGCGGGGGATCACCATCACCGCTGCCGCCACCACCTGCTCCTGGCAAGACCATCAGATCAACATCATCGACACCCCCGGCCACGTGGACTTCACCGCAGAGGTTGAACGCAGCCTCCGGGTGCTCGACGGGGGTGTAGTCGTGCTCGACGCCGTAGCAGGCGTCCAGCCCCAGTCGGAAACGGTGTGGCGCCAGGCCAACCGGTACGGGGTCCCCCGTATCTGCTTCGTCAACAAGATGGACCGTCCTGGGGCCGATTTCCAGCACACCCTGGACACCATCGCCTCCCGCCTTAAGGCGAACCCCGTGGCCGTCCAGATACCCATAGGCGTAGACGCGTCATTTAGAGGGGTCGTTGACCTCATTGATAGAAAGGCCTTTATCTTCTCCAACTCTAACGGAGGAGGAGGCCGAGCGACCCAAACCCCTGAGGAGATCCCCATCCCCCCGGAGCTGGACCAGCAGATCCGCGACTACCGCGACCGGTTGGTCACCAAGATCGCCGAGACAGACGACGCCCTCCTGACCAAGTACCTGGAGGAGGTGGAGATCACCCCGGAGGAGCTGCGCTCTGCCCTGAGGCGGGCCACCTTAAAGAGCACCCTCGTGCCCATCCTCTGCGGATCCGCCCGCCAGGGCAAGGGGATTCAACCCCTCCTGGACGCCGTCCTCGCCTACCTTCCCTCCCCCTTGGACGTGGCTGCGGTCACGGGCGTGGTGCCCGGGAGCGATGAGCCAGGACAGCGAAGCCCTGGCGAGGGGCCCTTCACCGCCCTCGCGTTTAAGGTGGTTACCGACCCTTTCTCCGGCCGGGTTGTCTACCTACGGGTCTACTCAGGTGAGGCCTCCCCAGGGAACATCGTTTACAACGCCACCAAGGGGAAGCGCGAGCGCATGGGCCGGCTCCTCCAAATGCACGCCAACCGCCGAGAGGACCTGGCCCTCGTCTCCAGCGGCGACATCGTCGCCGCCGTCGGACTGAAGGACACCTTCACCGGCGACACCCTCTGCGACTCCGATGCACCCATCATCCTGGAGACCATCCAGTTCCCCGAGCCGGTCATCGCCGTGGCGGTGGAGCCCAAGACGAAGTCGGACCAGGACAAGCTGGGGGACGCCCTCACCAAGCTGTCGGACGAGGACCCCACCTTCCGGGTCAGGTTCGACACCGAGACGGGCCAGACCGTCATCTCTGGGATGGGGGAGCTCCACCTGGAGGTGCTGGTGGACCGGATGCTGCGGGAGTTCGGCGTGGCCGCCACCGTGGGCAAGCCACGGGTCAGCTACCGAGAAACCATCCTCCGGCCTGCCCGCGCCGAGGGACGCTTCGTCCGCCAGACGGGAGGCCACGGGCAGTACGGCCACGTTTGGCTGGAGGTGGAGCCGCTGGAGCGCAACGCAGGCATCCAGTTTGAGAACCACGTTGTGGGCGGCACCATCCCCAAGGAGTACATCCCTGCCGTCCATGCCGGGGTGAAAGAGGCCCTGGAGAACGGCATCCTGGGCTCCTACCCGGTGGTGGACATGAAGGTGTCCCTGGTGGACGGAAGCTACCACGAGGTCGACTCCTCGGAGATCGCCTTCAAGATCGCTGGCTCCATGGCCGTCAAGGAGGCCATGCGCCGCGGGGGGCCCGTGCTTCTGGAGCCCATCATGGAGGTGGAGGTGGTCGCGCCCGGCGAGTACCTGGGAGAGGTGCTGGAAGACCTGAACCGGCGTCGGGCCCAGATCCGCAATATGGAGGGGCTGGGCGACACCCAGATCGTGCAGGCCCACGTCCCCCTGGCCCAGATGTTCGGCTATGCCACCTCCTTACGGTCCGCCACCCAGGGACGGGCTGTTCACTCCATGGGGTTCAGCCACTACCAGCAGGTCTCTTCTGCGGAGGCTGAAAAGGTCCTCAGCGGCGTCGTATAGCGAGAGAGCAGAGCTCAACACCAGGGGAACCAAAGGGGCAGCATGGCGCGACAGAAAATTCGGATCATCCTGAAGGCCTTCGACCACCGTACGCTCGACATGTCCTCCCTGCTGATTGTGGAGGCGGCCGAGCGCACCGGCGCAGCCGTCGTAGGGCCTGTCCCCCTCCCCACATCCATCAAACGCTTCTGCGTCATCCGCTCTCCCCACGTCGACAAGGACTCGCGGGAGCACTTTGAGCTGCGCCGCCACAAGCGCCTCATCGACATCATGGACCCCACCTCCAAAACGGTGGACGCCCTCACCCGGCTCAACGTTCCGGCCGGCGTGGACATCTCCATCAAGCTGTAGAAGACCATGACCATCAACGGCATCCTGGCGAAAAAAATCGGCATGACCCGCCTCTTCCTGGAGGATGGGACGGTGGCCTCTGTCACCATCCTGCAGGCGGGCCCCTGCATTGTGACTCAGGTGAAGACGCGGGTGAAGGACGGGTATCAGGCCGTCCAGCTGGGGTTTGAGGAGCACAAGCGAATCAACAAGCCCGAGCGGGGCCACCTCAAGAAGGCGGAGGCCCAGCTACGGCACCTTCGGGAGGTGTCCGTGGACGAGTTGGGGGATATCCAGGTGGGACACAGGGTGGACGTCACCATCTTCCAGCCTGGGGAGCAGGTGGACGTCATCGGCACCTCCAAGGGACGCGGATTCGCTGGGGTGGTCAAACGCCACAACTTCGCTGGAGGCCCCAAGACCCACGGCCAGTCCGACCGGCATAGAGCCCCCGGCTCCATTGGCTCGGGCACCTTCCCGGGCAGGGTCGTCAAGGGCATGCGAATGGCGGGCCACATGGGCAACCAGCGAGTGTCCGCCCTCAACCTCCAGGTCACCCGGGTGGACGCGGAGAGAAATCTACTGCTGATTGAGGGCGGCGTGCCGGGGGCCCCTCAGGGCTTGGTCATCGTCCGCAGGGCTGTGAAGGGGAAGGGGAAGGCGTAGAGCTATGCAGTACCCCCTGAGGAACATGACAGGCGAGGAGATCGGCACCATTGAGTTGGCCGATGCCGTCTTTGCCCTCCCCATGAACCATGGGGTGGTGCACCAGGCGATGCTGGCCCAGCGCGCCAACGCCCGCAAGGGGACCGCCTCCACCAAGACCCGGAGCGAGGTGTCTGGGGGCGGCAAGAAACCACGCCCTCAGAAGCACTCGGGCCGGTCCCGCCAGGGCAGCATTCGGGCGCCCCAATGGAAAGGGGGAGGAGTCGTCTTCGGCCCCCACCCCAGGAGCTACAGGCAACACACCCCTAAGAAAATGAGGCGGCTGGCCATCAAGTGCCTCCTCAGCGAGAAGGCCTCCACCGGCCACCTATTGGTGCTGGACCAGCTTGTTTTGGAGGCGCCCAGCACCAAGAAACTCCAGGAGCTCCTGAACACCCTGGGCACCGGCCCTTCGGTCCTCATCGCCCTGGAGGCGATGGAGTCGTCCGCTCACCTCTCGGCCCGCAACTTGCAGAAGGTGCGCGTGGCCCCGGCGGACCTCCTCAATGTCTTGGACCTGCTGAACTACGACCGCCTGGTGATGACCCAGGCAGCGGTACAGAAGGTGGAGGCCCTGTGGGCCCAGGAGCGGCCACATCGCAAGATCGAAGTGACGGCATAAGAGCGCCATGGAAGCCTTAGACATCCTGAGACGCCCGGTGATTACGGAGAAGAGCTCCCTCCTGCAGGAGGGAGGCCGCTACGTGTTCGAGGTTGGGCCCTCGGCCAACAAGCCGCGGGTCAAAGAGGCCGTGGAGAAGGCCTTCAACGTCCATGTGATAGGCGTCAACATCAGCAACGTCCACGGCAAACGGAAGCGCTTCGGCACACGGATCGCCCTCAAGTCCTCCTGGAAAAAGGCAGTGGTCACTTTGAAGCCAGGCGAGCGCATCGAAATCTTCGAGGGAGCCTAGCCCTATGCCTCTTAAGAGCTACACACCCACCTCACCCGGCATCAGGGAACGGGTAGGCCCCACCTTTGAGGAGATCACCAAGGGTGCCCCCGAGCGCTCCCTAACGGTGGCCCTGCGCAAGACGGGGGGGAGGAACTTCCGCGGCAAGATCACGGCCTTCCAGCACGGCGGCGGCCACAAGCGTAGGCTGCGGATCATTGACTTCAAACGGGACAAGCTGAGGGTCCCGGGCACCGTCAAGGCCATTGAGTACGACCCCAACCGCTCGGCCCGCATCGCCCTGGTGTTCTACGCCGACGGCGAGAAGCGGTACATCCTGGCGCCCCAGGGCCTCAGCGTAGGCGACAAGGTGGAGGCGGGCCCCGATGCGGAGATACGGGTCGGCAACGCCCTTCCCCTGCAGTACATCCCCACCGGCACCCTGGTGCACAACATAGAGTTGGAGCCCACCAAGGGGGGCCAGATTGTACGGAGCGCCGGGACCTCCGCCCAGGTCATGGCCCGAGAGGACACGTACACCCTGCTGCGCCTCCCCTCGGGACAGATCCGCCGGGTCCTTGGCACCTGCTCGGCCACCATAGGCCAGGTGGGCAACCTCGAGCACAAGAACGAGAAGCTGGGCAAGGCAGGGGCCAGCCGCCACCTGGGGCGTCGCCCCAAGATCCGGGGTTCCGCCACCAACCCGGTGGACCACCCCCACGGCGGGGGAGAGGGACGATCTCCCATCGGCATGCCTCACCCCAAGACCCCGTGGGGCAAGAACGCCAGGGGGGTCAAGACCCGCCGGAACAAGGTGAGCAATAAGTTCATCATGCGATCGAGGAGTTAGGGGAGACCGTTATGTCCCGATCCGTCAAAAAAGGGCCCTATGTTCACCCCGCGCTGGCCAAGAAGGTAGAGCAGGCCGAGCGCACCGGCGGCCGGACGGTGATCCGCACCTGGGCGCGGGCGTCTACGATCATGCCGGAGATGGTGGGCATGACCATTGCCGTCCACGATGGCCGACGCCACGTCCCCGTCTTCATCACCGAGAACATGGTGGGCCATCGCCTGGGGGAGTTCGCCCCCACCCGGACCTTCCGGGGACACTCAGGGAGGACCGAGCAGACAGCCCGGCCCCCTCGCCCAGCCTAGAGAAGGAACCATGCCTGTCAGCGCTACAACCAAGAACCTGAAAGGCTCTGCCCAGAAGTACCGCCGGGTGGTGAACGTCATCCGCGGCCAACGGGTGGAGGATGCCTTGAGCAGACTGGCGCTCCTCCCCAGCCCCATGGCCGCCACCGTAGCCAAGGTGGTAAAGTCGGCCGCTGCCAACGCAGAAAGCAACGAGATGATGGACCCCAGGGCGCTGAGGATCGTTACCGCCTATGCCGACGAGGGCCCCCGCATCCGCCGGTTCCACGCACAGGCCCGGGGGCGAGTGCACCGCATCTTGAAGCGCAGGACCCATATCACCATCGTTGTGGACGAGGAGGCGTAAGTGGGCCATAAGACCCATCCCATCGGCTTTCGCCTGGGGGTGATCCCCGGAGGCAGAACGTGGCAGGCCCGATGGTTTGCCCCCAAGGCCTCTGACTATCGCCGCCTGCTGCTGGAGGACTTTAAGATTCGGGACTACATCAACAACACCTACCCCGATGCGGGGGTCGCCTCCGTGGAGATCGAACGGGGGAGCCAGGACCTGACCGTCCAGATCCTGACCGCCCGGCCCGGCATCGTCATCGGCCGCCAGGGGCAGCGGGTGGACCAGCTACGAGTCTACCTGGAGAAGCAGACGGCCAAGAAAATACGCGTCAACGTCCAGGAGCTGCGCGCGCCGGAGCTGAACGCCCTCCTGGTGTCGCGGAACATCGCGGAGCAGATCGAACGCCGCGTGGCCTTCCGACGGGCCATGCGTCAATCGGCAACCCGCACCCTCCAGGCCGGCGCCCAGGGGATCAAGGTGATCTGCAGCGGCCGACTGGGGGGGGCCGAGATCGCTCGGCAGGAGAAGCTCTTGCTGGGGAGAGTGCCTCTCCACACCCTGCGGGCAGACATGGACTACGGCTTGTCCGAGGCCCGCACCCTCATGGGGCGCGTGGGGGTCAAGGTGTGGATCTACAAGGGCGACATCCTGCCGGCGCAACGGGAGGCCGAAGAGACGGAGATCATGCCGCCTATCCAGGTGACCGTGACCCCCGAAATGGAAGAGGACACCACCGATGCTACAGCCGAGTAGGGTCAAGTTTCGAAAGATCCATCGGGGCAGGCGCAAGGGCGTCGCCACCACTGGCAGCGACGTTTCCTTTGGAGACTACGGCCTGAAGGCCCTTGAAAACGCCTGGATCACGGCCCGCCAGATTGAGGCGGCCCGACGCACCATCACGCGCCACATGAAACGCGGCGGTCAGGTGTGGATTCGGGTCTTCCCCGACAAGCCCGCCACCAAGAGGCCCGCCGAGACCCGCATGGGCGGCGGCAAGGGAGCGCCTGACCACTGGGTGGCCGTGGTACGGCGGGGAAGGGTCATGTTCGAGGTCGGCGGCGTGCGGGAGGACCTGGCCAAGGAGGCGCTGGAGCTGGCCGCTCACAAGCTCCCCATTCCCACCAAGGTGGTCACGCGAGAGGAGCGGTAGGGAGAGGTTCCATGACTATGGCAGAGCTCCACCGCCTGAGCGGTGAGGACCTTCGAAAAGAGTTGGAGGAGTCGTACCGGGAGCTGAGGAACGTCCGGTTCCGTCTGGCTACCCGTCAACTGACCAATGTCCACGAGGAGACCAAGGTGAAAAAGCGGATTGCCCGCATGAAGACACTGCAGCGCCAGCGCCAGCTAGGGATCAGCCAATGAGCCCAGGCACGAGAAGGTCCTTTACCGGGCAGGTCATCGGCAGCAAGATGGCCAAGACGGTCGTGGTAGCCATAACCTGGCAGCAGACCCACCGTCTGTACCGTAAGGCGGTGCGGCGCATCACCAAGGCCTACGCCCATGACGAGGGCAACCAGTGCCAGGTTGGGGACCGGGTGCGCATTGAAGAGACCCGCCCCCTCTCCAGGCTGAAGCGCTGGCGGGTGGTGGAGGTCCTGGAGCGACGTGAGCTGCCCGACGTGAGCCCTGCGGCTTTGGACGAGCAGGCGCTGGAGGCGGTCGCATCCGTGGCTCAGAGAGCACCAACGCCAGCCGCAGGCGGGACCCAGGAAGCCGCGGGGGTCGAAAGCCCCCCGGAGCAAGAGACCAAGCCCGTCTAGCAGGATGCTTAAGAACTGAATATGGGGAGTGCAGGGGGGCTTCGCCCCTCTGCCAGGGGTCTGGGGGTGTCCCCCAGATATATTTCCCACCCCCTTCCTGGTGAGGAAGGGGGACAGGGGGATGGTCGAAAAAGGAGCACGTTCCATGATCCAAACTTATACGCGGCTCGTGGTCGCCGACAACTCCGGCGCCAAGGAGATCATGTGCATTAACATCCCCGGCGGCACCCGCCGACGGTACGCCGCCGTGGGGGATGTCATCGTGGCCACCGTGAAAGAGGCTAACCCTGGCGGCGCCGCCAAGCTGCACGAGGTGGTCCGCGCCGTCGTCGTACGGACCACCTCGCCCATTGCCCGGCCCGACGGCACCTACCTGCGCTTTGACGATAACGCCGCCGTCATCTTGAACGCGCAGCTCCTGCCGCGGGGAAGCCGCATCTTCGGCCCCGTGGCCCGAGAGCTGCGGGACAAGAACTTCCTGCGCATCATCTCCCTGGCCCCCGAGGTGCTGTAGCCATGAACATCCGAAGCAACGACACCATCGTTGTCCTCGGCGGGCGGGAGCGAGGCAAGCAGGGCAAGGTGCAGCGGGTCCTGCCCAAAGAGGGGCGGGTGGTGGTGGAGGGCGTTAACTTCGTCAAGCGCCACACAAAACCGGGCCCCCAGATGCGCCAGGCGGGCATTGTCCAAAAGGAGGCGCCCCTGCCCATCTCACGGGTAATGCTGGTGTGCCCCCACTGCAGCAAGCCCACCAGAGCGAGCATGACCTTTCTTAACGTCTCGGGCCAGCAAACCAAGGCAAGAGTGTGCAAGCAATGCCACGAAGTGATCGACCAGACAACCTAGTAGACGGGACGCCGCAAGCGCCCCAACCTGCCCGCCAGCGAGCCGCTGGAGGGGGAGGGGGAAGGCGCAGGGCTCCTCAGCCGCCTCCGGCCCCGGAGGCGCCCGCCCCGCAGGCGCCCGCGGCTCCGCCCGCACCGCTGGAGCTGCCCCGAATGCTCCTGCGCTACCGGCAGCAGGTGGTCGCCCGGCTCCAGGAGGAGTTCGGCTACACCAATCCCATGGCGGTGCCCAAGCTGGAAAAGGTGGTCCTCAACGTTGGCCTGGGTGAGGCCCTCACCAACGCCAAGGCCATGGAGACCGTCACCCGGGATATGGGCATCGTCACAGGGCAAAAGCCGGTGATCACCCGAGCCCGCAAGTCCATCGCGCAGTTCAAGATTCGTGAGGGGATGGCCATCGGCGTCATGGTCACGCTGCGAGGTCGGCGGATGTACGAGTTTTACGACAGGCTGGGCAAC
>Ga0209515_10008018_pt1 | contig 12504 bp, 13 predicted proteins | sample Subgroupgradi54m_FD_187454 | JGI IMG/M metagenome (GOLD analysis project Ga0209515, IMG submission 187454) | Subsurface groundwater microbial communities from S. Glens Falls, New York, USA - GMW60B uncontaminated upgradient, 5.4 m (SPAdes)... ... | reverse complement strand
TTCGTCATCTTCCCCTCCTTGGGGTTGAGGATATTGCGATAAGGGCATCATAGCACTACTCACAAAGTTTGTCAATAGTGCTTGTCGAGCCGCCTCACCAGGAGGCAGCGATGGGGACGCCTGGCCTGATGAAGACGTGTCGGCCAAACTTGATAGCGCAGAGGAGCCCGCGCCGCCCATATGCCTTCTTCACCATCAAGCGATGGTAGGGGGCGAGGTTTTTGCACGGGTCGTTTTGCTCCATGACCCGCAAGACGAGCAGACCCTCGCCAATCATGAGCTGGGCATTGTCCGGAATGTTCCCCAGATTGCCCATGCCCCTGACAAGGATATTCTCGCCGAAATCGCCGGCCTTGAGCATGGTGCCGAGCTCTGCGTTGAGAGAGTCATAGACCTCTTGCGCGACCACGGTGATGTGGCGGTCGTTATTGGGCATCAAGACACCGAGTCTGCTCTTGTTGTGGCTCGGCCGGAACTCCCGATTGTGGTAGTCGCCCACCAGGCCATGGAGGCCGACTTGCGCTATCGCTTGCGGATACTTGGGCACGCCGCTCACAGAGCTTGTGCATACGGCTATGATGCGGCCGATTCTTTCCATCACCCTATCTCCTCGTGTTGTCTGTTAACGATCGTCTTCGGGAATCAGTTCGTCGTGCCGCTCTTCGGCCATCGCCTGCGCCTCTTCAAGCCGCCTCTGACGATACGCCTCGGCGGCAGCGCGTTCGAGAGCACGTTTCTTATTAGTGACCGCGGCACCCTTGCGCCCCATAGCGCGTAACGCTTCGCGATTACCGGCAATCCGAGCATCGGTAACCTGTTTCGGTTTCATCTCGCCCCCTGTATGAATCCCTTCCGAGCTCGATTATGACATATGGACTACATTCGCTCAAGTAAGCTCATTCTAGCAGAGAATCCACGATCTCCTTCACCACGGCGCCATCAGCCTTACCTTTGAGGTCTTTCATGATGGCGCCGATTAGTTTGCCGCTCTCAGTCGAGCTTGAGACCTTCAACTCGACCAGCTTCGCCTGCACGACCTCTTCAACCTGATCGCGACTCATCTGGGTAGGCAGATAGCTCTGAATGATGCGGAGCTCGTCCCGTTCAGGCCCGATGAGGTCATTGCGACCAGCTCTTTCAAACATATGTATAGAGTCCTTACGCTGGCTAGCTGCGAGTCGGAGTACATCAAGCGCTTCTTCGTCCGTAAGGGAACGGTCGGCCTTTATCTGGGCGGCCTCCGTTGCGGTCACCGGCGTATTGCCGGAGTGAGCGTACTTGGTAATCGCCACATTCGTCATGGCCGCGAACAGGGACCGGAGCGTGCGTAGTTGCACCTCATCATGGGCGCGTAGCGCCTCCGGAATCTTCGCCTCAATAGATTCGTATATGGACATGTCGGAGAGTATACTACGATTATGAATGTGCTCACAATCCTATTCATCATCGCGGCTCTCGTTGTGGGACAGGTGGCTGTTGCTATCATAACTGGCCGGCGGAAAGAAGCAGCGGATACGTCTGCCAAAGAGGCAGTAGAGGCCGGGCTAAGGGTACTCATGGAGCAAAACAAATCCGAACGGGAAAGAATGTCGGAAACACTAGAGAACAAGCTCAAACTCGGAGAGGGCGAGTTGAATGCTAAAAAAGATTTGATTCTAGAAGCAGTTAATAACATGCGCCTAGAGATAAACCGAAGCCAAGACAAGCTTGTTAAAAGTGATGAGTCTCGAATTACAGAATTCCAAACATTGCGGACAGTCATTGATCAGCATAAAACCGCTACAGAATCTCTTCGAGCGACAGCCGATAACCTGCGGAAAATTTTGTCGAACAATCAGTTAAGAGGTTCATTTGGACAGGAGGTAGCAGAGGATTTATTGAAAGTAGCCGGTTTCGTAAAAGGCCAAAACTACACCGCGCAAGGTCAGCAAGAAACGAGTGCCAGCAAGCCAGACTTCACTGTAATTCTTCCGGATGGAACCAAGATAAATATAGATGTGAAATTTCCATTTCAGGCCCTGCAACGATGGCAAGAGACAGAGGACACAGAACAACAAAAGAAATATCTTGCTGAATTCAAGGGTGATATTAAAGCAAAACTCAAAGAGATAACCTCAAGAAACTATATAAGTCCGGAAGAGAATACAGTTGATTTTGTCATAATGTTTATCCCGAATGAAATGATCTTCAGTTTCATATATGAAAAATTTCCTGATGTTTGGCAAGAGGCAATAAAGAGCAAGGTTGTGTTGTGCGGCCCATTCGGCTTTACCGCTATTTTACGAATGGTTCAACAGTCATATCAAAACTTTAAATACCAAAAGAATCTGCATGGTATTGTCAAGTTGATTAAGAGTTTTGAAGTTGAATACGGAAAATTTAGCAAGGCTCTTGATTCTTTGGGCGATAAAATCCAGTCGGTCAGCAAAGAATACGAAGCCGTCTCGGGGGTTAGGAATCGACAACTAACAAAGGTAGTAGACAAGATTATTGCTGATGACTCTTTACCATCTCTAGAAAAAATCGGCATTGAGCCCGAGCCTCTTAAGCGCCCGACGCTCGGACTAGACGATTAGTTAGACATATGTTAGTATTAAACCCAGCTGAAACAGAGAAAGAGACAGTTATGTCCGCCCTACCGATACTTGCGCTTGTTCTCGCCCTGGTTGGATTCGCCCATTCTTGCCTGGGGTCGCCGGCATCCCCTGGATATCGAGGCACGAACTTGGCTCTAAGCCTCACGGTCGGCGCTCTCGTGGCTGTATACCTACTGTCGAGAATTGGCGGGTGAACACATCCCCCAAGGCCGCGTGCAAGCGCGGCCTTACCATTTGGACTAGACGAGTAGGGGAGGGATGGTACGCTAGGGCCAGACTCACCGTTCCCGAAGGGAGAAAACCAGTGTCTGAAACCGTTCGCCGCCCCCTCGGCATCGCGATGTTCTGGCTGTATGCCGTCGTGGGCGTATGGCTCCTGTACATGCCCGCGCCGAGGACAGAGGCTCTTCTCGTTGCCCCCGGCCTCTACGAGCTGGGTATCGCACTACTTTGGTTCAGCGTAATCGGTGGACTCTCTGCCGCTCTCTTCCTCCTCATACTCGGGCAGTGGATGTTTGCCGCTCTGAGCTACCTGTTCCGCATCTTTGGCACCGCCGGCTACTTCATCTTCTACCATCTCGCGCGTTACAGCGTGATCTTGGGTGTCGTGAGCAGTCTCGTCGCCATGAGCAGTACCGTCAGCCTCATAGTGCTTGGGGCCCTTGTCGGGCCGCTCGCGACATGGTGGCCGTCGGATGTTATGATTGCTGCGCTCTATGTTGGTCTCGCGCTCAACGTCATCAACGTTACCCTCTTCCTCAGAGAGCGCCATACATAGGGTTACTCTATGTATGGCGTGTAGGCCGCCGCGTAAACGCGGCGGCCTTGCTATTTTCAGGGAGAAATGCTAGTGTTTAACCCATGGAAGTGGCCGTAATTAAGACCGGCGGGAAGCAGTATGTCGTCTCCAAGGGCGACACTATCTCTATCGAGAAGCTCTCCGGCGACCTCAAGAAGGGTGACACCGTCTCGTTCGACCAGGTTCTCTTGGTCGACAACGGCTCGGACACGACCATCGGCGCACCTCTTATCAAAGGTGCGCAGGTCAAGGGGACCGTCATGGTTGTCGGCCGCAGCAAGAAAGTCGAAGTCGTGAAGTACAAGCCCAAGAGCCGCTACTACAAACGTCGCGGACATAGGCAGCCCCTCCTCAAGGTGAAAATAGATAGCATCTCCTGATTTAAGAAATAGGGTAGGTGCAGCAGTTAATTCAATTGGCTGCAGAGCGATTTCTCTCAACTTATAGATATTCAATGCAAATAGGCAGATGGAATCACCAATCAAGTGGTGGCAGTTCTCATAGTGGTAGCGGCGCGAGTCGCGATTATTCGGCGCGTCCATCTCACAGTGGCGGAGCTGATCGACGTCGTTTCAATACGCGCGGTGGTGGCCCCGGGCAGAGCTCCGGTAGTCGAGGCGGGTATCAGGGGAACCGCGGGGGGAATTCTCCAGCGTTCTCGGGTCGCGGCAGGAAGAAGGGCGGCCCAGGCGCCTTCGGCCAGACCGAGAGCGAGATAGCGAAGTTCGTCAATCGCGGTATTTCCGTCGAAGAGGAGATGGAGGTCTTCGTCCCCGAGCACGCCTTCGCCGACTTCGATATCGACAAGCGCCTGATGACCAATATCACCAAGCACGGCTACACGACGCCGACACCCATCCAGGACAAGGCCATTGAGCCAGGACTCGCGGGGCGCGACATCGTCGGCTTGGCCGAGACGGGGACAGGCAAGACAGCCGCCTTCCTCATCCCACTCATCGAGAAGGTCTTGCGTCGCCCCGGCGAGCGCATCCTCGTGATGGCGCCTACGCGAGAGCTTGCCGTGCAGATAGAGCACGAGCTTGCTGGCTTCGCCAAGGGTCTCGGCTTTAGCGGCATGGTCGCTGTAGGCGGGGCAAATATTGGCCCACAGATAACTGCGCTCAGGCGCAAGCCCTCGTTTGTCATTGGCACACCTGGGCGCCTGAAGGACCTGATGGAGCGTAGTGCGCTCGACCTCTCGACCTTCGGCACGGTTGTGCTCGACGAGGCAGACCGAATGCTCGACATGGGCTTCATTGACGACATGCGCTTTATCCTTAAGCACGTGGGGAGTCCTCGACACACTCTATTCTTCTCTGCGACTCTCGGGAAAGATATCGAGCGCTTGATCGGCGATTTCCTTGTCGAGCCGGTGATGATCTTCGTCAAGAAGCACGAGACCTCGGCCAACATCGATCAGGACGTGGTGCGCATCCCACACGGGGCGGACAAATTCGACGTGCTCACTGAGCTCCTCGGCCGGCCAGGCTTCGAGAGGGTGCTTATCTTTGGACGCACCAAGTACGGCGTAGAGAAGCTCGCGAAGGCCCTCTCGCGTGCTCACATCCATGCCGAAAGCATCCACGGCGACAAGGCCCACAATGCGCGCTTGCGCGCTCTCGATGCCTTCAAGCGTGGCGCCGTCCAGGCGCTCGTCGCGACCGATGTAGCGGCGCGCGGCCTCGACATCCCGGCTGTAAGCCATGTCATCAACTACGACCTCCCGAACACCTACGAGGACTACATCCACCGCGTCGGCCGCACGGGCCGCGCCTCCATGCGCGGCAAGGCCTTGACATTTGTGCAGTGATAACAATCGTTGCTAGTAAGCCCGCCCGGGAAACCGGGCGGGCTTCGCATTAGGATTCGTGGCGGTTCTGGAGGGCGGCGCGGAGGGTCTCGGCGTCGGAGTATTCAAGCTCGCTGCCGGTGGCGAGGCCACGACCGAGTGTGGATATCTTGACTCGGTCACGATAGGGGGCGAGGAGCTCGCGCACGCGGTCGGCTGTGTGCTCGCCCTCGCTCGTGGCCGAGCAGGCGAGCACTACCTCCTTCAATCCAAAAGTGGACATCGGATGTCCACTTTTGGGCGCGAGACGGGATTCAATTGTATGAACAAGTTCCTGCTCACGGATGATGCCCTTGCCCGAGAGAGTGAGCACGCCCCCGAGGACAAAGTAGCGGCCTTTATAAGTGCCTGCGCGCTCTACTGCGGCGAGGTCCTGATCCTTCTCCACTATCATCAGCTGTGTATCATCGCGACTCTTATCGCTGCAGTAATTACAAATGTTCGCTCCGCCGCTGTGGAAGCGTAAGCATTCTGGGCACTGGCGTACTTGTGACCCAAGCGAAGTGACGAGGTCGGCAAGTGTCGTGCGCTCGCTCGCGGGCGCTGCGAGTAGGTAATAGACGAAGCGCTTAGCCTGTCGCGGCCCAATACCAGGCAGGCGCGCAAGCGCGGTGGCGAGTTCTTCGATAGCGTTGCCCATATCGCCTCAAGCCTTATGCCGGGGGCGCATCGGCATCCGCGGGATGAGGCCGGCAGACAAGGTCGCGAGAGGCACATTCGCGAACCACGTATAGATGAACCACGTGAGAACGAGCGGCACGGCGCCCACAGCGATGGTCCATCCTGGGCCGATGAGGAGATAGCAGAAGCCAGCGACGATGGGACCGATCGTGTACCCCGCATCTTCGGCGAGCGCGAGCGCCCCAGCGACAGCGCCGTCGTGCGCATGAGCCTTGTCGAGGGCGTGGAGCCAGCTCCAGAGCGAGAGACCGGCCGTCTCGTCCCCTGTAGTCGCGAGGAAGCCGAAGAGGAGGAATAAGGGCCCAAGGAAGGCGCCAAGCAATATGCTCATAATAGCAAAGAGTAAGAGACCGTAGAAAATGAGTAGACGTTTGTTGCCACGGTCGACGATGGTGCCGATGAGGAAGCCGAAGACGATAATAGCAAAGTCGAAGATACCGAGCCCCAAGCCGAGTATTTCTTGGTTCGGTTCGGTTGCGATGACGAGTGGGACGACAAACCAGATGACGCCGTAGAAGATGGAGCCGGCGAGCGAATAGATGAAGAGCATACTACTTGCCGGATTAAGACTCCAGAACGCTCTCACCGTCTCGGAGAGGGCTGTGCGCTTAATATGATAGGCCTCGGCTGGCAGGATTGGTGTCGCGTGCATGGTGGGACGGTCTGGTGGGGCGAACACGAGAAGAAGAAATGCTCCCGCGAAGATGCCGATCAAAATAAGTCCCATAGAGGGCGGGGCGAGCATGAGGACGAAGGGGAGAGAGATGCTTGCAAGTACGACACCGATAGACCAAAAGGTGTCACGGAGCGCGAGGAACCGGCCACTTGTTTCTAGCTCGGCATAGGAAAGCACGTAGGCGTTCACCCCCTGCGCGAGGAAGAGCCAGCCGATAATGGAGAAAGCGACACTCGCGATATACGAGAAAAATGAAAACTGCGTAATGAAAAAAGCGGCAAGCGCGAAGGAGAACAGGCCTACGGCGAGCATACGCTTCCTACCGAAGCGGTCGACGAGCCGGCTAGCGGGCACATCAAGAAGGACTTGGATAAAGGATTCGCCGCCAATGAGTAGACCGACTATCCAGAGCGGCATGAGCGTTGCTCCAAGGGGTGCGAGCAGGGTGTAATGGAGCGTTGCCGCAAATTTGTAGGCGGCGATCGCTAACCAGAATAGGAGAAACACTCGAAGGATAGAACGAGGTGTGTGGGGTGCAGTAAAAGTACCGTTCATGGATATCAGAGCTCAACCGGGAGCTCGTGGTAATCAAGAGACTCAACATTCTGGAAGGTCGCGCGCTTCTCGTCGAAGAAGAGCTCTACCTTGCCTGTAGGGCCGTTGCGGTGCTTCTCGACTAGTATCTCAGCGATACCCGGCCGGTCGCTCTCGGGATTGCGCTTGTCTTCGCGGTGGATAAACATCACAACGTCGGCGTCTTGCTCGATGGAGCCCGAGTCGCGCAGGTCGGAGAGACGCGGCTTGCCACCGCGCTGCTCCACGGCGCGTGAGAGCTGGGAGAGTGCGATGACGGGCACTTCGAGTTCGCGCGCAAGCGACTTCAGCGAGCGGGATATCTCGGTCACCTGCTGGACGAGCGAATCAGAACTCTTGGACGAAGTCGGCATCATGAGCTGAAGATAGTCGACAACGATGAGCCCAATGCCGCGATCTCGCTTCAAGCGCCGTGCGACTGCGCGCATAGCAAGGATATTATTTCCCGGCTTATCATCTATATAGATGGGGGCCTTTGAGAGTGTTTCGAGCGCATCACGGATACGGGTGAAGTCGGCTTCGTCGCGTATCTGCCCGGTGCGCAACTTCCACGAGTTGACGAATGATTCTGCGGCGAGCATGCGGTCGATGAGCTGTTCGGCGCTCATCTCAAGCGAGAAGATGCCCACGGGCACGTTGTGGCGTACCGCTGCGTTGCGGGCAATGTCGAGGCCAAGTGATGTTTTACCTATGGATGGTCGCGCAGCGAGGATGACGAGATCAGAGGGGTGGAAGCCTGAAAGGAGATTGTCGAGTGCGGTGAAGCCCGAGGGAACGCCGCGGATACCGTCTTCACGTTTCGACAGCGCCTCGATGCGGTCCCACGCATCGTGGACGCGATCACCGATAGCAGTGAACTTGTGCGCCGCCGAGGCGTCGCCGATGGCGTAAATTTTCTTCTCGGCTTCGTCGAGCACCTCCATCGTCTCACGCGCCTCCTCGTATGCCGATTCGGTTATCTCATAGCTCGCGTCGATCAAAGAGCGCATCAAATGCTTGCGGGAGACGAGTTCGGCATAATGAGAGAAGTTGCCAGGCGCAGGCGCTGCTGCCGCGAGCTCAGCAAGATACGCGCGGCCGCCAGTGCGCTCCAAGAGGCCCTGGTTCGAGAGCCGTTCAGAGAGTGTCAGTAAGTCGATGGGCTCGCCACGCTGGGAGAGCTCACTCATCGCACCGAAGATGAGTCGATGCTTCTCTGCATAGAAGGAGTCCGATTGGATGAGGTCGGAGACGTCGTGTATGACATCTGGCTTAAGAAGGAGCGCTCCGAGGAGAGCGCGCTCGGACTCAAGCGATTGCGGGGGGACACGGTCGGCGGTCGCCATTCCCTGATTCTAGCATCAGGCGCTTCGGGTCAATACGGGCCCTTCTGGGGCGTCTTCCACATGATATCCACCTTTCTCAATTTCCTCCCGCAGGCGATCTGCCTCGTCAAACTTCTTCGCGTCGCGCGCCGTCAGGCGGCGCGCGACAAGGTCATGTATCTCCTGCGGTATCTCCCGCCCATCGAGGTCGCGAGAGGGCGGATTCGTGAGAGATAATCCCAAATGCGCTTCGGCGTCTTCGATTAATCCCCACTTCTCCTCCGGCCCGTACTCCTCACTCCGTAAGGTCTCCCAGAGCACGGCGAGTGCCTGCGGCGTGCCGAGGTCGTCGCGCATAAGTGCCAAGAAGTGTTCACGCGCTTCCGAGTGAGCTGTTTTCCCTTCTGATTCTTTCCGTATCTCACGCGCAATCTTCCACAAACGCTCGAGCGCTGCGGCCGCTCCAGCGAGCGCATCCCAGGAGAAGGAGAGCGGCGTGCGGTAGTGCGCTTGGAGGAAGAAATAGCGCAAGGCAAGCGGGTGGGAACCGCGTAGGGCGATATCAGAGAGATACACGACGTTACCAAGCGACTTTGAGATCTTCTCACCCTGCATAGAAAGGAAGGCATTATGCACCCAGTAGCGTACGAAGGGTCGTCCGCTTGCGGCCTCCGACTGCGCAATCTCATCATTATGATGAATGAGTGCGAGATCTTCGCCGCCAGTATGAATATCAATTTCAGGCCCGAGAAGGGAACGTATCATTGCTGAACACTCAAGGTGCCATCCCGGGTTACCTCGGCTCCACGGGCTGTCCCACTGCTGGAGGTCGCTGGGCTTCGCGGTGCGCCACAAGGCGAAGTCGGCCGGATGCCGCTTGAGAGCGGTGGGCGCCACTCGATGCCGGATGTGCTCGGCGTCTTCTCTCCGCGTGGCTCCCGAGAGGTTTCCCAGTTTGCCGTATCCCGAGAAGCGCGTCGTATCAAAATAGAGCCCATCTGGGATGCGATAAGCAAACCCTTTTTCTTCAAGTGCGGTCGCGAGCGCTATTTGTTCTCGAATAAACTCGGTTGCGCGCGGAAAGCGGATATCATCGGTATCGATGCCAAGCTCCGCCAGGTCGTCGATGAACATTCTCGCGTAGCGTTCAGCAATCTCTTCGGGTGTTGCCTTCTCACGCGCGGCACTTACATTCATCTTGTCCTCCCCCTCGTCACCATCATCAGTGAGGTGTCCGACATCGGTGATATTAGTGACGCGGCGCACGCGATACCCAGCGGCGGCAAGCGTACGAGCAAGGGTATCCGACACCATGTAGGTACGGAGATTCCCGATATGAGCGCGGTTATAGACCGTCGGACCGCACGAATACATAAGCACGAGACCAGGCTTCTGTGGCGTGAAGAGCTCCTTACTTCCGGAGAGGGTGTTGGTTAGGAATATCTTCACTGGCTGGCCAGCACCCCGCAGATGTCCGCTTCTGCCGCCGAATATGCGTGCGAGCAAACTCATACTCCTACAGCCAGCGTCTCTTAGCGAAGTAGAGCAGGACGAGAGCGACCGCGCCGAGCATGCCACCAATAATAATCCAGAAGGCGTCCGGATTGTCCTCGAGCGGCTGGCCGGGAACATGCATGGCGAAGATGAAGGCGATGAGCTCGAGCGGGAGCACCACGACGGTCAGCATCATGAGCGCTTTCATAATCTCGTTCTGCCTTGATTCAAGGAGGGCAGAATTAGTCTCGCGAAGCTCGGCCGCTACCGCGCGATGGGTGTGCACGAGCCCAGCGACTTGAGTGCGCTCGGTCAAGACGCGCGTAGAGCGTTCAGCAAATGAGTCGCCAAAGAATTCTGCTCGCGAGAGCGCAGTGAGGAAGTGTGATATAGGCCCCTCCTGATTGGCGAGTGCAGACTCAAGATGAAGGTATTCTCGATTCACTTCTGAGACGGCACGGACCGTCGAGCGTTCGCGTCCGTCGAACATATCACGCTCGATGCGCGCAAGGCGGTCGGCAACGTGGTTAGTGTGATCGCGCACCGCCGCGTAGAGGTGGGCGAAGAGTATCTCGACTAGTACATCGGTCGTAATGGATGCCGAGCCCGAGACAAGCTCCTCACTCTCAAGCAGTTTCCGAAGCCGGTGGAGCGGCGCGACGACCTCATAGCGTACCGTTACCACGAATCGCTTCCCGACGATGAAATCGACCTCTTGACTCCGGGTGCCACCCTCGGCACTGGGGTCGCCTGTACCATGGACGGGGAAGTGGAGTACGACAAGCGCCATGCCATGGTCGCTTGAGACGAGTGGGAGCGGGGTAGGGGAGAGGAGTTCAGTCTCGACGCGCTCGCTGATGGAGAATTCTTCGGCGACTTGCCGTATCTCCTCGTTGGTGGGCCCCTCGAGATCGACCCATACTCCGCCATGGTACTCCTGTCGGTACATCATTGAACAAAGGATAGCATGCGTGTAGTGCTTGATAATGCTACCCTTGAGCGAGACAACTGATCTTCAACAGGAGTGCCGAGAATGCAGGTTCAAGAAACCGTCCGTGAGGATGGCATGCGAATTATCTCCGGCAAGATGCGGTCGAAGCGAGTGTATCTGTACCTCGTCTCAACCGCCGGATCGGCCTATGATCCACCCGATAGGCACGGCCTCTTCCACTACTTCGAGCACATGGCTTTTAAGGGCACGCTACGCATGACGACGGAAGACATCCGCTCGTTCTCGCGCCGTTACCTTCTGAACTCGAATGCTGGCACTGGCCACACGCGTACGCGCTATTACGCTTCGTCGATTGCGCGAAAGTTCCCCGACTTGTGCCGATTCCTCTGCGACATCTACTTCCATTCGACGTACCCGGAAGAAGAAATCGAGAAGGAAAAACGGGTCGTCTTGAACGAAATCGCGCGGGATCGGGATAACGATGCGCACCGTGGTTACTATGCGCTCTACGAGGCGCTGTGGCGCGAGAATCCGCAGCGCCGGAGCGGCCTCGGCACGCCCGAAAGTGTCCGGAGCGTCACGCGCCAGGATCTGCTCTATGCGCATGCAGGGTGGCATGTCCCCTCCGCTACGATAGTTGTTGCCGTCGGTGCGATCGACCATGCTGATCTCGTCGCCCACATAAACGCTGCGGTTCCGCTCATGAAGCAGCCCGTAGAACATAGGTCGTGGGATGACGAATATGATGAACCGCCACAGACGCGTGATGTCGTCGTCGCTTTGCCGAAAAAGGAGAAGGCACGGGTCATCTACGGGAGCAAGTTCCCAGCGAGCGAGAGCGATCGCGCTAAGATGTTGAACAAATATCTCTCGTATCTGATTACGAGCGGTACGACCTCTATCCTCTGGCGCGAAGTGCGCGAGAAACGCGGCCTTGCCTATGAGCTTTCCGGTGGGGTGACTGGGGAACCCCAGCTCGGCAACTACTTCTACGCGAGCGTTCTCACGCTCCCGGCCGATATCGAGCAAGTGCGTGGCCTCATGCGCGAGTCTATCCTCGAGCAGCCGATTGAGGCCGAGATTTTCGACGCTACGAAGGAGTGGCTCGTCGATTGGTTCACTCTCGGTATCGAGAAGGAAGAAGATTGGGCGAATCTTATCCTCAGCACGCTTGAGCAGGGGCTCCCGGTCGAGCGCTGTAATCGGCACAATTCTCGACAGCTCGAGATCTGCAAATCGGTGACATTCGACGAAGTGGTCGAACGCCGCCGCCTCTTGCAGCCGGAGAAGTTTGTGACGGTCACTGTACGACCCGAGTAGTTCAATATCACGGGCCCGCCGCACGGCGGGCCTTTTCATATTCACTCACGAGCTCGTGATATACTTTCCACATCATGAAGATCCCACGCTGCGTGCGCGTAGCTCCGCGCACGCTCATGCTACCAACTGTGTTCGCGCTCGTTGCTGCAATCTTCTTTGGCACCGGCCTCTTCTTCGGCAGTAGCCAGACAACCGCCTCGGTCGTCTCACATCTACCTTTCTTGGGTGACAATCTCGT
>Ga0209515_10008017_pt1 | contig 12508 bp, 12 predicted proteins | sample Subgroupgradi54m_FD_187454 | JGI IMG/M metagenome (GOLD analysis project Ga0209515, IMG submission 187454) | Subsurface groundwater microbial communities from S. Glens Falls, New York, USA - GMW60B uncontaminated upgradient, 5.4 m (SPAdes)... ... | reverse complement strand
AGCGGCTCCAGCATCCCATCATACGAGACGTAGAGCACGCGCATCTCTAGCGTTCCCGCGAGCCGGGATCGAGCGTCGCATGCAGCCGTCCCAGGAACAGCCGCCACGCGTACTTCTGGCGGCCGAGCCACAAGGCGAACGTGGTCAAGGCGGATCGCCCGCGGCGTCCGAGCAGCGCCAGCAGCACCACGCAGACGGGATAGCCGAACACCGCCGGGTAGATGATCATGCGCGCGCCCCGGCGCCGCGCATACTGATTCAGCGCGTGCGTGTGCGCTCGCTGTTCCAACAGGCCCGTCAACGCGCCATGCCCGACCCACCAGGCCAGGCGCAGTCGAAGCGAGGCCAGCTCGTGAGCCGTCAGGTGCTGGTGTTGCGCAATGCCGCGGACCGCCTCGTCGAGCTGGGCCAGGCGCGCCTGCACCGCGCCGGAGGTGCGCGCCTGCCGCCAAAACGACTCGTCGAAGCGCAGCAGCGATGCGAGCGCCGCCGCGTCGCGCCCGGGACACAGCGCGGCGATGAGCCGGTCGTGCGCGCGGCGCGCATTCGCGCGCTGCTCGTCCGTGCGCTGTTGACTTTGCTGGGCCTGATGAATCCGCATCTTGACCAGCGGCTGCCGCAGGACGATCGCGCCTGCGCGGTGCAGCGCGAGCGATCCCCAGAGGGCGTAGTCTTCGCACAGGCCGAACGACTCGTCGTAGCCGCCCACGCCGCGCAGCACCGAGGTCCGGAACATCGCGCTCGGATGCGCCACGGGCGAGGCATGCGTCATCAGCGCGCCGAGAAACGCGCCATAGTCGCCGATCTGCCGCATCCCGACCACGCCGGAGGATTTGCCCTGCGCGTCGATGAACATGACCCACGATCCGACGACCCCGACTTCCGGGCGCGACTCCAGCACCTCCAGTTGTCTCGCGAGGCGCTGCGGCGCGCACACGTCGTCTTGATCCAGCCGCGCGAGAAACGGTGCGCGCGCCAGCGCCAGTCCCGTGTTCAGCGAGGCGACCTGCCCGACGTTGCGCGCGTTGCGGACGACTCGCAGCCGCGGATCACGGCACCGGGCGATCACGGCGTCCGACCCATCGATGCTGGCATCGTCGATGATGAGCAGCTCCAAGTCGGTCATCGTTTGGCGCAGGACGCTGTCGATCGCTTCCGCGAGATACGGCAGGCCGTTGTAGACGGTCATCAGCACCGTGACCCGCGGAACGCACGAATCTAAGCGATCCTCGCTGAAGGCGCCGAGGCAGCCACTCCTTGCTGCCGAGGTGTCTTGAGCGCGGAAAGCGCTCAAGGCTGAAGGCTGAAGAGACTCCCAGCTCGCGGCCGGCTGAAAGCTAGAGGCTGAAGGCTGAAGTGAACGAGAAGCAGACACTTCAGCCTTGAGCCTTGAGCCTTGGGCCTCCTGAAGTCTGTGGTCTTTGGTCTTTGGTCTTTGGTCCATCTCTTCAGCCTTGAGCCTTGGGCCTTCAGCAAAGGAGGGTCTGTTCGACATATCAGTCTAACGAAAACTCCGTTTTCCAGGATTCATCCTGCGCGATCGGCGCTTGCTCGGCCTTGTCGAGGACGAAGGTCTCCAGCACCAGCGCGTCCATCTGCGTGCGCATGAAGCAGCGGTACGCATCTTGCGGCGTGCAGACGATCGGCTCGCCGCGGACGTTGAACGAGGTGTTGACGAGGACCGGACACCCCGTCAGTTCGTAAAAGGCGCTGAGAATGCCGTGGAAGAGCGGGTTCGCCTCGCGGCGGACGGTTTGGATCCTCGCTGAGTAGTCGACGTGCGTCACCGCGGGAATCTCCGAGCGCACGACGTTGAGTTGCTTGATGCCCCAGAGCGCGTGGTCCTCGGGGCTCATCGGCACACAGCGCGACGGCGCGACCTGCGACACCATCAGCATGTAGGGGCTGTCACCGTCGAAGGCGAACCAGTCCTGGACCTGCTCGCGCAGCACCGACGGCGCAAACGGCCGGAACGATTCGCGGAACTTGATCTTGAGGTTCATCACCGACTGCATCGCCGGCGAGCGCGGATCGCCGAGGATCGAGCGGCCGCCCAGCGCGCGCGGGCCGAACTCCATCCGCCCCTGGCACAGGCCGACGATTTTGCCGTTGGCCAACAGCGTCGCCACGTGGCGCGAGAGCTCCTCGCGGCCCAAGCGCCGCGCGGCGTGGCCCTGGCCCGTCAGCCACGCGCCGATCTCCTCCTCGGAAAACGCCGGCCCGAGAAACGCGCCGCGCATCGCATCGGCGTACGCCGGGACGTTCGTCGCGTCATGGCGCGCGTTGGATGCGCGAGGCTGCCATCGCCCGCTGCGCTCAGCGCTGACGCGCGGCTTGCCCAGGTAGCGATGCCACAGCGCCAGCGCCACGCCCAACGCTCCGCCCGCATCGCCCGCCGCCGGCTGCACCCACACGTCGTCAAACGGCCCTTCGCGAAAGATCCGGCCATTGCCGACGCAGTTGAGCGCGACGCCGCCGGCCAAACACAGCCGCCGCAGGCCTGTCTCGCGATGCGCCTGCTTTGCCATGCGCAGCATGATCTCTTCGACGACGTCCTGGATCGAGCGCGCCAGATCCATCTCCCGCTGTGTCACCGGCGATTCGGGCGCGCGCGCCGGGCCGCCGAACAGCTTGGCGAACTTGCGGTTGGTCATCGTGAAGCCCGTGCAGTAGTCGAAGTAGTCGAGATTGAGGCGGATGCTGCCGTCGTCGTAGATCTCAACGAGGTAATCGCGGATCTGCTGCACATATTTCGGCTCACCGTACGGCGCCAAGCCCATCACCTTGTATTCCCCCGAGTTGACTCTGAACCCGGTGAAATAGGTGAACGCCGAATACAGCAGCCCAACCGAGTGCGGAAAGCGCAGCTCCTTGAGCAGCTTCAGCTCGGCGCCGCGGCCCTCGCCGTAGGACGCGGTGGCCCACTCGCCAGCCGCGTCCATCGTCACGATCGCCGCCTCCTCGTACGGGGACGGATAAAACGCCGACGCCGCGTGCGACTCATGATGATCACCAAACAAGATCTCTTTGGAGGTGCCCAGCTCTTTGGCGAGCAGATCCGCCAGCCACAGTTTGTCCTTCAGCCACATCGGCATCGCGGTCAGGAAGGAGCGCAGGCCGCGCGGCGCGAACGCGAGATAGGTCTCCAGCAAACGCTCGAACTTGACCAGCGGCTTTTCGTAGAAGCCGACGTGGTCAATCTGGTCGATCGTCACGCCGCCTTCGCGCAGACAGTAGGCGACGGCGTTGGCCGGAAAGACCGCGTCGTGCTTTTTGCGCGTGAAGCGCTCTTCCTGCGCGGCCGCGACGATCTCGCCGTCAACGACCAGGCACGCCGCCGAATCGTGGTAATACGCGGACAGGCCGAGGATACGGGTCGGCACTTTAGACGCTCCTCATGGCGCTCGGGCGACGGCGTGGGGGCCCGGAGGATTCACTCGGTCCAAGACCGCCTCGGCCACCAGGCGATAGCCCGAGGGCGTGTAGTGGCCGGTCATGCGAAGCGGAAAGAACTGCAGCGGATCGCCCGTCGCTTGGAATCGCTGATGCATGTCGATGAGTGGGATGCGCAGATCCAGCACAAGGCGAAGCACCGGATCGCGCCACATGTTGCCGTGGCCGAGCCATCGATACCGCTCCCATTCCGGCAAGTACACGACATACAGCTGCCCGCCCCACTCCGAGACCTCATCGCGGGCCTTGGCGAGCACCTGGCGCAGCAGCGGCTCGTCGAGCTGTTTGGCCGGGTCGGGCTTGAGGCCGTCGATCGCGGTGCGCAGCTGTTCGCGCAGGTCGCTGAGCTTCAAAAACTGCACGACAGGGATCCACGGGCACTCCGGCCCCCACTGCGACTGGAGATAGCCGAGGGTCAGGCGCTGCTTCCACGCCGCATCGGCGGGCACGCGCGGATGACGGATGCGCTCTTCGCGCCATCGGGCCTCTTCCAGCGCGTCAGTCGTCATCAGTTCCCGCGCCTCGCCGTCGATCTGGTCTTGCCGGTCCAGCAAGTGCTGCGTCGTCGACGACTGCAGGTACGCCATCAACCGCGGATTCCGCTTCTCTTGATTGAGGTCGCTCACGTCATTGCCCTCGTCATGGAACCACAAGACGATGGGCGGCCGGAGCGGCTCGACGTATTCGCGCAACGCCGCCAGGCTCGCCAGCGGGCCGTTGCCGCCGTAGCCGATGCTGAGGGTGCCGGGCACGCGACGGCGCATGTGCGCCGCGATGGTCTGGTCAGGCTGCACGCACGCCCCTTGGACCAATGAATCGCCGAGCAGCGCGATCTGTGGCCGGCCCACGTCCCACAGCCCTCGCGGATTGTTAAAGCCGTGTTCGTCCGCGTCGTACATCGCGTACGGTCCGTTCTCGTTGCACAGGACGGTGGTCACCATCGAGGCGCCGCCCAGCGCCAGCAGCCCGCCCTCGGCCGAGTCGGACCCATGACGGTACCCGACGACCGCATCACGCTGCGCCCGACGGAGCTCGAGGACCACCTGGGCTGGCGTGCGCGTATCATAGGCGATGCCGGCCTTGGCCGCGGCCAGGGCTCGGTTCGCCTCATGGACGCGGCGCATCTGGAAGCCTTCGGCAATATACAGCGCAATCAGCATCGAAACCAGCCAGATCGCCGCGGACGCTTGCCGCTCCGGGCGCTGACGCAATCCTACGACGGCGACCCCGATCGCCAGCGCAGGCCACAGGAACTGCGAGGGCGCCGAGCGGCTCGTCGCGAGCATCGCGAGCCAGAGCGCCGGCACGATAGCGCCGATGCCAAGCAGCATGCGCCCGAGGCCGACCAACAGCCGCGGCACCGGAGGCGACGCGGCCGCCTGCGCGGCGCCGCAGGCTGTCGCCACGGACGGTGCACTGAGTCGCGTCTCGGACGCCTGCGCCACGTCGCTCATCGCTGTGGCGCGCTTAGCAGAATGCTGAAAAACCCCCATTGGCTATAGGCTGAAGGCTGTAGGCTCAAGGGGCAAACCGTGTGTCGTCGAGCACATCGTTTCCCTTCAGCCTTCAGCCAAGGACGAGTTTTTCCGCATCCTGCTAGAACAACGTGTAGATGAACGGGGCGACGGCGCTGGCTTGCGCGAACACGAGCAGCAAGCCCAGCAAACCAAACACCACCACCAGGGGGATCAGCCAGAATTTCTTCTCTTGCTTCAGAAACTGCACGAACTCCGTGAACAAGCGAGTCTTGGCCATCATCGTCCTCCCAAACGGTTCAGCCCCTCAGGAGCCAGACGTCAGAAGTCAGATGTCAGAAATCAGACGTCAGATTGACCGGAACGATCTGACTTCTGATCTCTGGCTTCTGATTCCGAGTCTTGCCTCCGAATTTAGTACATCCGGTCGTAATGCGACGTCACATGTTGTCTGGCAGGATACGAGGTCCACATCGACGCCAAGCTGGCGCGGCGGCGGCGCATGGGATCCCAGCCGGCCAGCCGGCCGATGATCGCCATGGGCGTGATGACGAGCGCGTAGAGCACCGTCAGCAGCAGCCGGCTGTTGAACCATCCCATCGCGTGCGACAGCCGCATCCAGCCCGCCGCGGGACGCCGCAGCACCAACGGGCGCACAAGCCCAGACACCAGCAGCACGACCGCCACGGCGCCAAACGCCTCCGCTCGAAACAGGTGCCGCTTCCACAGCGCGTGCGCGGCAAGCCCCGCGCAGACGCTGCCCACGACCAGACCGAAGGAGCGCTCCTGCGCCCACTCACGCGGCGCACGGCCGCGTGGGTCATCGGCTGCCCCATGCGCGAACGACGGTTGTCTGACGGGTGACAGGCTCAGCTCCTCCCAATCATGGTCTAGCAGGCTGCGGAAAAACTCGTCCTTGGCTGAAGCCGCCACAATGCTCGAACGCGCTCGTCAGCTCGTCAGCAGTAAGCAGTAAGAAACGCTGGACCATTCCCCTTACTGCTTAGTGCCTCCCTCAGGATGTCGGTTGTACAGCTGACGAGCTGTCGGCGTTGTTCGAGCCGCGGCCCCTTGAGCCTTCAGCCAAGGCGAGCTGAGTCACAGTGGCGGGCTGCGACGCCCACCACGCGATCACGTGCTCCACACAACGCCGCTCCATCGCCGCGCGCGAGGCGCGCGTCAGCGACGCCACGTGCGGCGTGCACAGCACCTGCGGCAGTTTGGTCAGGGGACCAGCGTACGGTTCCTGCCCGAAGACGTCAAGCGCCGCGCCGGCCAGGTGGCCCGACCGCAGCGACTCCAGCAGCGCGGCCTCATCCAGCAGATAGCCGCGCGCGGTGTTGATGAGGCGAGCGCCCGACTTCATCCGTCGAAACTCTTCCTCGCCCAGCAGCCAGCCCTGCTCGCGCGGCCTGGTGACGTGCAGCGTGACGACATCGGCTTCGCTCAGCGCCTCGACCAGCTCGCGCCGCTGGACGCGGGGCGGAAAACCGCCGGGTTCAACATACGGATCAACGACGAGGAGGCGGCATCCAAAGCCGCGCAACAGCTCCGCGACACGCCGTCCGATCGCTCCGAACCCGACGATGGCGACGGTCCATTCCGACAGCAGAAATCCTGTGTGTTTGGCCCAGTGTCCCTCGCGCAACTCGACCAGATGCTTCGGTAGGTGACGAGCCAGCGCCAACATCATGGCGAGCGTGAGTTCCGCGACGGGCTGCACCACTTCGTCGCGCGTGATGAAGACCTCCACGCCGTGGCGGCGGGCCGCCTCAAGGTCGATCGAATCGGTCCCCGCACCGCAGCGGCTGATGCAACGAAGCCTCGGCAGCGCGGCGAAGAGCGCGGCCTCGTACGCCTCGACCCCGGCGATCACCGCGTCGGCGCCCTCCAGCGACGGAATCATCTCAGCGCGCGTCAGGCGGCGGCCCGAGGTGTTGGCGCGGATCGCAAAGCCCGCCGCCTCCAAGTGCCGTCTGGGCGAGGAGTCCTGCTCGCAGAATTGGCTGAGCGCGATATAGACGACCGGTTGACTCATGCCGCCAGCACCCGCTGGAGGATCGCTTGCTGGCGCGCGTCGTCCGAGAAGCACGCTTCGACGAGCGCCACTTCGCGCGGCTCGTTGATCGTTGGATAGCCTCGGCCGAACAGCACCGTGTGCAGCGCGAGATCCCGCTCGACCATGCGCAGCTGATCAATGCCTTCGCGCGATTCCAGCGGCGTCCGCGGCAGCGCGATGAATTCGCGCAGGAACGCGCGCGTGAACGCCATGATGCCGATGCTCTTGCGCAGCGGCTCAAAGTCGGGCGCGGTGACCGGCACCTGGCCGCACGCGCGGGCGCAGTGGAAGACGCGCCCGGTCACGGAGACGAACAGTTTGACGATCGACGGATCGGTCAGCTCCTCGGCCGATTCGATGCGGCCGACCGCGTTCCAGGCCGCCACGGCCGGCTGCGCCTCGACCGCGCGCACGATCGCGACCAAGTCCTCAGGGAGGATAAGGATCTCATCGCCTTGCACGTTGACGACGTGCGTGCAATCCAGCTGCTCCATTGCCTCGGCGATGCGATCCGTCGCGCCCGGGTGCGTCGCGGCCGTCATGATCACGCGGCCGCCAAAGCCTTCGATGGCCTCGGCGATCTCCCGGTCGCACGTCGCGACGACGACGTCGCCAAACGCCTCGCTCAGCACCACGCGCCGCCGCACGTGCTCGATCATGGGCAACCCGCGGAAACTCAGCAGCGGCTTGCCGGGAAATCGCGACGAGCGCATCCTCGCGGGAATGATGGCGGCAATCCGCACAGACGGCTGAAGGCTAGAGGCTAAAGGCTGAAGGGTCGATGACAAGGACCCGTTCTGGGTGTGCAGAGGTTCGGCAAGTCCTTGGTCTTTGGTCTTTGGTCCAGCTCTTGAGCCTTGAGCACCGTAGGAGCTCATCGAGGACTCAGGCGCGCCAGCCGGTGCCAATGCACGCCATCGAAATGGTTCACGAACGGCACGCGCAGCCCCGCCACGCGCGGCCCCTGCGGCAGCGTCTTGGCCGACACGAAATGATGATAGAACGGACATGCCGCGTCGAGGAACAGTTGATCGTCGGCCTGCCACGGGTAGTCATGGAAGCGCGCCACTTCCCCGCCCGGCAGCCGCTTCTCGAGCCGATTCACGCAATAGAATCGCGACTGCGTCCTGCTGCGCCGCCGCAGGAACGTAAAGTACGCCGCGATCGTGAAGGCGTTCATCTCCTGCATGCTGGCGATGTTGATGGCGCAGTCGATCGCCTCGCCGACGCGTTCGACTTCCTGCGGGATGACCAAGGTGACGTCTGCCGAGCGATCGGCGGTCTGGGCCGAGAGCAGCGACAGGCTCGCCTGCGGATGCGCGCGCTGGTGCGTCGTCGCCTGGAACATCAGCGTCTTGGGCAGATCGACGCAGTAGATGCGCACGCCCGGCAGATAGCGATAGATCAGCGCGCTCAGAAAGCCGTAGCCGTCGCCGATGACCGCGAACGTGCGCGGCGCCAGGCGCTGTTGCTCCCAGTGCTGCAGCAGAATCGACAGGATCACGCCGGGCTTCCACACGTCGTACGTCAGGCCAAACGAGAGGTCGCCGGCGAGCCGCTTGACCGCGCGCCAGACGCGCGGATAGTGCGGCAGTGAGCGCGTGAAGCGCCGATGCGAGGCGCGCCCGACCCATTCCAATGTTCGGAGCGCGGGATTGCGCACGTAGACCGCCCCGATTTGCGCGCCGCGCAGATCCAGCGACTCGCCGCGGCGCGCGACGACGATCTGGCTGCCGAACTCCTTCCAATACGAGCTCGTGTAGGCCTCAGGCAGCGGATCGGTCTCGACTACGTGCCACAGCGACTCCAAGACCGGATGCATCAGTCCTCTTGCCGGACGGCGTCGACCATGGCGTCCACCTCAAGGCTGCGCTGCGAGAGATTGAAGATGTCCGACCCCAGCACGAGGAAGGTGCACCCGGACGAGAGTTCTCGTTGCACGTCCTCGAGCTTCGGATAGACCAGGTGCAGCCCGCAGCTCACCGAGCGCGCCGCGCACGTGGCGATGACGCGCGCGCACGCTTCCACGACGCGCGGGTGGCGCAGTTGCCCGGGCAGGCCCAGCGAGCCGGACATGTCGTAGGGGCCGACCATCACGCCGTCCACCGCGGGGTGCGACACGATCTCTTCGATCCGCTCGACGCCGGCGATCGTCTCGACCTGCACGATCAGCGACAGCGACTCGTTGGCGCGCTGGATGTAGGCATCGAAGGCGCGGCCGTACCAATGGGCCGCGGCGACGCCGAAGCCTCGGCGGCCTTGCGGCGGATAGCGCAGCACCTGATTGATACGCTCGACGTCCTCCTTCGACGCGACCTGAGGCACGATGATGCCGTCGGCGCCGGCGTCCAACAGCCGGCGCGCCTGCTCGACGTGCTCGGGAAAAATCCGAGGCAGACACGCGCGTTGGAACTCATGGCACGCCCGGATGATCGCCTGGGCCGTCGCCAGGTCGATCGTCGTATGCTCGAGGTCGATGCCGAGGAAGTCGCCGCGCGCCGCGGCAAAGATGCTGGCGATCTCGGCGCTGCCGATCGACATCCAGGCTCCGAACAGCCGCTGCCTGGCGCGCAGCTTCGACCGCAGCGCCGCGGCCAAGGCCAGCGCGTGATCGGTCGGCGCGCGGTGCGTATGGCCCACCGTGGGCGTCGTCACGGCGCGCGTCATGCGTGGTCCTCCAAGAGCGCGATCAGCGGACGGAAATCGGCCGCCGCATACAGCGCGGGCGTCTGGATGGGCTCGTCTCCGATCTGGATAAACGGCGTGCGCGCCGCAGCCGCGGCCTCGCCGTCTTGTGCCGAGTCGCCAAGAGCGATGATCGCCTGCGTCGTCACGCCCAGCCGCTCGCCGAGCGCGCGCAACCACGCCGCCTTGTCGACCGGGCTGCCTTGGATCAGGTCAAACTCGCCGATCCAGCCGCGCGCTGTGATGATTCGCCGAAGGATTGCCTCCGGCGTACTGGACAGCAAGCCGATCAGCCGGCCCCGCCGCGCCTTGCGCACAAACGCCAGCGCGCCCGCGATCTCCGGCGCGTCAATCACCGCCTGCGTCGTCAGCCCCTCAAATTGCGCGTGGAGGCACGCCGCGATGTCCGGCGTATACGGGTGTCCAAGGATGGCTTCATAGACATGGCGGAACTTGTCGTCACGAGGAATGTCGTGGTGGCCCCAGCAATAGGCCAGCACCTGTTCGCGCGCCGGCCCGGCCTGCGCGAAACACTCGGCAAACGCGCGCCGCTTGATGCCGTTGGAATCGACCAGGGTGCCGTCGAAATCAACGACGACCGCGGCGGCTTGGCGTAGGCGTTGCGCGACGCGGGCGCGATCCTCCCCGAGCGCGTCAGTGGCCATCGTCGCGTCGAGGGCGCTTATCATCCGGCATGCGCCATCGGCCGGTCCGTCCACGGTCCGGAGGCCTCGGCCAGGCGCTTGCCGAGCGTTGAGCGCACGATCGGCTCAAGCTGATCCGCCACCCGGCGCGCCATTTCCTGCAGCCCCAAGGGACTGAAGTGGATCGTGTCGACAAAATGGTCCGGCGCAAACGGGCCGACGGTCATGTGTGGACAGTCGCACTCCTGCGCGATCTGCGCCAGCGCCACGTTGTTCGCCTCGAGGAACGCGAAGTACGCATCGGTCGCGTCGGGGTGCTCCTCCAAATGCGGCGGCAAGCGCCGCGCCGACCAGTCGCACTCCCACCGCAGCAGCACCGGCACCGCCTGAGCGGACTGCGCGACGCGCACGAGATTGGTGATGTTGCGTCGGAACGGCTTGACCGCCTCGGGATTGAACGCATGCACGGACTTCCACGGCGGATCGGAAAACCAGTAGACCAACGCATTGGCCTTGCCGAACCAGCGCGTGAGCCGGTCGCGCAACGTCTGATAGCTCACCAGCCACGGCACCTGCGGCAGCCGGTTGATCCACCCCACGGTCCACGGCTTGTGCCGTCGCGCGTGCGAATAGTCGGGCTTGAAGCCATCGACCATCTGGCACGTCCAAGCGTCGTTGACGTTGTGGTAGACCAGCACGATGTCGGGTTGCAGGTCGATTCCCCGGAAGAGGAATTCGGACAAGGATTCCGCCGAGGTGTACCCGGCGACCCCGGCGTTGATGCATTCGATCCGCGTGCCCGCAAACCGCTCGGCCAACAGATCCTGCAGCCGGCCCGGCCACGAACTGTCGGGTCCCGACGCTGGATCGTGGCACTGCACGGTCGAGCCGCCGACACAATAAATCCGCACCGAGTTGGGCACCCGCGCGCGGACGATGTCGCGCTTGCCCGCATAGCCTAGCTCGTTGGAGGGCCACAATCCGTCGCCTTGCGGCTTCAGGACGTAGAGCGCGTACGGATGGCTGTCGAAGGACAGCACCCGCGGCGACGGCAGAGGCAGACTGCTGTGCCAGGCCAGGCCGTGTCGCACAGACCGGTAGGTCCTGGCCGCGACCTCGACGCTAACCGCGACGGCCAAGAGCCCAAGCGTCGCATCGCTCATCGCACCTGCCCGCGAATCACGCCCGATCTCTCGGTCAACACGATGCCCGCGCGATCGTCATGGCCCGCCACGCTTCACGGGCCGCATGCTTGAGGGCGTAATCCCAGGTGTAGCGCGGCTGCGCGTCGAGGCGGTCCTGAATCGTCACCGTACCGGGCCGCGTGGTCTGTTTGAGCAGGCCGATCGCCGTTTCGGCCGTGCCGGCGCGTCGCTCGTACAGCTCGCGCGGCACGAAGCGATTGTGCCGCCCGCCAAGCACCATGTGATGTCGATACACGACGATCTCACCGGCGGGAGCCTGCGCCTGCATTGCCCCGATTAACTCTTGGAGATTGATGACGATGTACGGCATCCAGCCATCGTAGTGATACTGGCACGACCGCTCCGGATCCCACTCGGTCGCGCCGACGTCGCGCGTACGGCAGCGCAGGACCACCGCCTCGGCGGCGTGTTCGATGGCGGCGGCCAGGAAGTCCAGCGGCCGGACCTGATGTTGCAGCACGTCCTTGGCGTACACGATCTCGGGACGCGCGGCCAGACCGAGCCGGCTCACGCTCTCGGCCAGCGGCACGGCAGGATCCACGACGAAACAGGCGGCGTCGGGATATTTTTCCTTCGCGCAGGCCACGGCCGGTTCCGACACATCCAGACCGTCGTACGCGACGTTCGGGCACCGCACGCGGAGATACCGGGAGAATTCGCCGGTCGCGCAGCCTAATTCGCGCAGGCGGATCGCTCGATCCGGCGGCAACCACTCCCGCAGCAGGCGGACGTCGTTGTAGGCTTCGAAGTTGCGGATCAGGTTGCGCGCGTCCAGCGGCGCGCGCACATCAAAGACCCACCGATGCGACTGGTGCTGCCAGTCGCGATACCACTGGCCGGCGTCGGCGATGGGCTTGTCGGCCGGGGGCGCGTCCAACACCGGCGGATGGCTCATCGCGTGGAAGCTGATTTGGCTGCCCGCGGCCGCTCGGCCTGCAGCTTCGCGCCGTCGTCCAGGAACATTTGCACGGTCTCTTTGCTGTAGGG
>Ga0209515_10008014_pt1 | contig 12511 bp, 13 predicted proteins | sample Subgroupgradi54m_FD_187454 | JGI IMG/M metagenome (GOLD analysis project Ga0209515, IMG submission 187454) | Subsurface groundwater microbial communities from S. Glens Falls, New York, USA - GMW60B uncontaminated upgradient, 5.4 m (SPAdes)... ... | reverse complement strand
CACTGGGCCTCGACGAGCAGCCCCAAGCGCTCGTCGAAGGCGAGGGCGGTCATGTCGGCCTGGTGCTGCTGCTCGGTCCAGGCGGCCGCCAGGGCGGCGAGTCCACGAACACGTGCGCGGACCTGGTCCGAGCACCTGACGTGGGCGTCGATCCTCGCCTCTCTCCTCACGCGGGGCGGCGGGCCGATCTCGCCGGACCGCCTCATCGGCCTCGAGCGGTCCCGCCCGACGCAGAAGTGAACGACGCGCTGGTCCGGAGGAATTTACCGCCGAACCATGCTTGCTGGCGCTTCCGATCGTCGGCCGGCCGGCGCCGTCACGTCAGCTCCGGGATCACCCAGCGGGGGCCGCGGCCGGCGGCCACGCACTGGATGTTGTGGAAGCCGTTGCGGAACCGCGCCGTCCAGTTCTCCCACGTCGGCCCCGCGGTGTGCGGCGTGAGCGTGACGTTCGGCAGCGCGAAGAGCGGGTGGGTCGGCGCCGGGGGCTCGTCCGCCATCACGTCGAGCCCGGCGCCCGCGATCTGTCCCCCGGTGAGCGCGCGGTAGAGGGCGTCTTCGTCGACGACGGGGCCGCGGCAGGTGTTGATGAGGATGGCGCTCGGCTTCATCATCGCGAACTCGCGGGGGCCGAGCAGGGTCCGCGTCGAGGCATCGAGCGGTACGTGCAGGCTCACCACGTCCGACGTGCGCAGGAGCTCGGGGAACAGGACGAAGCGGGCGCCCAGCGCGTCCTCCTGATCCTCGGGGAGGCGGGCGATGTCGTAGTACTGGACGCGCGTGTCGAAGGCCGCCGCCCGGCGGGCCACCTTCTTGCCGATGTTGCCGAGGCCCACGATCCCGAGCGTCTTGCCCGCCAGCTCGTGCACGGGGGAGTCGGCGGGGTGGCCGCCGCGCCACCGGCCGGCGACGACGTCGTTGTGGAGGGGCACGAGCCGCTTGAGCACGGCGAGCACGAGCATGAGGGTGTGCTCGGCCACGGCGATGGCGTTGGCGCCGCCGTTGTTCGCCACGGGCACGCCCGCCTTCCGGGCCGCTTCCACGTCGACGCGGTCGTAGCCGGCGCTGAGGAGCTGGACCAGCCGGAGCTTCGGGGCGGCGCGGAAGAACTCGCCGCCGATCTGCCGGGCGAAGCCGAGGTAGTACTCGGCCTCCGCCGCCGCCTGGTAGAACTCCGGCGTGCCGGGGTCGGCGACCACGAGCTCGAAGTTCGGCGGCGCCAGCGACCGCGCGAGGTCGAGGACCGCCTCGGGCTGGCGCGGGGCGAAGAGGATCTTGGTCGTCATCACCGGGGAGGCAGGGGGGGCCGGGCTCACCGGGGCCAGAGCCGCGCGGACGCCAGCCGCGCGCCCTCGGCCATCGCCCGCAGCTTGGCCCAGGCGATCTCGGGCTCGACCAGGGCGGCGGACCGGGCGAAGGTCGCGAGGCCGCAGTCGGTGCCGGCGAGCACGCGCTCCCGTCCGACGACCTCCGCGTAGCGGACGAGCCGCTGCGCCACCAGCTCCGGGTGCTCGATGAAGTTGGTCGTGGAGTCGAGCACGCCGGGGATGATCAGCTTGTCGTCGGGCAGGCGCACCTCGCGGAACACGACCCACTCGTGCTCGTGACGGGGGTTGGCGCCCTCGAAGGAGAGGGCCTGGGGGCGGGCCTTGAGCGCCACGGCGAGGATCTCGCGGAGCGGGATGTCGCGGTGATGCGGCCCCTCGTAGTTGCCCCAGCAGAGATGCAGGCGGAGCCGGTCGGCCGGGATGTCGCGCAGCGCGTGATTGAGCGCCTCCACGTTGGCCTCGGCGATCTTCAAGAACTCCGCCCCGCTCAGGTCCGGGAAGGCCAGGTGCCGCCCCATGGCCAAATCCGGGCAATCGACCTGGAGGACGAACCCCGCCTGGTGAATGGCGTCGTACTCCTCCTTCATGACATCGACCAGACGCGCCAGGTAGGCCTCGCGGCTCGGATAGTGCTCGTTTCCCAGGAAGTGGGCGATGACGCCGGGCGAGGCGGCCGTCATGAACGCCTCGGCCGGCCGGACCCCGTCCAGGGCCATCCGCAGATTCGCGACGTCCCGCCCCACCGCCGCCCGGTCCTTCCAGTCGATGGGGCCGTTGCACGCGGGGCGAGCCACCGTCGAGCGCCGCTCGGCGCGGGCGGCGGCCTCGGGGAAGTCCGCCCAGTCGGCCCTCGGCCGGACGGCGCTCCGTCCCCCGAACCCGGTGAGGCGATGTCTCACGTAGGTGGAGTAGCCGACCTTGCCCTGCTCGCCGTCGCTGACGACGTCCACGCCCGCCTCGACCTGCCGCCGCACGACGTCGGCGACCGCCCGGCGGACACGGGCCTCGAAGGCGGCGGCGTCGATGGCGGCGCCGTCGTCCAGCGCTTCGAGCAGCGCCGTCAGGTCCGGGGGGCGGGGCAGGCTTCCCGTGTGGGTGGTGAGGATGCGGTCGGTGCTGTGCTTCACGTGTCGAGCGTCCCCGCGGTGCCGGGACCCTCCCTCATCCCGCGAAGGTCCAGCGCGGGTCGGCGGCGGGAATCTCGACCTCGGGAAGCTTCAGCTCCCGGCGGACGAGGTTGGCGCCGAGGTTGATGGCGACGCACTTGTAGAAGGCGATGCGGCGCGAGAGGCCTTCGCGACCGAAGCCGCAGTCGGTGGACAGCACGAGGCGCTCCGGCGGCACGTACTCGAGCGCCCGCCGGATCAAGCCCGCCACGAACTCGGGCGGCTCGACGGCGGCCGTCGAGTGGTTGACGACGCCGATGGCGATCTTCTTGTCGGTCGGGTGCCGGGCGAGCAGGGGGAGGTCCCGGCCGTTGGTCGACGCGCATTCCAGGGTGATGACGTCGGCGTTCGTCTGCAGCAGGAAGGGCAGGGCGCGCTCGTACGACGGGCGCTCCCAGTGGAGCGGCTGCTGGTTCGGGTTGCCCCAGCAGGTGTGCAGCCAGATCTCCGTGTCGACGCCGGCCACCTCCCGGTTGACGGCCTCGGTGAAGAACTCCATGTCCCGATCGGTCACCGTCCCGCTGGCGCCGGCGATGTGGTGCTGGGGCTCCTCCACCTGGATGACGCGGCAGCCGGCAGCGGCGACCTCCTTCAGCTCGGCGTTGAAGATGTCGGCGAGGATGAGGATCAGGTCGCGATCCGACGCGTAGTGGCGGTTGACGAGCATCTTGGCCAGCGACTGCGCGGTGATGGCGCCGAACTTGACGGGCCGCGCGCTCAGCCGCTGGGCCACCTTGAACAGCGCCGCGTACTGGAGCTCGCCGCCGGTGACCGCGGCGCCGACCACCGCCGGCTGGTACGCCTCCATCACCTCGCGGAGGATGTGGCCGGGCGGGAGCCCCCGCCAGCTGCCCGCGGCGGAGCGGTCCACGTGACCGGTGATGCCGCGGAGGCGCTCGATCACGTAGAAGAACCACGACTTGCCGCCCACGGTCAGGTCGAAGCGCGAATCGCCATCGGTGACGATGTCGAGCCCGGCCATCTCCTGCTCGCGGACGAGGGACGTCACCGCGTCGAGGTACTGCTCGCGGAACCGCGAGTCGCCGAGCGCGTCCTTGAAGCCGCGGCCGCGCAGCTCTTCCGTGAACCAGTGCGGTCGCGGGTACGAGCCGGTGATCGTGGTGGGCAGGATCCGGTCGCGGGTGGCGTCGAGCACGGGCCCGACTCTGATGCCGCGCTCCGCGGCTGTCAAGCCCCACCCCCGGACCCTCGCGGGGCTCGGCCACGCGTATTCGTCTTTGCCCGTTGATCGGCCGTGGCGCCCGCGGCTATCATCAGCGGCGATGGCTCCGATGATCGCCAGCGCCTCGCGGCATCTCGCGCGTGACCCCGTGATGCGCGCGCTCATCCGCCGTCACGGCCCGTGCGGCCTGGCGCCCGACCGCCGCTCGCCCTACGAGACGCTGACGCGCGCCATCGCCCATCAGCAGCTCAACGGGCGCGCCGCCCAGACCATCCTCGCCCGCTTCGTCGCCCTCTTCCCGAGCAAGCGATTCCCCGCGCCGGCGGCGGTGCTGGCGGCGCGGGCGGCCACCCTGCGCCGCGCCGGGTTCTCGCGCGCCAAGGTGCGCGCCGTCAAGGACATCGCCCGCCACGCGCTTGCGGGCGTGGTGCCGACGCGGCGCGCCTGCCGCCGGCTCGGCGACGACGAGATCATCGAGCGCCTGACGCGGATCCACGGCGTGGGCCGGTGGACCGTGGAGATGCTGCTCATCTTCACGCTGGGGCGGCTCGACGTGCTGCCGGTCGACGACTTCGGCGTGCGCGAGGGCTTCCGCTGTGCCTACGGCCGCCGCACGCGGCCCACCCCGAAGGCGCTCGCCGCGTACGGCGAGCGCTGGAAGCCGTACCGCTCGGTGGCGGCCTGGTATCTCTGGCGGGCGGCCAGCGACGCGCGGCGGGCGGCGAAGTAGACCGCGGACGTGGTCAGCGCCGTGAGCCGGTGACACGGAGGGACGTCATGACGGCAAGCCAGAGCGACAAGGCCGCCCGCTTCCGCGCGCTGCACCAGGGACCGGGCGCCTTCGTGATTCCTAACCCATGGGATGCGGGCTCGGCGCGCATCCTGGCCCGGCTCGGCTTCCAGGCGCTGGCGACGTCGAGCGGCGCCTCCGCGGGCGTTCTCGGCCGGCGCGACGGCCAGGTGACGCGCGACGAGGCACTCGCGCATGCCCGCGCCATCGCGGCGGCGACCGACCTTCCTGTCTCGGCCGATCTGGAGAAGGGCTTCGGCGACGCGCCGGCGGCGGCGGCGGAGATCATCCGCCTGGCCGCTGGCGTGGGGCTGGTCGGCGGCTCGATCGAGGACGCGACCGGCGACAAGGAGAAGCCGCTCTACGACATCGGACAGGCGACCGAGCGCGTGGCGGCGGCGGCGCAGGCGGCGCGCGCGCTCCCCTTCGCGTTCACCTTGACCGCGCGGGCCGAGAACTTCCTGCGCGGCAACCCGAGCCTGGACGACACGATCAAGCGTTTGCAGGCGTTCGAGAAGGCGGGTGCCGACGTGCTGTTCGCGCCCGGCCTGCCCGATCTGGCGGCGGTGCGCGCGGTCTGCGCCGCGGTGTCGAAGCCGGTCAACTTCATGGTCGGCATCAGGGGCAAGTCGTTCACGGTGGCCGAGCTCACGGCGGCCGGCGTGAGACGCATCAGCCTCGCCACCTCGCTCTATCGCGCGGCGATGAGTGGCCTGCTCGACGCCGCCCGTGAGGTGAAGGACAAGGGCACCTTCGGCTACCTCGACCACTCCATGACCACCCCGGAGGTGAACGCCTTCATGCAGGGCTGATACGACACCGCATCCCCCGTGGGGTCAGGCGCTGGGCTTACGCGTTGCCCGCTGCGAACGGGCGAAGGGGCTGTTCCCGGCCTCGGCTGGCGACCGAACAGCCGGGAACGGCTTTTATGTTGCCTACGCTCCGGCCCAAGGAGCGAGCGCGCCGGCCAGATATCCGCGGAGCAATTGTGGAGGGGACATGGGAGCGACCAGCACGGCCTCGAGCGTTCCGCGTTCACGCTCTCCGGCCACGACGTCGACCGCGGTGACCGTGACCGACAAGAGCCCGAGCAAACCACGGCCTGCGCCGTCATGCACATCATGGTTTTCTGGTCCAGCACGCTCAGATCGGCGTTGCTGAGGAAGAGGTGCACGAGCACGCGGCACCGGCGCCGACTAACGCCCGGACCAACGCCTCGGGATGCAAGTCAGCGGGTTTCGGCGTGAGCACCAAGCGCTCGGACTCCGGGACCGTCGCGGTCGAGTAGAGCCCGAGCTCCGTGGCGACGCGCTGGGCGAGAACGGCGTCGCTGACTCTCACGTCAAGCCTCGGAGTGAGCTTCAGGTGCTTGCCGAGCTCCGCCGCTGTGCCCTGCGCCACCAGTCGACCCTCGCTGAGAATGCCGACGCGCGCGCAGACCTGGCCGACCTGGTCCAGCGCATGACTCGACAACATCCCGGTCGCCCCCTCGTCATCGTTGACGGCCTGAACGAGCTCGAGCAGGTCGCGCTGGCCCATTGGATCCAGACCGAGGGTGGGCTCATCGAGAAAAAGCACGCGGGGACGGTGGACCAGCGCGCGGGCGATCCCCAATCGTACCCGCATGCCCCGCGACAGGGTCGCGATCGGGCTCGACCGGCGCTCGATCGGGCCGACGCGCTGGGGAAGACGCTCGATCCGCGGTCCTGCCTCGACGCGAGCCACGCCGTAGAGATCGGCGAAAAATCGCAGGCACTCTACGGGCGTCATCCATCCGTAGTATCCGGTCGACTCCGGAAGGAGCCCAACAACCGACCGGACCGCCTCTCGGCCGGCACTGAGATCGCGCCCCGCCACGCGCGCTGGCCCGCCGGACGGGCGCAGAAGTCCGACGAGCAAGCGGATCGTGGTGGTCTTCCCGGCCCCGTTGGGGCCGAGAAGACCGAAGGTCTCACCCGCCTTCACCTCGAGCGCGAGGTCCCTGACCGCCGTGCGCCCCGGGTACTCCTTCGTCAGGCCCCGCGTCTCGATGATGTTCACTCGTCGTCCTCGTCCTCGTGGGCGTCGGCGCCCGCGACCTCCACGTGGAGCACGGCGCCGGTGCCGGCATCGACCTTGACGTCGTTGACCTGGCCGGCCGCGGCCATGATCTCCACGCCGTACACGAGGTTGCCGTTTTCATTCTCGAGCGCCGTCCCGAGCGCCGTCCCCGGCACCCGGCCCAGTGCCGCCGCGGTGGCCTGGACCACATCGATCTTCGCGAGTGGGGCGAGACGTGCCGCCTCTGCCGACTCGCCGTGCCGCGCGCCACGCTCCTCACGACCTTCGCCTCTTCGACCACCGTTCTGGTCGGTCACCTGGATCGAGGACTTGTACGCTGGCTGTTCCTTGGATGCTCCGTTCGTCACCGCAACGGCGCCGAGGACTCCGGATCCCAGCACGACCACCGCCGCTCCCGTCACGATCGCTCCCTTCGTTGTCATCACTCGTCCTCCTTGGTGGACTCTGAGTCTGTTTGACTCTGAGACCGAGGCTACCGCGTGCAACCTTGCGCCAACCTGTCCTGGGCATTACAGATTCGAAGGGTGGTGCCTACCGGTGGGACGGTGAGGGCGCCGGGAAGGAGAGGGTGAAGCGCGCGCCGTTTCCGGGCTCGCTCGAGACGTCCGCGCGGCCTTTGTGCGCGTGGACGACCGCTCTGACCAGGCTCAAGCCGAGGCCGAGTCCCCGCCGGGCGCGGCCTGGATCGCCGCGATAGAGGCGATCCCAGATTCTCGGCAGGTCCGTCGGAGCAATCCCGATCCCGGTGTCTTCCACCACGATCACGACGTGCTCGTGCTCCGCGTAGGCCGTGAGATCGACCCGCCCCCCGCGTCCCGTGTACTTGACGGCATTGTCGACCAGATTCGCCATCACCTGGCGCATCCGGTTGCGATCCGCCGTCAGGCTCAGGTCACGCGGTGCGGTGGCCTCGATCCGGATGTCGTTGTCCTCGGCAATGTCCCGGTAGAGCTCGAGCGTGTCCTCAAAGAGCGCCCGGACATTGACGGTGTCCAGGTCCAGCGTCAGGGCACCGGTCTCCGCCTCGGAGATATCCATGAGCGTGTTGAGCATGGTGAGCACGCGGTCGGACTCCTCGACGCAGTCGGCAAGGGCGTCTCGGCTCGCGCGCCCGTCCGTCTCCGCTCGGAGCGCGACCTCCGCGATCCCGCGCAGCCTCGCCATGGGCGTCCGCAAATCATGCGCGACCGCATCCAGCGCCGCCCGCATTCCGTGGATCAGCGCCGCGATCCTCTCCAGCATTCCATTGAACAGAACTCCGAGCTCGTCCAGCTCGTCGCCGGTGCCCCGTGTCGCGACCCTGGCCTCCATCGCTCCGGACTCGATGGCGTGGACGGTGTGGATCAACTGACGAATCGGCTGGAGGGCGCGCGTCGCCAGATACGCGCCGCCGGCCATCCCCACGCCTCCGATCGGAACCAGGATGCCGACCACGATCCACGTGAACTGCTCCAGCACGGTGTCGCGGCGCTCCGTGGTCGAGCCCACCTGAAGCACCGCGCCATCGGACGCCCGCATCGAAACGATCTCGAGGATTGCGTCATCGTCGCGGGCGGGGATCGCGACCCAGTGGTTCTTCGTCGTCATCGCGGGGCGTTCGAGACGAGTGAGATCGAAATCAGCCCACTGATCTGGCGTGGTGATGAAGAGCGTGTGGTCCGCCGGCCGCGCTATGCGAACGAGAAAGGGACGCCGCCTGGCAATCCGTTCCTCGAACAGCACCTTACGCTCGAGCTCCTCCCGGCCACCCAGCTCGTACTGAGCCACCAGCTCCCGGACCTTCGCCTCGAGCCGATCACGATCCTGCCGTTGGAGAGATGAGACAAGGAGCAGGTAGGCGAGTCCGAACAACACGGCAGCGCCGACGACGAAGAACGCCGCGTACCACGCGGCGAGCCGGAACCAGATCGTCCTCGGTCTCAGCTCACGGAGCCTTGATAACATAGCCGACCCCCCGGAGCGTGTGGAGCAGCTTCGTGGGGAACTCGCGGTCGACCTTCTGCCGCAAGCGCGACACGAGCACGTCGACCACGTTGGTCTGGGGGTCGAACCCGTATCCCCACACGTGTTCCAGGATCATCGTCTTGGAGAGCGGACGGCCCGCGTTCCGCATCAGGAACTCGAGGAGCGCGAACTCTCGCGGCTGCAGATCCAACCGGCGGCCGTCCCGAGTGACCTCGCGCGTGAGCAGGTCCATCGCGAGGTCACCGAGCGTCAGCCGCGTCGGCTCGGCGGTCGCCGTCGCCCTTCGGATGAGGGCCTGGACACGCGCCAGCAGCTCCGAGAAGGCGAAGGGCTTCGTGAGATAGTCGTCACCGCCGCGCTGAAGCCCTTTCACGCGGTCGTCCACGGAGCGCTTGGCGCTCAAGATGAGTACGGGCGTCAGAATCTTCTCCCGTCGCAGCGTCTCGATCATCGCGAGGCCGTCCATGCCCGGCAGCATGATGTCGACGATAGCGGCGTCGTACGGTTCGGTGTGCGCCAGTGCGAGAGCCTGCTCGGCGTTCGCGGCCCGATCCACGGCCAATCCCGCCTGCTTCAGCCCCATGGCGAGGAACGAGGTGATCTTCGGATCATCTTCCACGACGAGCACCCTCATCATTCGTCTCCCCGGCTCAAGTCTACGGGCAAGGAGCCGATGCCGCGCCCGGACCGCCGTTCATCTTAGTCCCGCCGGAACGCGCGCCGCCGCATCGACCGTCTAAGGAAGTACATCACGACGACCGCGCCCGCCACGAGGACAAGCGCGGCGGCGGCGAGCCACCCGTATCGGGAGATGACGGCGGACGCGACGTGGCCCAGCCAGTAGCCGGCGAGACCCACGGCCGTCGCCCCTGCGATTCCGCGCGCGGCGTTCCAGAGCATGAAGCGCCACCAGTCCATGCGGGGAATGCCGGCGATCCAGGCCGCGCTGACGCGTAGGCCGGCGATGAAGCGCGCGAGAAAGACCGTCTTGCCGCCGTGGCGCGCGACGAATCGTTCGGCCCTCGGCAGGATGCGCTCCGCGTAGGGTCGGAGGAGCGCAAAACGGTCTAGCAGGCGACGTCCGCCCCAGCGCCCCAGCCAGTACCCGGCATTGTCGCCCAGGATAGCGGCGACCGCTGCGACGAGGATGACCCAGCCGATATCGAAGTATCCCTGCGACGCCAGAACACTGGCGCTGATGAGACTGGTCTCTCCGGGCCCCGGTACGCCCGCCGACTCGAGGGCGACGGCGAGAAAGAGGCCGACCAGACCATACGTCGCGATGAGATGAGCCATGACCTGCACCGGCCAGCCGTGACGGCTGGCCGCTACCCTTCGATCGAGCCTCCTGATGACGGATGCAATCGTCCAGGCAGCTGGCGGGACCGTTCCATGCTTCGTCGCCGCAAGACCGGAATCATGAGCAGTGAGACGGCGAGGAAGCCGGCGGCGAGCCCGAGGATCGAGAAGTCTTCACCGGGCCAGTGGAAGCCGAGCCCCTCGCCCACCCAGAACACCCCGAAGCTTCCGATCAGAACTCCGACCGCGAACTTCAGCGTGTTCTCCGGCACCCGCGCGAGCGGTCGGTGCAGGGCCAAACCGGCAAGCGCGACCACGAGGCCGGCGGCCGCGGCCCCCAGGCTGGCCGCGATCATCATGTGACCGGCGGTTCCGACGGCAAGCACGATGAACACGATCTCGAGGCCCTCGAGCACCACGGCCTTGAAGGTCGTGACGATCGCGATGGTGTTCCACCGGATGACTGTCGTGGCTCCGCCCCCGCGTAGAGCCGCCGTCGCGCTCTCGAACGCTTTTCCCTCGTCGTGAAGGGGGATGATTCCTGCCGCCCGCAGCACGGCCTTCCGTAGCCAACTCAGGCCGAAGAGCAAGAGCAGCAGCCCGATGACCAGCTGAAGCACCGTGATCGGAATGACGCCGAGCGCGGGGCCAAGGAGAACGACGAGCGCGGTCAGGACCGTGAGTCCGCCCGCCGTTCCAAGGAGCGCTGACCTCCATCCGCGCACCGTGCCGACGGCGAGGACGATCGTCAACGCCTCGACGAACTCGACCAGTGATCCGAGAAACGCCGCCGTCACCGATGGCCCGATATGAATCCAGTTGATCATTCTGCGCACCCTCCACGGTGCCTCATCCGGTTCACTGTTCTTCGATCCACACCCCGACCGTACGCTTCGCGCTACAATGCAGGAAATGCATTCTCTTCACGTGGAGATGCCGCAGATGAATTGGCGGGCCTTCGATCTGAATTTGCTGATCGTGTTCGACGGCGTCATGCAGGATCGCAGCGTGACGCGCGCGGCGAAGCGCCTTGGCATGAGCCAGCCCGCTATGAGCCACGCGCTCAACCGATTACGCTATCTGCTGAAGGACGAGTTGTTCGTCCGGACGCCCAAAGGGATGCTGCCGACGCCTCGCGCCGAGCAGCTCGCGCTGCCGCTCCGCCATGCTCTGGCCGAGATGCAGCGGGCTCTCGAGCCAGACAGATTCGTCCCGGCCAAGGCCGATCGACGTTTCACGCTCGCCATCGACAACTACGCGGCTGTGGTGCTCGCGGCGCCGCTTGTCGCCGCCGTGTCGGTGGCGGCTCCGTCGGTGCAGCTCGATCTCCGGCCGAGCGGCACGCTCGATGTCGTCGATCGCCTCGACAACGGGGATCTCGACCTGGCGATCGGTAACGTCGAGAACGCCGGAGAGCGGTTCGGAACCACGCTGCTTCTCGAGGACCGATTCGTCACCGTGATGCGACCGAGACACCCCGCCGGCCGGGGAAACCTCTCGGCTGAGATGTTCGCCGGCCTGCCGCACCTCGCGATCTCATCGAGTGGGGAGGACACTAGCTTCATCGACCGCTCGCTTGGGGCGCGTGGCCTGAAGCGGCGGATCGTTCTCCGCGCGCCCTACCTTTCCGCGGGGGCCATCCTCGCGGGATCCGATATGGTGGCCACGCTGAGCCGTCGGATCGCCGAGCAGTTTGTCCGGAGTCACGCGCTCCAACTCCGCGAGCTGCCCATCAAGTCGCCGATCGTCCGGACAGCGATACTGTGGCATCGGACGCTTGACAATCATCCCGCCCACTGCTGGGTTCGCGACGTCATCGTCTCCGTGAGCAGGAGCGTCTAAGGCTCACACGACCGATGGAAGCGAGGGTTTCCCCCGTCTTTTGACCCAGCGCCCCGCGCCCGTGCAGCGACAGCCCGGACACGCGTCGATTCAGCTGACCGTGGCGGTGCCACCCGAAGCGCCGCCGAACCGGTGCCCAAAGCCCCGTACCTCTCATCGACGCTGTTCGTCATCGCTGTTGTCCGCCAGACCCCATCGCAAACGCGAGCAGGGCGAGATGGCCTGTCCTGCACATTGGGACGCCGCGCGACTCGCCGCCGTTACATCTCATCGACTCCGCGAGCGGTCCACCGTCACCGAGGCTCGGTCGCTTTTCTCGAGACGGCGCTGCCACCGTAATGGGCCGCGGTGGGTTGCCTAGCTATGGGCGACCGTGACGACGCGCGGCGGTACCTCGAGAACTGGCAGGACGAAGTCGACAGCGCAGCGGAGTATCGTGCAGCCGCCCCGGCCGCCGGTGCCCGATGCCCGATAACGGCGTTTGTGTCGCCATCTTTGGGCACGCGCTGCTCCCGGTGATCACCGTGTCGGGCATCGTGGTGGGATTCGTGCTCGGCGGCGCGGTCGCCGTCGAGCTGGCTTTCGGGGTACCGGGTCTCGGCACCGCGCTCGTCAAGGCGATCGTCGAGGGTGACATCGTGGTCGTGCAGAACCTCGTCCTCCTCTACGGCGTCATCTTCATGGTGGTCAACATCCTCGTCGACCTGAGCTACGCTCCTCGTCGCGCCCCAGAACCCGCTGAAGACCGACTTCCGCCGCCTGACCCGGCCGCCCGACGCCACCAGCTACTTCGTGTCCTTTCGGTGGGCGTGCGTGAATTAGCCTGACCGCGCTTGCTATTGTCCGTTCATCCATTGACCCGCTCGCGAGGGCGAGGA
>Ga0209515_10008012_pt1 | contig 12511 bp, 11 predicted proteins | sample Subgroupgradi54m_FD_187454 | JGI IMG/M metagenome (GOLD analysis project Ga0209515, IMG submission 187454) | Subsurface groundwater microbial communities from S. Glens Falls, New York, USA - GMW60B uncontaminated upgradient, 5.4 m (SPAdes)... ... | reverse complement strand
AGAACGGGTCCGACGGTGAGGGATGAAGGCTAGGGGAGCGATCCGGATTAGATACAATCTTATTTGTTTTATCTGGAGGATTTTCAAGACGCTTAAAACTACTCTGAAAATTCTCTTAGACAAATTTGTATCAAAAAAGATTGCTAAATACCCGAGAATGAAAAGTGGCAAAATCACTAATAAATTTTGTAATGTTACTTTTCATCGGGAATAGTCCTAGCAGTAAACGCTGTGAGCTATGTGTTACATATTCTTAGGGAATATGTAGTGCCGAAGCGAAGGCATTAAGCTCACCACCTGGGAAGTACAGTCGCAAGACCGAAACTTAAAGGAATTGGCGGGGGCGCACCACAAGGGGTGTAGTGTGCGGTTCAATTGGATTCTACGCCGGGAATCTTACCATGAGCGACGGCAGAATGAAGGTCAGATTAAAGGTTTTACCTAACGAGCCGAGAGATAGTGCATGGCCGCCGTCAGTTCGTGCTGTGAAGTGTCCTGCTAAGCCAGGCAACGAACAAGACCTATACCTACATTTGCCAACATCTCAATTTGAGGAGTGAGCACAATGTAGGGACTGCCCGGGAAACTGGGAGGAAGGTGTAGGCAACGGTAGGTCCGTATGCTTCGAATCTCATGGGCTACACGCGCGCGACAATGGTCGGAACAATGGGATGCAACTCTGAAAAGAGAAGCCAAACCTCTAAATCCGATCTCAGTTCAGATTGAGGGCTGCAACTCGCCCTCATGACGCTGGAATCCCTAGTAATCGCGTTTCAACATGACGCGGTGAATACGTCCCTGTGCCTTGCACACACCGAAATAAATGTGCCAAGCAGCTTACAAAGCTAGTTGGTGAAAATCCAAACTTGTAGTCAAAATAGCAGGCGTTGTTTCGTAAGAGAAACGCTGAAGGGCTTGAGACAAAATCCAGCCTCTTATCTTGTAAGAGATGCATAAAAGCAAAGTGAAGATGACACGTATTGCGGGTCGGTGGTACGTGGAAATCTTGTTAACAACACTTTAATTGGATGGACGAAAAAGTTTTGTAAGTGACCTTGGGAGATCCTATTTAAAAAAACTTAAATAGGAAGTCAGCTTATCTCATAGTACCTTTTTAGGGAAGGGGATAAACCTCGATGCTAAACAAAGAATATGTGCTTGGACTAGTTGATGGTGAAGGTTCTTTTAATGTCTCAATAAATGACAAAAAAAGGAAAGCTAAAATCAGTTTAAGATTTAGTTTAAAACTTCGTCATCAAGACAAGGAGATCTTAGAAAAACTTCAGGAATTTTTTGAATGTGGAAATATTTACATTCAAAGAGACAAAAGAGCAAATCACTCTTTATGTTATAGATTTGAAGTTCAAAATAAGAAAGAAATCTTTGAAAAAATAATTCCATTTTTCGAAGAAAATTCTCCTTTGATACCAAGTAGAAAAAAAGACTTTGAATTGTTCAAGGAAATTGCAAGTTTATCAAAAGATAAATTTCAAGACTTAGATAAAATCGAAGTTTAAAAAAACAAATGCATTTGGGGCTCGCTGTATACGGGAAAACCGTCTGTACAGTGGGAACGTGAAGTAGCTTATAAAAGCGAAAAGCAATGCCCGTCAAGCCAACCGAGCAGGGTTTAGGTGAGAGTTAATTTTTTGATTAATTCGAACCTGAGTTCAGTAAGGTGGGCTAAGTCGTCACAAGGTAACTGTAGGGGAACCTGCAGTTGGATCACCTCCTATAATTTTTTATTACTTATTCACAAGTCTATAAAGCTCATATATTATAAATGGTAAAAAAAGGGCCAGTAGCTCAGCCCGGAAGCTGTAAGCTAGGAAATAGAGCACTCCCTTTGCAAGGGAGGGGCCTCGGGTTCGAAAGTAAATTTGCAAGAATTTATCGAAGGTCCCGACTGGTCCATACTTAATGATGCTCATAAACTTTGAGTTATGGGTTGAAGGTTACTTTTTTATATTAAAGTAACCATGCATAGGCAGATTACATGTCCTACACTATTGGATGGATAGCTAGGCTTAGGAAAGCGAAGAAGGGCGTGGCAAGCTACGATATTGCTCGAGCGAGACGCATGCAGTCTGAGAACTCGAGATTCCTGAATGAGACTTCTTTCCGCAAGGAGCTTAGTAATAAGCGCGGACGCAGGGGACTGAAACGTCTTAGTACCTGCAGGAAAAGAAATTAATAAAGATGCTGCTAGTAACAGCGAGCGAACGCAGCAGAAGGCAAACTGAATGCTACCAGAAATGGATAGTAGATGTGGTGTTGTAAGAACTGCTTTTAGTCTTAGCTAGTTGAGTCGAAGTTTTCTGGAATGTTATACCTTAGAAGGTGAAAGTCCTGTAGACGAAAACTAGAAAGATGTGCAGTATTCTTGATTAGGGCTTATCGGAAATTAAGTCTGAAATTGGGAGGCATTAACTTCCAACCTTAAATATTTCCTAAGACCGATAGCGTACTAGTACAGCGATGGAAAGCTGAAAAGAACCCATAACAGGGTGTGAAAAGAACTTGAAATCCAATAGATATAATGTGGTGCTGCTCTTAGGAGTTGCACCTTACGTTTCGAATAACGGGCCAGGGAGTGTACCTAAGTGGCGAGGTTAATCTATAACAGAGAAACCGAAGCAAAAGCAAGAACCCGCAATTTATGAGGGGTGTGGTATGAAAATGCCATGAGTCACTTGGATACGACCCGAAACCGCTCGATCTAATCCCGGACAAGGTGAAGCACTAGTAATGGTGTGGAGGCCTGCAGAGGTTCTGTGTGCAAGCGTTCTTCTGATCTAGGATTAGGGGTGAAAAGCCAATCGAGAGCGGTGATAGCTGGTTCCCACCGAAGTTGACCTTAGTCAAGCCTCAAGGGAGATAGCTGAGATGGTACAGCTACGGATTAAGAGTTTAGGGGAGTAAAATCCTCGATTTTTTGTCCAACTCAAAATGTCTCAGCGTCGTAGATCTTGGGAGACGGCGGCAGTGCGGTAAACGTCTGTCACGAGAGGGGAACAACCCGGACTGAAATTAAGGTCCCAAAATACTAATTAAGTGTTAAAGGATTAAAGGTGTGTGTTACCATAAACAGAAGGGAGGTTTGCTTAGAAGCAGCAATCCTTTAAAGAAAGCGTAATAGCTCACCTTTCGAGGTAACATGCCCTGAAAATGTACGGGGCTAAATTAGTTACCGATATTTCAGACTTAATCAAATATGATTAGGTGGTAGGTGGGTGTGTTATTGGGGTAGAAGTTTTTATCTAAGTAAAAATCAACCCAATAACAATAAGAATCCTGGCGGTAGTAGGATCTAAATAGCGTGAGAATCGCTAATACCGAAAGGGCAAGGGTTTCTTAGCAATATAAATTAGCTAAGAGTAAGTTGATCCTAACTGAGCTCATAACATGACGCTCGGGAAAGGGAAAAAGGTTAAGATTCCTTTACTACTTGAGTACATAATGGCAACACAAGTTTAATATCTGACGCTTTGGGCTAGATTTACACTGTTAAAAGTGTTAACTGAGATAAACCAAGGGAGTATTGTAATAATGAGAACTTGGTTAAACTTAGGAACAGCAAGTTTATGATTTGTTTGATTGATGCCTGGAGCCAGTGAAAAAGATATTAATCGAATCTCAAGTAATCATACCCAGAACCAACACAAGATTTATAAAGGAGTAAATCTTGCTTACCCTATGGAACTTATTAACTATCTCTATAATCTTCATAAAAAAGAAGATAAAAACTGGAGATCTTGGATAAGAGCATCTGGCAATGATTTACATAAATGTTTTTATGAATCTCTTTTAAAAATAAAAAATGATCAACATAAAACATTTGTTGTTATTGCTAATGAACTTGGTATTACATATAAAATGTTACAAGATTGGATCAGTGGAAGAAAAGCTATACCTTTATGGGTATTAAAAAAAATTGAAGAGACAACAAAAACTGATTTAAAAAGTAAGATTGAAAAATTAAAAGTTTATGGCTCACAAGATATTAAAAAACCAGTTCTTAATGCTAATTACATAGAAATAATTGGCAGACATTGTGGAGATGGTTCATGTGGGGTCTATAACAATACTTATAGGGTTAATATAAAAGAAAATGAATCGTTGCTAAAGGATCATATAAGGTGTATTAATGATGCTTTAGGGATAGATGTGAAAATAAAATTCGCAGAAAATGTATTCTTCATTGATATTAACTCTAAAATCTATAGTAGAATAATAACGGAGATATTTAATATCCCGTTGGGGGGAGAAAAAACCTATAGTGTTGTAGAACCAGATGTTATTAAATCATTACCTCTAGAAAAAAGAAAATATTTTTTAAGAGGATTAATAGATACAGATGGTTGGATAAGTTACGACAAATCAAATAAAACTTATATTCTTGGATTTAAAGTTGTGAATAAGTATTTAGCAAATTCAGTTTACGAAATACTTAGCTTACTTAAATTTCCAGCAAAAAAGAAAATAAAAGGAAAATATTTCCAAGTTGAAGTTATTGGAAAAGCTAATGTAAAAAAATATTTGCAAGTAGTAGGTTCCAAAAATAATAGGGTTTTAAGCAAGTTTCTTGTATAGAACTGTTGAGTGGTGCCCCTAGGTGAGAAGCCTAAGGTATGAAGGTGTAATCTAACTGAGGGAACTCGACAAATTAGTCCCGTATCTTCGGTATAAGGGATCCCTGCGATCGTACGCAAGTGCGATTACAGGGCGCAGTGACTAGGGAGGTCCGACTGTTTAACAAAAACATAGCTTTCCGCAAGCCTGTAAAGGTGTATATGGAAAGCCACGTCTGCCCAGTGCTAATATCCGACACCCTTTTTCAAGAGGACAAAGGATTAGTAAACGGCGGGAATAACTATAATTCTCTTAAGGTTGAACAGAATATGAACTGCCTTATCAAAATCGAGCCATATGCTGGAACCTCTCGTTGAAAGATAATTAGGAAATTGTTTTAGAAATAGAACAACAAAAACTGAAAATATTATCTGGAGAGAAAATCAGCAGGAAAGACTTCTTAATTTTTTAAGAAGAATCCTCCGAGACCAAACGCTCGACATCTCTTAAAAAGATGAAGATAGAGTCCGATCCTAGCAGTGATGTTAGGAGTTGCATAGAAATATGTAACCGCCTTATTTTTTAATAAGGTCTTAAAGTAACAGGAATGAGCGAAATGCCTTGTCGTTTGAATGACGACCTGCATGAACGGCGTAACGAGATCTCCATTGTCCCCAGTTAGAAGCCTCCGAACACACTATTCCGGTGTAGATGCCGGATTCCTCTAGTGGGACGCAAAGACCCCATGGAACTTCACTGCAACCTGTTGCTGTGATATGGATACTAGTGTGCAGAGTAGACAGGAGTCATTTGAAACTCAGTCGCTAGATTGAGCGTAGACAAAATTGAGACACTGTCCTTTAGTATCTATACCACTAACTGTAAAAGAACAACTGCAGGTAGGCAGTTTGGCTGGGGCGGCACCCTGCTGAAAAGGTATCAGTAGGGCCCAAAGGTCAGCTCATTTGGGTTAGAAATCCAAAGTAGAATGCAAAGGTAAAAGCTGGCTTAACTGTGCTGCAAACACGCAAGCGGCGCAGGAACGAAAGTTGGGCTTAGCGAACCCTTATGTCCTTTTTAATGAGGGCTAAGGATGACAGAAAAGCTATCCTGGGGATAACAGAGTTGTCGCGCCTAAGAGCTCGAATCGACGGCGCGGTTTGCTACATCGATGTCGGCTCGTCGCATCCCGGTCGTGCAGAAGCGACCAAGGGTGGGGGTGTTCACCCATTAAAGCGGCTCGTGAGCTGGGTTCAGAACGTCAACATACAGGCGTTGCTTGAGAGTAATCTTATGAAAAATAAAATTGGCTCATATCGGTGAAACCTTAACTTTTTTAAACTGTAAAAGTTATGGTAATACCGAGGGAAGGTGTGGCTTATGGAATTAGTAAAACTTGCAAATTAATTTTATTAATTCAATTTAAGTAAGTCATTACCCCTGTAGAGACTGAAGCTATAAGCTAAGAGTTTTACAAATTTTGTAAGGCTAATACGCCAATCTCCTGTTCTGCAAGAATAGGATGAAGGTATAGTCCATGCCGTATGGAAACATATGGAATAACATGCGTGAGACAGTTTGTTCGATATCTGCTAGAGGTGTTTTGTGTCTGAGGGGAAGGACCATTTAGTACGAGAGGAACGATGGTTCGGAGCCACTGGTGATCTGTTGTCTTACAAGGCAGGCAGAGCAGCTACGCTCTACATGGATAAGTCCTGAATGCATCTAAGGACGAAGCCATCCTCGAAAATAGACACATCAAGCGGCTCTAAGAGAGAGCGTTGATAGGACTGTGGTGTACGCACCAAGGTAACGAGGTGTTCAGCCAGCAGTTACTAATAGCTTGAAAAAACATGTAATCTGTCTGTGTATGGTTTTTCTTTAATTTTTTTTAAATTAATCTCTAAAATAAATATTATTATAAATTCCAAAATATTCTTTATTTAGGGTGATTTAATTGAGTTTAATGCAAGAATTTAAAGAATTTCTAGATGAATATAAAATTATAGGACTAGCAGTTGCATTTATCATAGGTGTTGCAGCGACGGCATTAATTCAGTCACTTGTTAACAATATAATTATGCCACTTATCACACCTTTTATTCCAGGTGGAGGATGGCAGACTGCAACATTTAAATTAGGTCCAATTGTAATTGGATGGGGAGCATTTTTAGGATCATTAATAAATTTTATAATTATTGCACTTGTGGTTTTTATGATAGCGAAGAAAATATTAAAAGAAGAAAAAGTTACAAAAGAATAATTTTTATTTATTTTTTTAATTCTAAAACAAAATCTTTAAAAATAGGTAAATCTTATTATTTTTGTAGGTAGACAACCTAACTACGGGTCATAAGAATTTTATGGAAATGATAGAATTCTTTTAAAGATCTGAGGAAAGTCCGTCCACCAAAAACTTTTGGGAAAAGTCTTGAAAGTTGAAAGCGCAGTTTGAAAAAGTTCCAGTAATGGAAGTCAACCACTCAGAAACGCTACTCCCTTATATTAAAGAAACTTTTAAAAAAAGTTTCATCAAAAATATGTGGCTTGCGAAGTTTCTCGTGAGAGAAATGAGATAACCAGCTGAATTGATATAAGGAAAAGTTGAAACGGTGAGAACCTGCTGGTGCAAGTTCTCAAGAACGCTTAGTAGAATGTTAGGATAGTCTGTTCTCTTCAAGAGAAGACTCAACAGAAGACGGCTTATTGCCTACCTACACTTTTTTTAGAAAACCTTTTAAAGTTAAAAATTATTAAAATAATATGGCTCAAGATAAAATAAGTATGCCTAGTGGAATGGGGGGTTTAGTAAGATATTTTGATGATTATAAAAGTAAGATAGAATTTAAACCAGAACATCTTACTATAATAATTGTTTTAGTTATAATTGCTGAAATCTTACTTCATTTATTATAAAATGTTTCCTGGAATAAATCCTAAACAAATGCAAAAAGTTATGCAGCAGTTAAATGTTAAACAGGAAACTATTGATGCTTCTGAAGTTATTATAAAAGGTAAAAAAAATTTTATTATAAGAAATCCTGAAGTTACTAAAGTAAATATGATGGGGCAAGAAATTTTGCAAGTTGCTGGGAAACTTGAAGATTATATTAATGAAGAAGATATTAAAATTATAATGGAACAAGCAAATGTTTCTAGGGAAAAAGCAATAAAAGCATTAAATGAAAATAACCAAGATATTGCAGCTTCTATTATTAGTTTAAAAGATTAAATTATTCTTAGAAAATAAAAAACTTTATAAATAACCACTTTATAATAATAACTAGAGTTTAGCAAGATATTTATAGAAGTTATAATATACTTCAATAAATGCGCGAAATTTCTGAGTCTCTTTTTGAAGCAAACAGACTGATTAAGACCGCGGACCACCTTGCTTATGTAACTTACCCTTTAATTAAGGATAATAAATTAATAATGACAATAACCGAAAATTTAGCAGAAGCTATGATGAAAGCAGTTAATGCATTATTGTATTATGATAAATATTATAAAAGAATAAGCAGTCTTCCTGTAGATTTCAGATCTAGATTGGAAATATTTAGAACAAACTGCGCTCCAAGATATAAAATAAATGTAAATTACTTGTCTTTAATCAAAGATTTAAAAGAATTGCAAGAAGCAAGAAAAAATGCAAGCATGGAATTTGTAAGGAAAGACCAGTATGTAATTACTGAAAATAATTTTAAGATGAAAACGTTAACTTATCAAAAAGTAAAAGATTATGTAAATTTAAGTAAAACTTTTATAAATCAAATAAACACTATTTTAAAAAATGTCCAAACTCAACGAAGCTAAAGAAGAAATCAAAAGAGCAGACCATTTGCTGTTTGTTACTTTGAAGTATACTAGAACTACAGATGTAATTAAAAATGCTATAGCTAGATTGATTAATTCTTATGATAATGCAGTTATTCATGCCTTAGAAGTTTTAAAAGAGAAAAAGAAAATTAAAGAGATTCCTCTTACCCCAATTTCTAGAGCTGAACTTTTACGCGATAATAATAAAAGAGATATAATGATACTTGATTTCCTGAATAATTATTTTTTATTAAGAAAAATTTACCGTGCAGAATATACTAAAAAAGAAGAATTTAGAAAAAATGTGGCTTTGACTGTAATGCATAATGACGATGTTATAGAGATTAATATTGAAACTCTAGAAGAAATTTATAATAAAACTAAAGAGTTTGTTGAATATATTTCTGAAAAGTACAAATAAAATTATAATTTTTTAAACATTGAAATACATTTGCCGAATTCCTGATAACCTCTTCTTTTGTAATAGTTGATTACATCATTATTATTTTCTAATACAAATATATTAGCTTCTTTATAACCTCTTTTTCTTAATTTTTCCTCAGCTTCTTTCATCAATAAACTACCAATTCCTTTATTTCTATATTCTTTCCTAACTGCAAGATGCCATATAAAAGCAGCCCAACCATCTTCATTAACATAAACATTACCAACAACTTTATTATCAGTTTCTGATACAATTATTGATTCAGGATCTCTTTTAATTTTAGCTTCTAAATTTTCCCTAGTATCATTTACATCAAATAAATTGCCTTCTTCAAGATTTAATTTGATATCGTCATAATCTGAACCAATGTAATCTCTGATTTTGACCATTATTTTCAGAAAATGAGAAAATTATTTAAAGCTATTTAATTAAAAATATCTATGACAGAAAAATTATTTTTAGAAGATTCTTATTTAAAAGAATTTCATACAGAAGTAACTCATGTTGATAATAAGTATATTAAATTAGATAGAACTGCTTTCTATTGTAAAAGTGGTGGTCAGGCTTGCGATTTAGGATCATTAACTAGAGTAAAAGATAATAAAAAATTTGAAGTTGTTTTTGTTGCTAAGGTAAATGAGGATATAAGCCATGAAGTTAATGATGAAGGATTAGAAGTTGGAGATAAAGTTGTTGGAAAAATTAATTGGGAAAGAAGATATAAATTAATGAGATTGCATACAGCAGCACATGTTCTAGATGCTGTTTTTCATGAAGATAACGGAGTTTTAATAACAGGAAATGAACTTAACCCTGAAAAATCAAGGATAGATTTTAATTTAAAAGAGTTTACGAAAGAAAAAATTCAGAATTATATTGATAAAGCTAATGAAATTATTTCTAAAAATTTAGAAGTTAAAAATTATTATTTAGAAAAAGAAAAAGCTATGAAAATTCCTGGAATAGTTAAGTTAGCTCAAGCAGCTCCCCCTGATCTTCCTATTTTAAGAATAACTGAAATTTCTGGATTAGATATTCAGGCGGATGCAGGAACTCATGTTAAAAATTTAAAGGAAATTGGAAAAATTATTTTATTAGATATTGAAAATAAAGGTAAAGAGAGAAAAAGGGTTTATTTTGATGTTGTTTAAAATAATAAAAATCCTTAAATATACATTAAATACAATAACCTTATGAGATTATTTATATTAATATTATTACTTTTAATATTAATTACTTTTGTAAATGCAACAACATATCAGGAAGAATTCAATATCATAAATAAACAAAGTGAAATTAATATTTTAATAAATTTTGATAATAAACAAGCTTTTAATTTTTATTTAGACATTCCTAATGATATTAATGAAGTAAAAGTTTTAATTGATAACCAAGAAAAACATTTTGAAGTAATTAAATCTCAATTTGGAAATACTGTTAATTTAAATGGCAATGGAAAAGAGATTAAAATTAATTATTTAACTAAAACTTATATTGAAGAAACAAGTAAAAATTATTTTACTTCTGAAATAACTTCTTTATTAGATTCAAATTTAAATATTAAAGTAAACTTGCCTGAAGGAGCTTCTTTAGACAAATCTTTTAATAATGATCTTAAATCAACATCAGCTTACCCTACACCAGATAAAATATCAACAAATGGTAAGAATATAATTATAGAATGGAATTATAATGCAAAGAAAGATCAAAAATTTCCTTTATTTATTATTTATAATATCCCTAAATCTAATTATTTTTATTTAATTTTAATCATAATCTTAATTTTAGCCTTGACTATTTTTTTAATTAAAAAAAGAAGTAAAGTTGAAATAAAAACAGTAAAGATAAAAGTTGATAATGTTGAAGAGCATTTGAAGGATGAAGAAAAGGTTATAGTAAATATATTAAAGCAAAAAAAAGGAGAATGCACGCAATCTACCTTAGTTACTCTTACAGGCATGAGTAAAGCAAGCTTATCTAGGCTTTTAAATGAACTAGAATCAAGAAATATTATTTTAAAAGAGCAAAAAGGTAATAAAAACTTAATTATTCTAAAAAGAAGGTGATTGGAACATTATGGAACAAAAATAAGGCTAATTTAGCCTTTATTATATAAAATAAGCTTATGTTTCATTAGTAAAATATATATGTATGTTTCATTTGTTATAATCAATGAAAAAATTAATTGAAGAAGAGAAAATACAATTCAATAAGAATAAGGAGGAAAAATGAAGAAACTAGTAAGTATATTTGTAATGATTATGTTTATTGTTAGTTTGGTATCTATAAATTTAGTAAAAGCAGACAACCAAATTACAACAGACGCTGAAATAGATCAACAAACACAAGATGTTGTTCAAAATGATGTTGTAAATGATCCGGATTTAGCAAATGTTGGAACAACCCCAGACCAAGCAGGTTATGGTTTAAAATTAGCTTTGGAAAAAATAAGATTCGCTCTAACATTTAATAGGGCAAAAAAAGCAGAACTTTCTTTACAGTTAGCAGAACTTAGAATTAAAGAAGCAAGATTAATGGCTGCTAAAAATAATCTAGAAGGTGTAGAACGTGCCAAAGTACAATATCAAAATCATCTTGAAAAAGCAAAAGATAGTCTAGATAAATTAAATAATGATCAAGATTCTTTCAAAAATCAAGCTACAATACAAGCTAGATTAGATGCTGATAAAAACCAAGTAGATGAATTTGAGTCTTTTATTTTAGTTAAGACTCAAGGATTAACAGAAGAACAAAGACAAAAATTGCTTTCATTAATAGAAGAATTTAAAGCTCAAAACGAAAATGTTGAATTAAAGATCTTGAATAAAAGAGAAATTCTAAAAACAAGATTAAAAGCTCAAGGTCGAAATGAAACAGATATAGAAGATGAATTCGAAAATGAAAGTAATCAAACTAGGAATCTTACTAAGGAAGATGTCTTAATGAGAAAAGCAAATCATCAATATGGTCAAGCTGAAAAAATGTATAATTTAGCCTCTAGATTAATTGATAAGTTCCAAAACAGATTTAATGTAAATGAGACAAATGCAACTGTTAATGGTACCTTAAACTCTAGAACTCTTGAATTACATGCTAAAGCCAAAGCTGAATTAGATCAAGCAAAAGTTGAACTTGATGTTAAAAACTACTTTAAATCTGTAGAACATTCCAGAAGCAGTAAAAAATTAAGTGCTTTAACTATAGCTACCATACATGGGGGTAACCGCTCTTTTGAAGAAAGACTTGAAAAAATTGAAGACAGAGAAGACAAAATAAAAGAACATAGAGATGAGATAAAATCAAGAATTGAAGATTTAAAAGACAAACGTAAAAATCTTATGGAAGAATTAAGAAATAAAAAAAATGAAAAAGAAGCATGGAAATCCCCAGAAGATAGAGGCGGCATTAGGGTTCCTCAAGATGATGAAGTTGAAGCAAATACAAACTTAAGTGTGAATGCAAGTTCACCTTAATTTTTTTTCTTTTTAGAGCTCTGGTGCAATCCTTTAAATAAATAATTGGTTCACCTAATTCTTGCAAAAAGAGGTGAACCTATATGGAGAAACATGATTCTTATTTAAAGTTTATTGATGAAGCACTAGAGGTTGCTAAAAGCATTCCAAGATACTTTTCCAAGTTTAGCAAGAAATTATACTGCAATCACCAGAAGTTTAC
>Ga0209515_10008011_pt1 | contig 12512 bp, 10 predicted proteins | sample Subgroupgradi54m_FD_187454 | JGI IMG/M metagenome (GOLD analysis project Ga0209515, IMG submission 187454) | Subsurface groundwater microbial communities from S. Glens Falls, New York, USA - GMW60B uncontaminated upgradient, 5.4 m (SPAdes)... ... | reverse complement strand
CGCTTTCGCCAAGGCTACGGCGGGTCCGCCATAGCTTTAGCGGAGGCGGAAAGGTCCGCCTCTACGGCGCCACCGGTAGCAGCGTGACTTTCACGTAGCGGTTCGTGTTCAGGTACTGGCGCGCGGCATCGCGCAGCGTGGCGACGCTGACCTGGTTGTAATACGGCCGCATGTCGAAGACGTCCTTGATGTCCTCGCCGTATTCGTACTTGAACAGGATCCGGTTCAGCAGGTAGTCGTTCCGCTCACTGTTGGTTTCGAAGTCGCGCGTGAGTCCTGCGCGCGCGTCGGCAACCTGGCTCGCGCCCGGGCCGAGCGTCTTGAACCGGGCGATCACATCGAACGCCGCGTTGACCAGGGCGTCCGTACGAGCCGGATCGCACGCGAAGCTGATCGCGAGGCGATACTCCTCCGTCGGACGCTTCGTGAAGCTTGGCTCGACGCTCACGCCGTAGGTTCCGCCAAGATCCTCCCGCAAAGTTCTCTGCAGGTTTCCGCCGAGCGTATCGGCCATCGCGCTCGCGATCACGCGGTGCGTCTCGTCGTTCACGAACGGCCCGCTGAAGACGATGCTCACCTGGCTTCGAGGCTCGATGCCGCTTCTCACCTGCTTGTCGACGACATCAGCCGGCGGATGCATGCCGACGTCCTTCACCGCCTCGTTCCTGTGCAGTGACGGCAGGCTTCCCAGGTAGCGCTCGACCAGCGGCTTCATCTTCGCCAGGTCGAAGCTGCCGACAAAGACGAAGACGAAGTCGCTCGCATCGGCGAAGCGTTCCTTGTAGAAGGCGAGCGACTTGTCGAGATTCATCTGGTCGAGGCGCGCCGGCGTCAGCGGCTGCGCGCGCGGGTGGTTCTGCGTCAGCGCCGCGCTCAGCGCCTCGTCGAACACCGTCTCCGGCATCGACTGCTGATTCGCCAGCGCGACCTTCAATTGATCCTTGAGCACGCCGAACGCGACGGGATCCGGACGCGGAGCGGTAAACCGCAAATAGATCAACTGGAACATCGTCTCGAGATCCTTGCCGGACGATCCGCCGCCAAGTCCCTCTTCCGTCGATCCAATGTCGGCTCGCACGAACGCGGTCGTGCCGGCGAGGATTTTTTCCAGATCGATGCTGCGGAACGTGCCAAGTCCACCTTGTCCGACGACCTCCGCGGCCGTTGCAGCGGGGACGAAGTCCGCGTCGCTGGCGAGCGACGTGCCGCCGGGGCTGACGGCCCGAAACACGATCTCGTCCTGCTTGTAGGTCGTCGGCTTCAGCACGACGCGAACGCCATTGGACAACCGCCACTCTGTAATGCCCAGCGCGTCGTTCGCCGTCGTCATGGCGACAGCGCCGGCCGTAGGCAGCCGCGCGAGAAGCGGCTGCGTGCTGACGGTATCGACGTACGCCGTCACCGGAGCGGCGCTTGCTGTCCTGATGACCGCCGCCATCCGTGTCTCGTTGGGCAGGCGCGGCCGATCCTTTTCAGGCGCGCTGATCACCACGAGCCGGTTGCGCTCCGGAACCCAGTCCTTCGCCAGGCTGTTGACCTCGGCAAGCGTGATCTCCGGCAGGAAGCGCTGGTTCAATCCGAATTCGTAGACGATGCCGGGAATCGACTCGTCGTGTGAGAAGTTGCGTGTGAATTCATCGGCAAGCGGCCCTGACGGACTCTTGTCCTTCTCGGTCGCGGCCGACTGCAGGTATCGCTGAAGGTTCAGCTTCTCGCGATTCAGCTCGGTCGCGGTGAAACCGAATCGCGCGACACGATTGACCTCGGTGAAGAGCGCCGTGAGGCCGCGTTCGACCCCGCCCGGCGGGATGAGCGCGACAAGCGTCGTCGCCTCTTCGGTGCGCACGAACAGTCCGCGGTCGGTCTGCGCCTTGAGGAACGGCGCATTCGGCGCCTGCGCAATCTCGTCGAGCCGCTGGGACAGCATGGAGCTGAACAACTGCTCGACCATGTGCTGCCGGTATTCGCCGATCGACGATTGCGGGCGCGCGGCCATCCTCACGGACACATCAATGCGCGTGCTGGTCGCCTCGGGATCGGTGATGACCGCGTATTCGGTTGCCGCCTGATCCGGCACCGGGAAGTTCGGCCGCGACTTCGCCGAGAGCGTCGTCGGAATCGAGCCGAAGTGCGATTTGATCAGGGCCTCTATCGACGCCTTGTCGAAATCGCCGACCGCGACCACCGCCATCAGGTCGGGCCGGTACCAATCCGTGTAGAACTGCTTCAGTCGATCGTGATTGACGTTCTGGATGATCTCGGGCTTTCCAATCGGCAGGCGTTCCGCGTAGCGCGAGCCTTTGAGCAGCAGCGGGAACTGCGCGTCCGTGATCCGCTCGTCCGCGCCGAGGCCCTGCCGCCATTCCTCGAGGATGACGCCGCGCTCCTTGTCGATCTCGACGGGATCGAACGTCACGTTGTGCGCAAAGTCCTCGAGCACGAGCAGCGACCGATCGACCACCGCCGGGTTGTCGGTGGGAATCTGCAGCTGGTAGATCGTTTCGTCGAAGCTGGTGTTGGCGTTGACGTGCGCGCCGAAGCGCATGCCGAGCGACTGCATGAAGTTGACGACGTCCAGCTTCGGGAAATGGAGCGTGCCGTTGAACGACATGTGCTCGACGAAGTGCGCCAGCCCGCGCTGGTCTTCGTCTTCGAGCACGGAGCCCGCGTTGACGACCAGGCGGAGCTCGGCGCGCGCCTGCGGCTGGCGGTTCGCGCGGATGTAGTAGCGCAACCCGTTCGGCAGCATGCCGACCGTGATCTGCGGATCGACGGGGACGACGTCACTCAGCTTCGCGGCGAGGACATTCGGCGGAATGGCCTGCTGCTGCGCGGCGGCGACAGTTACCGCCGCCGCGATTGCCGCAACCAGGAACGTCAGACGGACGCGGGTAGCAAAGATATTCATGTGATGCGTGTTTAGACGATCGGCGTTACTTCGTGGACTTCAGGTACTGCTGGGATGCCGCCTCGTCTCGCAACGGCGTCGCCTTGTCCGGGTCGATGCGAATCATCAGGTAGTCGATATGATCGTCGATCTTGGTGTACCAGTGGCCGGTGCCGGCCGGGATGACGACGACATCACCGACTTTCAGGTTATACGTCTTCCCGTTCCGGATCGTTGACCCGTTGTTGCCAGGACCGTTGAAGAGCCGCACCGTTTCGAGCGTCGCGGGCCGGCGCACCATGTTCGTGATGTCGGGGCCCAGCACGAGCGTCGCCGACCCGTCGATGATGTGATAGACCTCGCTCACCAGGTCGTGCTCGGCCACTGAATCCTTCGCCGGTTCGGTCAGCTTGCCGCGATGCACCATGCCGATGCCGACATGCGCCTTGCCGAGCTCGATGTCTCTCACCTGCTGATCGACGAGCTTCTCGGCGACCGCTTTCTTGGTATACGCCTGCAGTTCGGCAACGGGGATATACGTGCCGGGGCACATGTTGCACGTCGGCTTGGGATTGGGATTGCTGGTTCCCTGCGCCGCGAGCGCGACGACGACCGCCACCGCTGCGAGCACGCCAATCAGAATGCCTCTCATATCGACCTCCCGCTCAAATGAACGGTAGAGGCGGACCTTCAGGTCTGCCTCTACGGCGTTTTGCTTACGGTCACATTCTTTAGCTCAACCCGCGAGACAGGCGTCTCGCCGTTGACGGGTACTGCCTCGATCTTCTCCACGACGTCGATGCCATCGACGACGCGGCCGAACGCAGTGTACTTGCCGTCGAGCACCGGCGTCCGCGCGGTGACGATGAAGAAGGACGTGTCGCCGCTGGCCGGATCGTCGCCGTGCGCGAGCGACACGGTCCCCTTGTCATGCAGCGTGTCGTTGAACTCGGGCGGCATCCTGCGCACGTAGCGCTCCTGCGTGATGTCGAGCGGCTCGGTCCGCGTCGGCCGGAACCCTCCCTGGATGACAAATCCCTTCACCACGCGGTGAAACGCCGTGCCGTCGTAGAACCCGGCCGAGGCGAGACGCAGGAAGTTGCGCACGTGGTTCGGCGCCTTCTCGGGAAAGAACTGAAACGTGACGTTGCCGAACGATGTCTCGAGCACCGCGCGATAGTGCGACAGCTCCTCCGCCGTTTCCGTCGTGAACGGCTCGGGCGCGGCGGCGGGCTTGTCGCGAATCGTCACCTTCACGATGACGATGCGCTGCTTCGGGATGGTGTTGTCCGCGTCCGCCTGCGAAATCTTCTGCGCGACGTTGAGTCCTTCGGCGACGCGGGCAAAGACAGTGTACTGCCCGGTGAGCGCCGGCTGATCGGAAATGCAGACGAAGAACTGCGAGCCGCCGCTGTCGGGCAGGTTCGGCGCGAGCACCGCGGCGACCGCGCCGCGCGTCATCATCTCGTTGTTGCGCTCGAACCGCAGCTCGCGCATCCCTCCGGTGCCGTACCGCGCGCTCTGCGCCGGATCCTTCGAGAGCGGGTCGCCGCCCTGGATGATGCCGTTGGCGATCACGCGGTGGACGATCGTGCCGTCGTACGTTCCCTCGCGCGCGCGCGTGATGAAGTGCGCGACGTGGTTGGGCGCCGCATCGGCGAGCAGGTCGAGGACGATGGTCCCGGCGCTCGTCTCCAGCACCGCCTGCTTGTTCTGGATGTCCGCCGGGGTGAGCGTGTCGACGAAATACGTATCCGCCGGCGGCTGCGGGCGCGCGGGTTGCGGGCGCGTCGCCGGAGGGCGAGGCGCCGGCGCCTGAGGCCGTGGCTGCGGCGCCGCCTGGGGATCGCCGAGGAGCCATAGAAGCGTCAGCAGCGCGATCATGCGGGGATTATAGGCGTTGGTCTGTTATATTTGCGTGGGCGTGAGTTCCCAGGCCACCGCGCAAAACCGCGACACATCGATGTACGAACAGTATTACGGGTTCGTACAACCGCCTTTCACGCTGACACCCGATCCACGCTTCCTCTACCGCAGCGAATCGCACGAGGAAGCCATCACGCTGCTGCAGCAGGCCATCCGCCGCAAGGAAGGCTTCATCGTCCTCACGGGCGACATCGGGACCGGAAAGACGACGAGCTGCCGCGCGCTGCTCGAACAGCTCGACGCAAGCGTGTTCACGTCTCTCATCCTCAACCCGTTTCTCTCGGTCGAGGAGCTGCTGCGCGAGGTGCTGCTCGACTTCGGCGTCGTGTCGCGCGAGGGCGTGCGGAGCGGCCGCATCGCCACCGCGAGCAAGCACGAGCTGATCAGCACGCTGCACGAGTTCCTGCTCTCGCTGATGCCGATCCATGGCAGCGCGGTGCTGATCATCGACGAGGCGCAGCACCTGTCGACGCAGGTGCTCGAGCAGATTCGCATCATCTCGAACCTCGAGACCAACGAATCGAAGCTGCTGCAGATCGTGCTCGTCGGACAGTTGAATCTGCTCGACATGCTCGCATCCGCCGAAATGCGGCAGCTCGATCAGCGCATTTCGATCCGCGCCACGCTCAAGTCGCTCAATCGCGAAGAGGTCGAGGCGTACATCGCGCACCGGCTCTGGGTGGCGCGCGGATCGACGGCCGTCACCTTCGAGCCGGCGGCGCTCGACCTCGTGCACGCATTCACCAGCGGGGTGCCGCGCATCATCAACCTGCTGTGCGACAGGTCGCTGATGCAGGGGGCACAGATGCGCGTCAGCCGGCTCACGCCGGCGATGGTCGAGGAAGCCGCTGGAAGTCTCGGACTGAAGTTGCCCGCGACGGGCCGGCCGAAACGGCGGAGAGCGGCTGGTCAGCACAGCCGGTGGCGGCTGGTTGGTCTCGCAGCCGGGGTGCTCGCACTCGTGGCCGGTGCTGGCCTGTGGTTCACACCGATCGATCAATTAATCGCCGCGAACGTCCCCCCGCTGCCGGCCGCGCCGGTCTACGAGTCGCGCTATCCGTTCGGGGCGAAGCCAATACCGCGAGCCGACCTGCTGCTTCCGCCCGCGCCAACGGCGCCGAACCCAAACGCGCCGAACCCGCGAACCGAACGAACGAACCCGCGAACCAGCGAACCCGCGAACCCCTAACGCCTGGTTTTGCGCTCTCGCTCTTCCTGCTTCCGCGCCAGCGCCGCGAGCTCGCCCTGCAGCTTCACGTAGCTGTCGAGACGCTCGGCCGGCACCTTCCCTTCCACGACGGCTGCCTTGACGGCACATCGCGGCTCGTCTCGATGCCGGCAGTCGGTGAAGTGACACGCTCCTGCGAGCGCTTCGATGTCGTCGAACGTCTCCCGCACGGCGTCACCCGCGTCCCACAACTGCAGCTCGCGCATCCCTGGCGTGTCGATAATCAAGCCTCCGCCGGGCAGCATCACCAGCTCGCGGTGCGTCGTCGTGTGCCGGCCGCGCGAATCGGACGCGCGCACTTCGCGCGTGCGCTGGACGTCCGAGCCGACGAGACGATTGATGATCGTGCTTTTGCCCACTCCGGACGAGCCGAGGAGCGCCGCCGTGCGGCCGGCGCCCAGATGCGTGCGCAGCTGATCGAGCCCTTCGCCGGATTTCGGATTCACGACATGGACAACGATGTCGCCGGCCAGCGTTGTCACCTCGCGGATATGTGTTGACGGGTCGTGACAGAGATCGGGCTTGGTGAGGAGGATGGCCGGCGATGCGCCGCTCTCGCGCGCCATCAGCAGGTACCGCTCGAGACGACGGAGGTTGAAGTCACGATCGAGTCCCATCACGACGAAGACGACGTCGACGTTCGCGGCGACGACCTGCTCGCCGGTGACGTCGCCGGCGGCGCGCCGCGTGAATGCGCTGCGCCGCGGCAGGACACCGAGAATGACGGCGCGATCCCCTTCTGGACGCTTGCGAACCGCAACCCAGTCGCCGACGGCCGGCAGCTCGGCACGTCCGCGCGCGCGATGCTTCAACCGTCCCGCGGTCACCGCATCCAGCTCACCATCGTCCACGTAGACGCGAAAGATCTGGTTGAACTCGATTCCAACCCGCCCTGGATGAACATGCGCCTTCGACTGCCACGGTTCGTACGCGGCGGCGAAGACGTCGTTCCAACCGAGCTCGGCGAGCGTCATCGACGTCAGGCGTCCCTGGACTGTCTGGCGCGGCGCAGGAAGGCAGTGGCCGCGGCACGGAAGGCATCGGTCCACTCGTGCCCGCCGTCGAACACACACGTCTCCACGCGCGCGCCGATGCGTGCCAGTGCGGCGCGGTCGGCAGCTTCCTTCGCTTCCGAATACCACTCGTCCCGTGTTCCGCGGCCGAGCAGCACCGGCGGCAGCGGCACGGCGCGGCGTTCGACGATATCGGGCGGCACGTCGGCGGCGAGGACGATGAGCCCATCGGCGCGATAGTTCGACGCCGCGCGGTACGCCATCGCTCCACCTTGCGAGAACCCTGAGAAGACGAGCGTCTGTGCCGTGTTATGGTCAGCCCGTACGCGGTTGACGAGGCGCCCCACGTAGTCGATGTTATCGGCGATGGCGAGCTCGCGATCCTCGCGCGTCATCCAGCTCGCCACCACGCGCTGCTTGCGCGTGTAGAACGGGTGCAGCGCCTGGACGGCGACGAGCAGCCACTCCTCTATTCCCGGAATCGCCTGCAGCGCGTCCATGTGATCGCCCGCTGATTCCGCGTAGCCGTGGAATCCGACGAGCAGCGGCCACGGTGGTGGCACGTCCGGCACGCGGACAAGATATCGGCCGTGTGTGCGCGCTTCGATCGTCTCCACGGAATACGGCAGGTCGGTCATTCGTCAGGAAGGTTGCGGCGCAGATGCACCGCATTCACCTTCGATCGCATCCGCAGATTGATCATTTCGACAAACACGGAGAAGCCCATCGCGAAGTAGATGTAGCCCTTCGGCACGTGCTGGCCGAAGCCTTCCGCGATGAGCGACAGGCCAATCAGGAGCAGGAAGGCCAGCGCGAGCATCTTCACCGTCGGATGCCGCTCGACGAACTCGGCGATCGCCGTCGACGCGAACAGCATCGCGAACACCGCGATGACAATGGCCGCGATCATGATCGAGACGAACTCCGCCATGCCGACGGCGGTGATCACGGAGTCGAGCGAGAAGACGATATCGAGGAGCAGAATCTGGACGATGACGCCGGCGAACGACGCGGCGCGGCGCCCGCTCCGCTCCAGCGTCTCGCCTTCGAGGTTGTCGTGAATCTCGCGCGTGCTCTTGAAGATCAGGAAGAGGCCGCCCCCCGCCAGGATGATCGACCGGCCCGACAGCTCGACGCCGAACAGCACGGCCATCGGCCGCGTCAGGCTCATCACCCAGACGATCGACAGCAGCAGCGCGATGCGGATGAACATCGCGAGGAACAGACCCATGCGCCGCGCGCGCTCGCGTGCGCCGTGGGGCAGCTTCCCCGCGGCGATCGCGATGAAAATGATGTTGTCGATGCCGAGGACGATCTCCAGGACGGTGAGCGTCAGGAGAGCCGCCCACCCCTCGGCCGTGGTCATCCATTGCACGGACCGCTCCGCATCTGGTTGGTGGTTGGTGGTTGGTGGTTTTGAAGAACCCTCTTAACGAACAACCACAAACCACTAACCACTAACCGATTTCGACTCCGGAAGATCAGTGATAGCGCCCCAGGTATCGGGGTCCTGCCACACGAGAGTAGAGAGATATAAGGACACGTCTGCCGGCGGATAGGACGCCGCAAGGGTCTTCGCGGCTTTCTTCAACGCCTCCGGAGAAGGCGGCTTGACGTCCTCTTCCGCGATGATGCCCTCCTCATGCGCGATGCCGAGCGCAGTCAGAAACGCGCCCATCATCGGGCGCTGGTGCGCGAGGTGATAGGCGACGAGCAGCCGCGCCGCAAGCATCTCCGACACCGCGGGCATCGACAGCACGTACTGCGCCTTCTTCTCCACCGGCATCGTCACGACGCTCTTGAGGCGGAACTTGATGCGCTGCGCAATCAGCCCGATCGCTTCGGCCTGCTCGTTCGCCGCGTGCTCGTCGCGCCAGAACGCGTCGGCGGCCTGGCGTTTCCGCTCGGGGGTGAGTTGTTTCCACAGCTGCGAGGGGCGCGGGATGTCGGGAGCGTCGGCCATGTTCGAATCGATACGTTAACATAGCGCTCTATGCCAACGCTGACGGTCGAAGGGTTCACACCAGTAGAAGTCGATTCAGGCAAGCGACTCGTGCTTGCCATCGAGCAGGATGCGCACGTCGACATCCTGCATGCCTGCGGCGGCAACGCGCGCTGCACGACGTGCCGCATCGAGTTCATCAGCGGAGAACCGCAGCGGATGACGAAGGCCGAGAAGACCCGCCTCGAGGAGCGAGGGCTCACCGGCGTCCGCCTCTCCTGTCAGATCGTGTGCGACCACGACATGACCGTGCGCGCCATCAGCAGGTTGGAAGGAAGCGGGCGGCCTGATCCGGGCAAGACGCCGGAGCCCACGATTCAGCCGCCCCCTGAGTGGATCTGATCTAGTCGATCGAGATCTTTCGCAGCAGGTTGAAGTCCGACAGCATCTTCCCGGCGCCGAGCACGACCGACGACAGCGGATCTTCAGCCACCTGCACCGGCAGACCGGTTTCGATGCGCAGCCGCTCGTCCATCTTCTGCAGCAGCGCGCCGCCGCCTGTCAGGACGATGCCGCGATCGCAGATGTCGGCAGCCAGCTCCGGCGGGGTCCGCTCGAGGCCGTCGCGCACGGCCTGGATGATCAGCCGAATCGGTTCCGAGAGCGCCTCGCGAATCTCGCCGTCGCTCATGACGACCGTCGTCGGCTTGCCCTCGAGCTGGTGGCGGCCCTTGACCTCGATCGTCTTCGCCTTGTCGAGCGGCGCCGCCGAGCCGATCTCCATCTTGATGCGCTCGGCCGTCCGCTCGCCGATCAGCAGGTTGTGCTCCTTGCGCACGTACTGCGTGATCGCCTCATCCATCGCGTTGCCCGCGATACGGACTGACTTGCTGTAGACGGTGCCGGCCAGCGAGAGCACGGCGATGTCGGTCGTGCCGCCGCCGATGTCGACGACCATGTTGCCCGACGCTTCGGTGATCGGCATGCCGGCGCCGATCGCCGCGGCCATTCCCTCTTCGATGAGGTGAACCTCGCTCGCCTTCGCGCGATACGCGCTGTCCTTCACCGCGCGCCGCTCAACCTGTGTGATCTCCGACGGCACGCCGATGATGACGCGCGGCCGCACGAAACGCTTCCCCTTGTGCGCTTTCTTGATGAAGTAGCCGAGCATCCGCTCCGCCGCCTCGAAGTCGGCAATCACGCCGTCACGCATCGGCTTGATGGCGGTGATGTTGTGCGGCGTGCGGCCGAGCATCTCCTTCGCCTCGTTGCCGACCGCCTCAATCTGGGCGTTGGCGGTGTTGAATGCGACGATCGAGGGTTCGCTGAGGACGATGCCGCGGCCGCGCGCGAAGACGCAGGTGTTTGCGGTACCGAGATCGATCGCCAGGTCGTTTGAAAAGATGGCCAACGCTCCGAGCAGCACAGGGGCCTCCGAATCTTCGTTAGGGGTTGAACCGTTTATCGGCTGATCAGTGGCCGGCTGCACGGCAAGGGGAATGCCCGAACTCCAATCGTGGCAGGTCCTTGGAGTCGTATCGAAGTGGAACAGTTTTGCCTCGGAGCGCGGCCTTACACGGCCCTGCACATCTGAGCGATTTCACTTTCGTGCGAAGCGTCTCGAAATGGGTCGCGGGTGGCAATGGCGGGCCTCACAAGGCCCGCCCTCCCTACTCTGGTCTTGGTCGCTGGTTCGCGGCCAGGATCCTCTTTCTCAGCCGAATGTTCTTCGGCGTGACTTCCACCAACTCGTCGTCGTTGATGAACTCGATCGACTGTTCGAGGCTGAGGAGGCGCGGCGGGATGATGCGAATCGCCTCGTCCGCCGTCGATGCGCGCATGTTCGTCTGCTTCTTCTCCTTCGTCACGTTGACGTCCATGTCGCGCTGGCGTGAGTTCTCGCCGATGATCATGCCTTCGTACACCGGGGTCTGCGGCTCGATGAGGATCTCGCCGCGCTCCTGGAGATTCCAGATCGCGAAGGGCGTCGCAGTGCCGGCGCGATCGGCGACGAGCGCGCCCGTCGTGCGCGACCCGATCGCGCCGTGCCATGGCTCCCAGCCGGCAAAGATGTGGTTCATGATGCCCGTGCCCTTGGTGTCGGTGAGGAACTGCGACCTGAATCCGATCAGGCCGCGAGCGGGAATGCGGAACTCGAGCCGTACGCGCCCGCTTCCGTGATTGACCATCTTGGTCGGCACGCCGCGCCGCGTGCCCGCCTGGGCGATGACCACGCCCTGGAACTCCTCGGGCACATCGATCACGAGGTCTTCGACCGGTTCCATCTTCACGCCATCGATCTCTTTCGTGACGATTTCCGGACGCGACACCTGCAATTCGTAGCCCTCCCGCCGCATCATCTCAATCAGAATCGACAGCTGGAGCTCGCCGCGCCCGACGACCTTCATCTGCTCGGGGGAATCGGTGTCTTCCACGCGCAGCGACACGTTGCCGAGGAGCTCCTTCGCCAGGCGCTCTCGTAGATTGCGCGACGTGACGTACTGGCCATCGCGCCCCGCCATCGGCGACGTGTTCACCCCGAAGATCATCGAGACGGTCGGTTCGTCAATGGCGGGCGGCGGGATGGCGACGGGATGTTCGACCGACGCGATCGTCTCGCCGATGGTGATGTCTTCGATCCCGGCAAGGCAGATGATGTCGCCGGCACTCGCCCGCTCGACTTCGATGCGCTTCAGGCCGTCGAACGTGAAGAGCTTCGTGATCTTGGTCTGCTGCGTCGCGCCCCCCAGCTTGAGCACCACGACCGGGTCATTCAGGTTGACCGTACCGTTGAAGATTCGACCAATGGCGATGCGCCCGAGGTAGTCGCTCGAGTCGAGGTTCGCGACCAGGATCTGCAGCGGGGCCTCGGGATTGCCCCGTGGCGGCGGCACATGCTCGACGATCGCGTCGAACAGCGGCTGCAGGTTCTCACCGCGATTGTCTCCTTCCAGCGACGCCACGCCTTCGCGTGCGTTCGTGTAGAGCACGGGGAATTCGATCTGATCCTCCGTCGCATCAAGATCGATGAAGAGGTCGTACACCTCGTTCAGCACTTCCTTCGGCCGGGCATCGGCGCGATCGATCTTGTTGAGCACGACGATCGGCGGCAGCCCGCGCTCGAGGGCCTTGCGCAGCACGAACCTCGTCTGCGGCAGCGGTCCCTCCGACGCATCGACCAGCAGCATCACGCCGTCAACCATCGAGAGCGTCCGCTCGACCTCGCCGCCGAAGTCCGCATGGCCCGGCGTATCGACGATGTTGATCAGGAGGTCCTTGTAGTGGACCGCGGTGTTCTTCGCCAGAATGGTGATGCCGCGCTCGCGCTCGAGGTCGGTGTTGTCCATCACGCGCTCGGCGACCGCGTGATGGATCGCGCGGAACGCCCCGCTTTGCCTCAGCAGTGCATCGACGAGCGTCGTCTTCCCGTGGTCGACGTGCGCGATGATCGCGACGTTGCGGCGCAGCGGGTTGGCGATCTGCCGCGTCTTCTGGTGCAGGGACATCTCATCAGTA